>Ga0307512_10000109_pt1 | contig 103622 bp, 107 predicted proteins | sample 14_EM_MG_FD_200267 | JGI IMG/M metagenome (GOLD analysis project Ga0307512, IMG submission 200267) | Populus trichocarpa ectomycorrhiza microbial communities from riparian zone in the Pacific Northwest, United States - 14_EM | ecosystem: Host-associated > Plants > Roots > Unclassified...
TCAGAGATCCCAGTTACTCTGAAGGCCGGCCGGAATACCCTCCTAGGGTCTGATACTCTCCTGAAATTGACGCTTCTAAGTTTACACTCCACATCCTCTCAGACACTCCTGGAGTCTTCCAGAGACTGAAATACATTTTGCTGATGTCTTGCTGTAGCCTCATGATGCTGCAGTGCAGTAGCTTGAATGTTCGCTTGGCGGTAGACTCGGAGGAACAATGGCAGCTACACTGGTCAGAATGGTACAGGGTACATTTGTGAGTACAGTGGCGAGTACATTTGTAGGTGCAGTTGTAAGTGTGTTTTGGGTTTGTTAGGGAGTGGATTGTGGCAGTGAATATGCTTGCAGCTGTAGTGGTATAAAGTGAGAGTCTATTCCTTATCAAAGTGAGAGATGCCTATTTTCCCGCCAATCCACTCAATTGTGTGGATACAAATGTTTCCCCTTCTGGTCCTTGCGCTCCACAGAGCCGCACCTTATGTCAACCCTTTCTTCCTCTCCACATGAGGTACTGTGGTGGGAGTGCGATGGTAATTGTCCTACTATACATCTCGAGTCTTTCTCCTTCTCTCTAATATCTGTATGGTAGGCTGAGGTGCATGTTTTTGAAATCATATCTCGGAGGACGCAAACAAAGGTGTAGCGTGTGTACCCGTCGATGGATAGGATATGGTGGCAATGTCCGGTGGAGGTTGGCATGGAGAAGGGTCCGCACACATCGGAATGTCTGGGTTCGAATGGCTTTGTAATGCCTTTGGTCTTGACTTTGATGATCTCCTGCTGGTGCTTGGCCTGGATGCATGCAGTTCACATTGAGTAGTCTTTTGTATACCTATCAATGAGAGATTGTAGGGCAGTAGGATGAATGTGGGCTAGACAGCGATGCCACAGTCGTGATTCTGAGATTGTGACATGCTTCAGAGGGGTCTTTGGAAATCCGGTGGCAGGTGAACATTGAGGTCCAATGCTGGCTGCACTAGGAGAGGCAGTGTGGGGTGAGCATGTTGTAGGCTCGGTGGAGTGAGCAATTGATGGTACAGTAATATGTGCGTTCGATGATGCTCTTTCTCTCTTCCTGTTGCTCTATCTTGCAGTGGACTTCCTAGACACACACATCAAAATGTGGATGTGTATTTGGCTGTGCCCAATTGATTCAGGGAGAGAAGAGAGAGCCGGGATGTAGGGGTTTAGAGAGCATTGACTTCATTCTTGTGTGAAATGTTAATGAGTGCATGGTGACTTACCGTAAGTTTGTTGTCATCTCCAAGCTCAATGACTATCGGCTGATGAAGATTCTTAATCATAGCTGTATCTGGTGATTGTTGGTTAGGATGCAGCCATGGGTGTACTCAATGGTGTACTTGGACGTATACTTCAGTACAGTGGTTGGTGTAGTTGTGAGTTGATAGTGAGCCGGTATTCATATGCTTTCTCTGTCATTCATATGCTTTCTCTGTCATTCGTTCGAAGTATACTTGGTCATCATAGGTGAAGTCATTGTAGTAGGTGGATTTGGAGTCATCGCTTTAAATACTATGATGATGGCACTTTTGGATTCAACAGGGAGTGTACATGCTGGTACGAAGGTGAGTGCGTTTATGTGGGTGGTATTGACTCATGTACACTGTTTGCCATGGTGGGGTGGTATCTGGCTGGTAGGTGCTCGTGGCTAGGAATGGTATGCAAGAAAATGAAGTAAGTTTTGCAATGACTTGGTAATTGTTCGTGATGATTTCAGTACACAGAGTGAATATCGATGTGGTAGATGTATGAACGAGGTGGTAATGGTGATGATGGTGTTGTGTTGCAGTGTGTTTAGGTGCGGCTGTTGCGACGGTAACAAACAGGGATGGTCATGGGTGGTTTAGGGTTTTTGAGGCTCTTGATGGTGAGATGAAAATACAGTATTCATAGTAAAGATTGTAGCGGGCGCCGGGCTCATAACCTGTCCCAATAGTGATGCTAGAGAAGCTTGATTGAACATTATTTAATAGTGCCACAAGGCCATAAATATACGAGTACAAGTGTGAATGCATGCGTACGCATCTATGTATAGACCCTTCAAGCCGAGAGCAATCTCCGGTCATACAAGACTCACCTCAGGCCACACTGGAGTCATCTCTGGCCATATGATGGCGGAGACCTATCATACAATACACCTAACAGTGGGTGAAACACTGGTGACATCCGTCGTTTAATCCCCAGGTGGCAACATAAATGTAATCACAATGTGGAAGCACATTAATGTCCACAGTCAAAAATGACCATTGCTGGGAGTGCATGAATGCGTACCACCACTTTCAGAAATGACTAGGCTATTGAGGGAGCGACTATTGTTCCATGACAGGGGATACAATGTTGCATTATGTGATTCAATCCACTCCTACCCGAATCACATCGAACTGCTCACTCCGGGAATCCCACTACCAATTGTATTCCAATATCTTTCGATTGTTTCTAAGGTACTGGGAATGGGCGATGGACTGCAATTGTAGAATGTTGTAAACTCCAAGACCTCTGGCAGCTGTGACAATTCGGTACATACTGATTGATCTCATTTCACATTTCCTTCCAATAATACAGTCAATCCCGGAGATAGAAAGTCTTTGCCCATCCCAGAGCCCCTGACAAAACTGTGTTATGATGTTGCTGAATCAGCTGTAGCCACAGCTGATCCTCTTCTGGGGTATAAATTCTTCCTCAACACTTTATTCATCCTCCCGGGTCGATGCAATCCACAACCAGTGTTCCATTCAATCTGTTATTCATTCAAATTGCTTCCAGTATCATCCCTGGTGATGGATCAGTTATATATAGTTCCATAAAAAGGTTACAAATTGAAGAACAGCCCTGCACTGGCAGACTATCAACCAACAAATGAAATTGTGCTGGGAGGTTCTGCGGCTTTAGAACCACCTGTGCGATATTTTTCTATCCTTAATGCCGCCCCTCAAAGAGGTCTCCTGGGATTCTTATGAAACAATCTGCTTTGCTGTTTCATTTCCTGGGTCCATAAACAATTTTACAGTCAAACAGGGTAAATATTCTGACCACATTGCTTGCCTTCCATTTAACAGTCTCTATGTCATATAATATTCAAGGTTCATGTGATCTGTTAATAGCTGGAGGGGGTGTAATGCCCCTTCACACTCTGGTCTCTGTTCCTCAAGAGCCTTAATAACCACCATAAGTTCCTTACAGTAAGTGTCATAGTCACATTCTGCTGGTGTATGTGTTTTTGAGAAGTCCGCCACAGGATGTAATACTCCCTTGTCATCAGATTGTGTCAAAACCCCAGCAGATACATAATCAGAGGCATCTGTGACAGTAGTTCCTTCTCTACTGCGGTCACAAGGCTGATATGCTTGTGTCATAGTAATTGCCATTACTATTGTTCTGCAGGCCAACTGTTGTTCCGATTCTCACCAAACGGTTCATCTCACTTTCTAAATCTTGTCAGGTGTTCGGCATTGTCGGAATACTTAGGGATAAACCGCCAAGAATACTCGCCAAACCAAGGAATTGTTGTACTGCGAACAGGTTATTCAATCTCCCATTCGCTGTCTATTGCTGTCAAGTGTAATTCAGTAGAGGTTCCACCTTATCCTCATCCGTCACATTGCCCTTGGTTGATATACTCAACCCAAGATACTGTACCATCTCCTTATGGAATTTGGGCTTCTCCAGTGTTAAATATAGCCTGGCTTTGAAAAGACATTGTGTAACCCATTTGACATGATCCACATGATTCGCTTCTGAATTACTACATTTTAACGCATCATCTAACCATGCTTAAGCACAATCATCCAGTGCTTCCCTGATGTGAGTATTAATATATCACAAGAAATTCGCAGGTGTATTTGGTGTCCCAAACTGCATAACTGTAGGTTCAAACAAGCCATACTGGGTTTGAGATGCTCGCATATGTAGATCTTCTTCATTAACTCATACCAGATGATATGTCCCTCAAACAGTGTGTTGTATATATATCATCACATGTTGAAAGAGGTTCAACTTTTCTCGTATCAAGTGCAGTGAATTCCCATTTTTCACAGTGTTACAGTTTGTATCTTGGTAATCAACGCAAAACCAAAGACCAACACCTGGCATGTTGGAAACAGACTAGGTGCCACAAGTGGTGACGATGGTTGTCAAATAAAACCTTTCAACATATTTTCTTCATGCCATTCCCTGAGAACAAGTAGCTCCACTCTCGATGCTAAGTATCATGGACAAGTGTTATCAACAATTCCGGACCGTCACTTTTGGTCCAGGTCCGAGTCCAACCCGAACCGTTGGCAAATTGGCGGTCCTGGTTGTCAATAAACCCGAACTGTTAACTCGGGTGTGGTTCGAGGGTAAACTCCCAACCAGTCTGAACTGGGCAGGTTGTCAGAGGGTCGACCAGCACGTCCATCCATAGATTCACTTAAGGGTCTTGTTTTGAGAGTATGTTAATAGTATCTTATCAACATAGCGTTTTCAACAACCAAGGATATGTTTTTGCATGCTTTGCAGCTTGCAATATCAATTAATTTGGAATCGGTGTTTTACCTTTAATAAATGGTATTTTTGCCTATAAGGACAGTCAATCATTCCTTTATGAATGTGACGATCAGTGCGATGCCTTGGTTAACAAATATGCAAAAACTAAAACTGTTGACGCTCCGTTGACGCTCATTTTCAGGATGCGGCAGGGTGCATGTTCCTTTTGTTTTTGCCAGTAAAGGCTGCCAATAGTTGATAAATGGCTGTCTGCAACCAATCAAAAAATAAATTACCTAGGATGCCAAGCTAAAAATCAATGACGCTCTGTTGACGCTCATTCTCAGGATGCCGCAGCGCGCATGTCGCTCTGGGTTTTCTCACTAAAGGCAGCCAATATCGGATAAATGGATGTCTGCAACCAATCAGAATATAAATTATCCAAGATGCGATGTTAACAATCATTGACACTCTGTTGACGCTCATTATCAGAAAGCAGTGGTGACCGTGTTGCTGGCTTTTTTGCCCATAAAAGCTGCCAATACATCGGTTATGTATAAGAGCAACCAAATCACTGTGTAACTACGGTGCTTACACAACCACAAATTGTTGACACTCTGTTGACGCTCATTTTCAGAATGGGGCAGTTACTGTGTTGCTGTCTCTTTTGCATATAAAAGCTGGCAATAGATCGGTTATGCATCACAGCGACCAAATCACGGTGTAATTGCCGTACTTACAAAACCCCAAATCGTTGACCCTCCGTTGATGCTCATTCTCAGAATGAGGCGGTGACTATGTTGCTATCGCTTTTGCTTATCAAAGCTGGCAATAGATCGGTTATGCATTACAGCAACCAAATCATTGTGTAATTGCCGTGCTTACAAAACCACACATCATTGACACTCCATTGATCCTCCATTGACGCTGATTCTCAGCATGGGACGGTGACCGTGTTGCCGCCTCTTTGCCTATAATGACGGCCAATACATCGGTTATGCATACCTGGGACCAAATCACTGTGTAACTAGCATACTTACAAAATCACAAATCATTGACGCTGCGTTGAGGCTCATTCTCAGAATGGGGCTGTGACCGTGTTGCTGTCTCATTTGCCTGTAACAGCTGGCAATCGATCGGTTATGCATAACCGCGACAACATCACTGCGTAATAACTGTACTTACAAAACCACACATCGTTGACGCTCCGTTGATGCTCATTCCCTGAATGGGGTGGTGACTGTGTTGCTGACTCTTTTGCCTATAAAAGCAGCCAATACATCGCATATGCATAACAGCAACCAAATCACTGTGTAATTATGGTACTTACAAAACCACAAATTGTTGACGCTTTGTTGACGCTCATTTTGATGTATTGTCCATTCAACATCTGCTGCCATCGATAATAGTTTTCATCATGTTTTGAACTTCTTGGTAGTCTTTCTCACAGAATGAGACTTGGCCCTGTGGCAAAGCCGAGCGCAGTAACATTTTTGCACTTTTCGCTCACACACGACTAAAATTCATGTATGTTGTCAAAAGGTTCATTGTTCCAGCTATACATCTGTTTATCGACCGGTATTCACAAGCTACTGCTCACCATTCACCCATCATATATCTCTAACTCAAACTCTCGGTCAAGATACATAAAGAAGCTGGTGAAACATTGACACATTCTGTCCTACTTTATCTTCACTCTCTTATTCCTCCTTGTTTCGATTGCATTGACCGTCATTAACACCTTTTCAGCCTGTCTCTTTCACTTCCGTATAGGCCCAATCAATCTGGGAACATTTGGCTCGCCGCTCAGATCACGCTGCTCTGGGCATTCCCGATCCTCCATGCAATTCGCTTGCTCTATATCACATTCAATGTCCACCATGCAATCGTCTTCGCTGTCATTAGGATTATCAAAGTCCCCATTCCAGGGAAGCCAATCTTCAGTGACCTAAATGCTTTCAGGTGCGCTATCCTCATCACTTTCAACTGGATGACGGTTGATTCTGAGGATTGGGCAGACATTCAATACATCAGTTCGTCCTCCTGGGAGGCTCTTTGTAGAAAAAGCTGGTCGCAAAGGTGATCTTTCTGAGAATTTGAATGCAGCCACACCATCATGATGAAAGGGTGATCACGATGCTTTGACCATCTCTTCCCGGTCCGAAATGTATCCCACCGCGGTCATCTGCTTGCTTTGAGCGCGAGATTCCTTCTGGGTAGAACATTGGTTTTGGCTGCCCTGCCACATCTCCAAAAAGTCGTGAACCTTTGCCATTCTGTGCCATTTCCTTTCTCCCGCTTCTTTCTTCATTTCCGAGGCATTTTCTGTGTTCCTGGTATCCACTTCTGGGTCGGCACCTACCAAAATCCCGTCATTGGCTCGAGCAAACCGCCTTACAATTACTTTATTGTGAAGGGTCTCACCTGTGGTTTTGGACTGCCTCCAGCCGATAACATCTCGCCCAAGGGAATTACTGGCCGCCACTCCTACACCATGTGGTATGATAGAGAAGATGTCGCGCGCCATATTGAGAAGATCGCCGTACTTTCAGTGCATTTCCTCCTATTCACACCACCAGTCGGTTATGTCTGGTATCCAAAATGTACCACCAATCTCCATTGGGTTGGAGTGGTAATCATTGCAATTTGGATTAATTTGCCCCCAGTGCTTTGGTACTTCAGGCGGCCAATTCAAATAGAGCCTGGCAGCCGCCAATAGATGTGCTGCGAGATCACTTCGTCCGGGTGTCATCTCAGCCACATTGTTAGGCGTTCAGGATTCTTCATCATCGCTTGACAAATCATATGGATCGAAGGATGATTGACAGAACCCTGAAATGGTTGCGGAGGGGATCGGATGGCAGCTCGGTAAGCTTTCGTGCTTATTGACCGGCACACGTCGATGTTTGGCACAGTATTCGATCTCAACATACTTCACAAAGGCCTGTTGGTATTGGGTAGTATAGGATGTCTCGTCTTCAGGATCAATATCCATTCCCTTGTCCCACTTTCTAAGCGATCACAACTTTCGAAAACAATCGAGGCTATGTGCAGAAATCAGTAGCATTCCCGTTGTTGGAGTCACTTCAGTGGAGTATTTGGACAGCTTCTGTCGAGCTGACTTCACAGCGAAGAACAAGTGTTCCTCCCATGGAGTCTTCTTCTTGGCCAAAGCTCGCGTCACGCCATCCATGTGATCGAATATGTCGTTGTACAATGTGATAATGTGATGCAATGTGCCTTTATGCCTCTTTGACATCCACAGAGTCCAATATCGAAATGGCCTCAATACTTCCATGACATACTTCGCAATGGTCCACTCATCTTGAGTTGTGAAAAGTGGCCGGAAATGTGAGTACTGTGGATTGAGGAGTCACTCGCGTGTGAATTCCTACAATCGGTAGCCACTCTCGAGGAACTCCAGTGTTGAGTTCCTCCGTCTCTTCACATCGATAATCGGTAATACCACGATGTGAACTATGCCCTTTTGACCGTCAATGAACTCGTTTCGTCAACCAGGTGTCCGAGTAGTCAATCCAGCAAGCATTCTCTGCTATATGAAGGTCAATTTCAGGACTTCCAAAATATCATGAAATACGCACTTTGTCAATTATCATGGCTAAACCTGGTTTCGTGGCCGACACCTTATTGATTCTAGCGTTGCCCTCTTTTGGAAGTCTTTTACTCTTCCCAATGTCGATGCTTTCATTCTCTCCAAATTGCTGATCCTGCTCATGGGCTTCTCAAGACTTGGTGCCGCCTTTTACACTGAGACTGCTCATGAATGCACCTAAAGCTGGCTGTATGACGTGCGCCATGCATGGTATGTGGTTCCTCAAAGCAGGCCACTGGATTGCAGAGGCCTCGAGTGTGGATTGCAGCCCACGTGTTGTCGAATATTTTGAGGAAGCATTATCAGTTTTAATACCCAGCAAACGGCCGTCTGTAATCTCAAAACGATCAAGCAAGTTGTTTTGAATAAACAGCTAGCCTTGCTCCAGTATGTTGGCCGTTCACCGCTCATCCATAATTAGCTTTCGAAATGGGAAACAAACAGGCAATCAACCTCATCGAAAGCATGATGCACTTCATGCAATGCCCAGTTTCGATCCATATAGTAAGCAACTACCAACATTATGGATAGTTTGTTCGGAGATGTCCATCCGTTCAAAGCTAAACTAACTGTATTACGTGACGGCAATTGCTTTTTAATTGCATCCACGGTCAGTGCATATTCCCTCCTGTAAATGTTGCTAGGAGTCGTAGCGGACGGCATCACTAGGTCATCGCATAATGCCTTATATGTCCGTTGTAGCTCTAGATTAGATATTGCGTTCCAAGGAATATGAGCCAAAACAAATACTAACATGAGGTAGCAATTCCACGTGTTTTGGTGAAATATCCGAGGTTTCAAAGTCCTCAGCTGCCAGTTTAGAACGTTTTGTCTGTCATTTCGGTGAATATGGATCAACCTGGATGTCAAATATGATCTTCCTCTGCGAACATACTATTGTGATTCCTCGACATCCTTGCCTCTGCAAGATGGCCAAAGCTGTTTCATCAACCATCGAACTAGTCATTTCTATAACCTTAGACTGTGATAATTCATTCAACTTTGCGATGTGAGCTTTTGCCAGCAAGTGTTTCTCCATTGAGCTGGTCCCATGTTCTGATGGATAGCGAAGAACTGGATGACAAATGATACTCATGATGCCCGGGCTGCCGGTCTCCCCAATTCCGCAGTGTGAATGGAAACGCCACCAAAGCACATGTCTAGAATTATTCCTAGCAATAGGCCGCTTTGAACTTACATTGATTGAAGCCCACCAAGCATCGAAGACGATTTGTAAATTAAGGTCGCTCAAATCACGAATGAAGACACGTTCATTTCTGGAAGGGATCAAAACCTCAAGCGATGACGTGTCTAAAGATATTGACTCAGACATGGCCGTAGAAATTAGGAATCTGGGTAATCCAACTTGAAGGACTGCCGAGAGTAACGATACAGTAAAGCAGACTGCGGGTTCTTAAATATTGACTGTACAGCTACAAGCAAATCAATCAGATCTGTGAGACATTGCATGCATATTTGTGAAGTTGTATACAAGGACATATCGTAAAAGACTGACCGCGTAAGACTCAATTCTGTAACAATGCGATGCAGTTCATTGCTGTGTAGCGTACTGAGCCCCCACAGAAATTGTTGAGGCTTGGTGGGAGCTCATTTGTAGGAGACTGATGGGACATCGTCGGAAGCATTTTTGTTTGTGAAGGTAGCCGATAAGTTGGTTATGGGTTAACGCCTTTCCGTAGCCCTTAGATTGACCAAGATGGAAGACCAAAAATTGTTGACGCTCCATTGACACTCATTTTTAGGAGGTGATAACGATATCGTCACTAGCATCTTCGCCCATCAAGGCGGGTGATACATTGATTATGGGTTAATGTCAATGCACACTGCTTTGAGTGTCCATGATGCAAGACCAGAAATTGTTGACGCTCTGTTGACACTCATTTCTAGGAGGTGGTAGTGATATTGTCAGTGCCATTTGTTACCATAAATGCGGCCAAAACTTCGATTATAACTTAATATCGTCGCACAGCTGTATGATTATCGAAGATTCAAGAACAAAAATCGTTGACGCTCCATTGACGATCATTTTCATGCGATAGTAGCGATGTCGATGCTAGCATTTTTGGCCTTAAAGATGGCCATTACTTTGATTATGTGTTACAGTGACCATGTCTTCTGTGTGATTATGAGTCTCACAAGACCAAAGATCGTTGACGCATCGTTGACGCTCATTTCCTGGATTGGTCAATGAGCGTGTCACTATCCTTTTTGCCTATAAAACCCGCCAATGCAATCACTTTGGAGGGATGTGACTATGCTGCTATTTGTTTGCCGAAAATGTAAGACTAAACATTGTTGACGCTCCTTTGACGCTCAACTTACTGACATAGTGACACTCAGTGGGTGCTCAACAATTTTATGTCAAAATGCATATAGTCGTCATTGGCAGCCAATAACTCATTTCTATGTATAAACATTATCATCCAAATGCTTCCAAGCCTCTCAATTTCTGATCCACCACTAGACACATTCTCTGGGTGATAAATGAGGTTGGCCCATCACGTTCCAGCGCTTTCGGCCGGCAATTAACCGCATATAAATACACACACCTTCCACATCCACACTCCACGCCTGATTTTGCCAAGCTTTCCCCTCTTGAGGGGGAGCCGGGTCTTACTTTGGCCTCACCCTATACCATTTGTCTGTGTCCGCTTGCTTTTGCAAGTGTATCTCGTTGTTTTAAAGGTCTCATTACCACTCAGCATCGACATCGACCGGTAGTCTACCCAGCAACTCGCCTCTCGAAGTTTTACGACAGTTATCGAAGTCTAGGACATGCCTGTGGATATAACAGTACGTGACGTCCGGAAGCGTTAAAGCCATGGCCTATCGGTGCAGTATCAGTGATGTTCAGTCTAGTGGCTGTCTAGGAAACCCCGCGAAACGTTGAGTGCTGAGAAACACGCTCCGTACAAGCTCTTCGAACCGATGACAATGGACTAGACCCGGATCTCGGGCACCACGAGGACGAATCACAGGAGTGGCCTTACGATAATATCAACCTCCACCCCCCCGTTCCAGCAAAGGCCGAAGATGGTCAACACGCTGTGTATGACCTAGGGAGTTTTTCATTTCGGGACCTCCGAATGTACTGCTTTACTCTACTGTTTTTTGAGTTTGGCGGTTAGGGTATTCCACAGGAATAACTTCAATTAGGCTTTGGAATGAGCTCGAGCGAGGATTTTGTAGGTGGTGGTCGTCAGGTGACGGGATGTGCAGGTTATCGTCTAGAAAGGGGGGCCAGATTAATTATGGATATAGGGGATGGGACAGTTCTCCGGGGAGCGTGGAGGTTGTGACTTTGCTGTTTGGGAGTTGATTTCGGCTTTGATTTCTGCGGAAGCGGCCACGGAGGGGTAATTGTGTTATTTAGAAAAGTGTAGTCTGTGTCATGACCGCCATGCGGCCGGCAGGTTTATGGTAACTTAGCTGGGCACCCCATTGGGGTGAATACAGAATGATCACAAACAAACAAACAAACAAACTGCATATAAATCTGCACACGAGTTTTTGATATATTTAGCCTGACTTATTCACCTTTCCTCATCCATCTCATTCTCCGCGATTTCCATGACCTACCATAAGCAATTTTCAACATCTCGACTATGTGCACCAGGTCTGTGTGGCAAGGTATGTAGTTGGATCCATGATCGTATGCACCATAACGGTCGTCATTCTTTCAGCTTCGTATTGTGCTTAGACCGCTGCATCTATGACTCGTATGACATCACAGACTGATATTTTGTTTGTCAGTTTCTTCTGTAATTTAGTTTTAATTGTCTCACTTAATAGTGACGGGCAGGACGATATCACGTTCATTGGTCGTCAGTCAACGAGATTTGATGTGTAGAACCTTGGCATGGCCTATCCAACCCTTGCACATGCATACACAAATTATCATGTCTCACAATTTGGTCAATGAAATCAAGTAAAAGCTGACAAGTAGCAAAATAGGTATAGCTTTTGAATTTCAAATTGAGACATCGTCACAAATGCCAATTTGCCAAATCATTCCGCCGGCGATGCAGGTGCCATCACCATGTCCTCTTCGGAATCCGATTTCTATCTGGTAATTCCCTTGTGACAGAATATGCAGTAGTTAAAGCTTGCAGGTTCAACAAGCTTGGATTGCAGAGTGTGTGACGAATCGGGCATTGGGGCGGGCGGGAGGGACAGAACGTGTTCCTGTGTGTGCATTCTCTGCAAACTGAGCCTCATATCACTACTCCGTGGTCGAGAAGTCACTTGCGGTATTTGCATTTTTCCGGGGACGCTATCAAGTGTCCCCAGAGGCTCACTTCATGTTGTCGGCAGAGATGACGCTGCATCATCTGCCGTTTGAGGTTGAACGACAGCCGGAAACATCAATTCACGTGTCCCATACTTCTTATCGCTTTGACGGAAGTAGTCGGCCGAGTCTCCCCAGCCTCGTTGCGTCAATACGTCAAGGTTCATCTGCTTCTGCCGAAAACGTTTAATACAATACTGTACCGTTTTAGAGATTGTGCCCATCACCCACCTGGGTTTGTCATCTTCGCTAAGCTTGCCTCCCACAGGATCTTCTTCATCATCATCCTCGTCTTCCCCATCCTCCCCGTCGTCGGAACTTGCAAGATCACTCAGACTATCTCCAATGGTGTTCAACATCTCCTCAAATGTTGTTTCCGGCTTGGTGGTTGTCAATCCCGCCTTTTCAGCATTTCTCAAATCATCCTGCTTTGGTTTAATTGCTATCTCCGCGTCTTCAACTCGCATTCTTGCCACAGCGGTCTCATTTTCCGCATAATCCTCCATCCAATTCTCCGTCTCTTTGTTACTTAAGAAGTGTGTTTCCCATCATTTCCCTGCCGCAAGCATCTGTTTAGATCGAAAGCTACGCAACGCTCGAAGGGCTCGTACCCATTCTGGTTCCAACCTGCTTTTGCCCTGATTCGCTTGATGACGTCGTTGTGTGGAATGCTTTGTCGATTTGCCTTATTTGCCTGCCAGTAGTGGCGAACGGTTCATTTTCGGAACATTGAACATTGCATTTTGTGTCGACTTTATTGATGTACGAGATGTTGGATGTTGCAAGATATGGACCACATACAGGCAAGCTGCGTCTTTTATGTCGAGGTTGGTACTCTTAATCGACTTGAACAAAGCAAAATCTGCGTTTTGACCGTCACAACATTGGCAATAGCAATGCTAACCATACATCATGACTTGTTGTTTAGCGTCTGTATCATGTAAGATCCCAGGGATTTCTTGAGACAAACATCAGCAGACGTCCTTTTCTACGAAGTATGTGCCGTTTGTATCACGCGGACACGAGATTTCGACAGTCGTTCACAGTGATGCATACCTCTAAACAAACACAATACATCGGACCAACTTGGTGCAAAACGCAAGACGGTTGGCAACCCGTGTAACCAGCAGCTATGCGCAGCAGGTTTCATGTTGTGCAGAACGCGCAAGTTGGCTGTTACGCAAGCCATTTTGACTTAAAGCTAACTATATATTCCTCAGGACTTCCCACTTCATTTCATTATCTTCTTCCTCAGGACTCCCCACTTCGTTTCGTTATCATCATCTCTTCACTTCCACTGCAGCAAATCATTATTCCACAAACACCTCAGCGAGTTGAGCATGGGACAGAATCGAGCAAAACGATGGGCGCTTCTTCTGATACATCATGCCCTGGGACCCAACCACAATGCAGACACCACTTAACTCACCGCGACGCCGCAAATCCTGCCACCGGAAACATGACCCTGGACGCACCGTTAAAAATCGTCTGTAAAACTGGAAGCACCAACAGCAAGAAGCAGCACGCGATCGGATGTGAGTATAGTTGAATCGAGGTAGACGACCATCAACTAATGATATATCTTTCAGCTGGAGTACGTAGAGAGCTGCATGACCAATTGCTCGCCGCCCGTAATGGGAAACCTCCATGGTCGAACACGGCATTTGTGTGCACAGTCTGCGAAATCGAACATCATTATGTTGTCAGCTCTGGGATATTCGCAGAAGAATCTAGTGATAAGAATCCCCAAGAGTGGACCAAACAGGCTTTAACCACATTAGTGGATGCTACGGAAGCGTATATGGTTGAGTTAATGGCCGAATCTAATATGTAGATGCAGCAACTAATTTCCTTGTTGGGTTTCAACATGTCTGCAACTATGGCAAGGCAAGGAGGTCGGGTGCAGCTGGAACAGTCTGACATGTGCCTGGCTTTGAATATTGCCAAAATGGCCAAAGGGGGGTTATCGCGCGCCACAGTACAGGAAATGCAATTTCCAATCAAGAAACCTCGGGCAGAAGTCCGAGAAGAGAAGAAGTGGGGAGTTGAGTTTCCTGGGCATAACAATGTGAAGACTGCGATGGAAAGACACCCGGCCATGCTTTGGGAAGATCAGACAGACGGCTCCCTTCCTTGCCAAAATGGCACAGCACAGAATCCCCAGACACACTGGAGACACAAAGGCACGGGTGCACCTGCACCAGAGTGACTCAGACAGCCAACACCAGAACCGATGCCACTTCCACCTGATACACCATCTGTTCCACCTAGCAACAATCAGGCTGCGCAAGTATCCAAAATCGAAGGTGTGCCACCCGGATATGTGTATACACCTACTCCTCGTCCCAGGGCTTGATTTTTCAATCACGATGCATATGCAAAGGATCGCAAGAGTGATAAAGATTTAGATTCAGATTTGCGGACCAATGAAGAAACTTCCACGTGTTCGCACACAATCTGCTGCGAGGTAATTCAGCTGACATCCAGTTTGCTGAGGACAACAGCCAATTTAGCGAACCTGACAGTGAAGATGAACATTGATTGGATGAAACGAGTTTTTTGAGTATATTAGTATCTACAATTAGCGCACACTTTAAAGTATATTTTAAAGGATATATTTATATGTATTATTAAAGAACAATGTTTTGATGAAAGAGAAAGTATATGAAGACAGTACAAAGGCTGCCAAAACACCATTCATGATATATTACGCCAAAATAAATGATAACATATTGTGGATATGCCCATGGCAAAATAAGTGTCAATGGAGCGTCAACAATTTTTGGTCTTGCACCATTGGTAATCTGCTTGGCGAACGGCTGAGACCATTCATAATTGCGGTATTGGCTGGCTCAATAGGCGAAAGAGCGAGCCTCATGCTGCCTGCCCCATTCTGAGGTTGAGTGTCAACGGAGCTTCAATGGTTTCTTGTCTTGTAAGTCGGGTAAGTCCAATGCGATATGGTCGTTCCTATATATAATGAAGGTATTGGCCGCCTTCATAGGGACAAAATATAGCGACATGCTCCGTGCCCCTGCATGAAAATGGGCGTCAATGGAGCGTCAACGATTTTTGGCCTTTCATCATTGGTAATCAAAGCGCGATGCATTTGTCATTGTGTACATACGATGTTCTGACAGTTTTTCTAGGCTACAATGGTCATGAAATCGTCTTTGAATCATTGTACATGAAATTAGTTGTTACTGTCCAGGAGGCTGTCACACGAATGTCGCTTGCTTATCTGCCTAGAGAGGCTGCAAATTCCTCCTTAATAGAGGTTTGCAATCATGTGGCACTTATATTACCCAAGATGCGAGACCTTAATTCATTGAGGCTCATTGGATGCTCATTTTCATGATGGGGCAGGGAGCGTGTCGCTTCTGCTTCTGCCTATAAAGGAGGCCAATACCTCAGTTATGACTAGCTGCAACCAATGTCCGCTCTGATTACCCAGGATGCAAGACCAACAATCATTGACGCTCCGTTGACGCTCATTTCCAGGATGGGGCAGGGAGAGTTTGTCTCCATATTTTGATCACAAAGGCGGCCAGTGTATCTAAAAAGAACATCGACGTACCATGGTGAATATTGTACAATTGACAGTAAGATATCTGAATGCGACCATATATAGAACAATCCGAAATCCAAAACTGGAGATTGTACTAGACGGCTCTAACCAAACCCGGCAAAATCCGAGGGTTGACGGGTACGGTGCCGGGTTTGGACCGCCAAGAAGCAGCAGGTCGGGTTTTAGGACCATTCTGGAACTGAACCGAACCGTTTTTGCGGTCCAAACTCGGACTGCTGGTGGGTTACTCGGACTCGTTGCTAACACTATCATGCACTCCAGATCGGTGTTTCACATTTCGTTGACCATTCCTGTTAATCAATACCTGGTCAGAGCCGAGGCAATTCATTTGCCAAAATTTGCTAAACAGTGGTAAGAACTCAGGATACTGTTTAGGAACAACATTCTCCAACAGTCATTCTTTTTGATCCTTTGGTTCAATAGCATTATTAATATCATACAATGAGTGATTAAATACCCTCAGCATCCCTTTCTTGACTGTACTAGAAAAAGATCCTCTATCAAGCATCACAATACTCCTTCAAAATGGTTGTTGTGATTGTATTCTTGATTTAAATGCATCTCCTATTGGGGGTAAACAGGTTCCAGGGGGTCTGCTGTAACCCCTTGTCCTGCAATGGATATATTCTGACAATGTGAGGTGCAATGCTGAGATTCAAATATCACTGTATATGAAGCAAATCATACCACCACATTGTGTAGTAATACACCGGGAATTTGTAGAAGAATAGAATAATGTCCCAACTTCGAACTTTGGGATGAACATAGGTAACTGTTTCTTATGATCATGGGGCATCATCCCAACTCTGACAACAGGTATAATATCTCTTGATTCAATAGGTCTTCAATCCATGACCTTCACATGGCGTTTCTCCTTCTACTCTTGAAGTGGTACTTGATGATGGTGGGTAAAAGTTTAATCCATGAATGTAATGCCTGTAGCACTGCAGTCGATCAGTGCATGTGTTGATATTTCTCAAGTATTCAGGGTCAATGTGTTGGTTATAACTAAATGTTTTCCTTCCATTGATCGTTTAAATACCTGCACGTTGCTAACTCTAACACGCGAAATCGTAATTCATTTCAGAGCATTTCGAACCAAACGTGTTCTGCCTACTAAAGAGCCATCGTTCTTGGGCTAACTTAATCTTTACCGGATTCCTCAGAACTTCTACTGGTTCCTACCTTCTCACCCTCTGCCCCCACCGCCATGAAGATCGGAGCCTTTATACTTGCCATACACTCCGTTGCTCTAAGGTTACACCCAACACAGTACAAACACCTCCCTGGGGCATATCTCTTTGCCCTTTCTTCCACTGAATTTCTCCTATTGCCTGCGCTGAGATCCAGTGGTGCAGATCCAGTCTGGCCAGCAACCATCTCAGCCAGAGCAACAGCAGGATGCTTCAGGGGTGTAAGGGGTTTTGGGGAAGAGGTGAAATATGTCCCATCAGCCGCTTCTTGTGCGGCTGTCTCCACCTGTTGTTGTCAAATCTGATTATCCCGCCTCTGGCACATTGCGGTGAATGAGGTTAACTTGGAGAATATGGTTATACTGTAATAAATCTTTCATTTCTTCCATCAACCCAATTCTCACAGCATTCTTCACAGCCGAAGGGTTCCAATCCAGGTCAGCAGCAATAATTTGAAACTCAGCTTAGTACTCAGAGCATTCTCCATTGTTTTGTTTGATTTCGCACAGTATTCCTTCTGCTGTTGCCACCCTGTTGGGGTCCCCAAAAGCCTCTCCCAGGAGGTGCATCAATGCTGGTAGGTCTCCAAGCCCGATAGTTTATTCCTCTAGGACGTGTGGCAAGATTAGTTCGAATGCTGTATGTGTCCTGGCGGTTGAATGCGTACAATGTCTTTGACTGATCGTTTTGGAATGCTGCTGGGCATGTCTCACATCACCAGCCAGTGTGGAGCAATCCAACCTCTCGAGTAAGTTTGATCTGAACCTTAAAAGATCAGGGAATCTCGACATTTCTGGCCTTTGTCATCCTGGTCCTGTGCAGCGCCTAGATATGCTCTTGCTGCCTGGGTGAGGGCATTAGCAAGCTGCGCCCACATATTCCGCACCTCTTCTCCTGATTTTCATGCATGCTGGGTCATCATGGTTACATGAACCTGAAATTACTTCACGGTCCCGTCCACTGCAGGTTGGCTCCTCACATTTACGAGTTGGTTCTGGTGGGTCCGAATACCCCGTGCCACCTTGGAGTGGTTGCTTACTGGCTGTAGGAAAAGTTGAGCCTTCCAGTCAGTAACTGATTCTGCTAATGTGATTGTCTGTACCAGGATCTCGCACACCATCTGTACTAGCTCCACGGGATCTGTGTATCTGGCTACGCACAACAACCACTCCTGGCATGGTTTCCGTCGTTCCTGTATTTCCTCAAATCCGAGGCCTTCAGCTGTTGCATTTAGGAGTTCTCTCATCAGTGCCAGATTGTCGCTTGACACTAACGCCACACAGTCTTGCTGCACAGAGCCTGACATCTTGATGAATAAAGCACATCTGACAGTGCCAGAATTCCATATCGATCTCAGAGGCAGTCGGTGTGAGCGGTACTACCACCATCAGAAGCACTCCTAAAGACTTTGGTGTTGTTGTTACTACCACTACATGTCCTATTGTCGAGTGTGTCTGCGCACAAATATGAACTTTACAGCTGCAGGATTCTCCATAATCACAGGGAAACCACAAATGTGATCCCAAATATCTTGTCCAGTGCGGTCCAATCACAGAATGGTTAACGTTCAAACCTCTGTCTTCTCTGGTTGGTTGGTCCAATACCAAATGCAACGAGTGGGGATGATGAATTGTTCCCAAAAGTAAACTCCCAAAGTTTCTTCCTTGAAAGTTGCTGCAAGGATTTCTTCAACCCTTTCGACAGCATTCAAAGGCTCATATTCAACATCATGGCAATGGGTTCCAGCAAAATGAAACCAATTTGTTAGGGATGTACGGTTACTATCATACTTTGGCATTCGAATATGGCAAATGGTGTTTGAATTGATGGATAACAAATCCAGTCTGTTGTAACTGACGGTCAATACATTCATCTCAAATACAAGTGCAATGGTAATTGCGTGCTACATACACCCAACTGAAACCAGTCACCGCAAGATTTGGAAAAATACTTCCACTGAGTCAAAGGGTATAGGCACATTCAACATCAGGTAAGCTGTAAAGGACTCATTCTAACATAACTGGCGGGGTCAGATGTAGATGATATTCAAATCAAGAATGTAATATCAGGACAAGGCTTTGAACTCGAAAGATGTATTGAGAAAAACAAAACAAGACTTCAGCTGACGCTGGTCACAGTTGTCTGTTGCTTTGCTATACGAGAGAATGTGTAAAGAGAGAAGAAAAGGATATCCTCCAACATCAAACAACCTCTGTTTGTATGCCGTTCTGCTGCCACCCTTGAACCATCTCGGATGTTCTGATGTACCGGCCAAATCTTCACCACTCATCTTATATAGCATCTAAATCCTGACTCATGATCTTACACACCCTGACAAAAACTTCTGATCAATACAACCACACCATATCATCTGACGTCCCAACACCTCAGCCCACTTCTTTAACATTCCAAGTATACATGCCACCACTACACAATATTCTCATGCCCTCGCTGCTTCTCCCAACGTCTCCGCCTGTCCTTAGCACTGATTTCTTCCTGCTTCCCATATACATACTACACTTCTCCATTTGTACTGTCACTCACAAACCTGGACAGTGACAGTAATGCTACAACCGTATTATATAATCCAATCATACTCCATCACAAACTTCATTATTCCTGGAATATATTGGAGTATATTTTCCCGTATTGTTGTATATACAATATTAGTCACTTACTTCTTGAAATAATAAAATATTTGTATAAATTCTACCAATATTTTCATTTATTTACTGCATTGACATGAAATGATATTCAATTATTGTTAAATGTCATCATAATACAGTCATTTTAATAGGTGGAATAATAATCTCATCAAACCAATGCTGTGAATAGATAGGAATATGTTATCTACTACTAACATATTGAAGATAGCAATCATATCAGTAGTGGTAATATATTGATAATTATCTGTGATAGATGATATTATAAATATTGATACTCATAATACTGTACAATAATTTTCCATTACAACATTTCTATTATCTGTATTTGTATTATTACAGTGATTTTGATTGAATGCAGCCAGTAAATAGTGTATGATGAACTTATACATTTACTTCAACTAATACAAAGCTGATACTTGAAAGAATAATCTTCATTACGGACTATATTATATTGCATACACTATATATGTCGATTGATCATACAATTGTTCATTGTTCTTACCGTGTTTCAGGAATTGAAATTATTATGAAACATAACATTTCCTGCCACGGTGGCATGCAACCCGAGGCTGTGTAACAGCCAATTAATATCATCGGCTCGCCATGAGCCTTCGATCTCTAGCAATAATCTTTCCTAGCCATGTACATCTACAATCACTCATATGCACGTTAGCAACCATATTCCTATAACTACCATACGTATACCTATCTGGCCAAATGCAGGCATATGTGACTGTACACTATTATTGCTCTCGCTGTGAACTGATATGTTTCGCTTGGGGGATTACCACTACATGAGTGTCACCTCCTTTTCCGACTAATGAATTTATGGGTGCAACAACTTCGAATACTGCACTTGAAATGAGATATCGAAGCATTAACGCTGCAATGCATGGAGGATTGGCAGCAGCATCATTCTGTCTAGGCACCAACTGGCACCCGAGTAAAATTCAGAGACCAATTGGCGCACAATGGACCTCATCCGCAATGATGACCACGATCACTGGTACCGGCCAACACAAACCAACACTACCAACAAATGGAATCTAAAACCATCAATATTATTGAGTTCAAACACTATTCCTACAAGGTAATGGAGTGCAATCACCAGTCCAAGCACCCACAGTGGACGAAGTGACCTCACACCTGCATATGGCCATACCACGACTCAAAGGCGAAGTTATTGATGATTTACAAGTGAGCACAGTTACGACTACATTTCTTCCAATTGAGCGAAGCGCACCTAGCTCAGTTTGCATGTCCAACTACAGCTCTAGCAACCGTGAAGACACCCTGTTGTAGAAGCATTCTTTGACCAACCTAGGGATACGCTACTTGAGCGAAGAACATGTACTGAGAAGACACCTTACAATTGAAGCACTCTTACTGCCACAAACATCTTCATGAGTGTAGTGCACTTATGGAGAAGACACCCTATGATTGAAGGACATCAAGGATGAAAAGCTTTGCCTCAATTGAACCGAAATGATAGTGGCAATCAATTGCATGGAGTGAAGTGCATTTACCGTTAAAGACCGACACAATTTGGCAGAACAAGTCTGACTACAGTGATGACTACACTGACTTTGATAAGCTTAGAGGCCCAGTAATATGGACAATTGAGTTTCACCGACCCTGTGAATGATCTTCAACTGGAATTACATTAATGTTGAATGTGGCAATCGGCAAATCAAGCGCCATCTTTTCTTTCACACTCAGAAAGTTTAAACTATTACACCCCTAGATATAACCCGAATGGGGGAGGATTGAAGAGATGGAGCCGGGAATTGACAAATGGGTAGCGCAGACACTAATGGTGGCTCAGGACGAAGATCAATCCGATCAGATGTCACTGAAATCCACAATCATTTCCCAAAACCTGGCGGCAAGATGTTTAAGTCAATCTCATTGTGGCAATAAACAACCAGAAATGGCACTCATAGTTCATGAAGTACAAATACGAGGCAAAAAGGGTTTGATGCAACAGGCACAGGCGCTTATCGAGTGCAGCATGACTAGCAATGTTATGACACCGAGGCTTCTCAAGCAACTCAAGATATCACATAAGGCGGCACTCATTACCAACCTTGGCATGAATGGAGGAGTGATACAACATGCAGAGGACAGCCGGAGGAAGACGCAGATCAGAGGCCACTACTTGGACTATCTCGCACCGGTTGACAGAACGGTCATGCAAGTCGTGCCAATGAGTGCATACGATTTAGTACATAACTTACCATATTTCAACAAACAATCTCCTGATATTTACTGGGCTAGATTGACTCCCTGCGATCCCTGAGTGCATGTGGAGCGGAGGAAATGACCCTGATGACTATGGCAGTAGGATCAAAGCTCTCAGAAGGCCAAAATAACTAGACCCGCCGCCTCTTGGCCGACCAAACTGGGACCCGTCCCTGTCAACCTGCAAGATTTGCCTGGGTCTGTTGCACCCGTCAGCTCCAACCTCCGGTTCTGGCTTTTGGGTTTTTCGATGTATGGTCGCATTCAGATATTTTACTGTACATTGCAAAATAATGACTTTGGTACGTCCCTGTCTTTTTTTGATGTATTGGCCACCATAATGTTCAAAAACAACAGAGATACGCTGCCTACCGCATCCAAACAATAAGTGTGGACAGAGCATCAACAATCGTTGTTTGTGTATCCTGGGTACTCTGAGGGGCGATTGGTTACAGACAGCCATAAACGAGGTATTGGCCGCCTTCATAATGAAAACGCAAAGCCCAACCCTTTCGGCCCGATCGTGAAAATGAACGTCAACAGAGCAGCAACCATTGTTGGCCTTGCATCATGGTTAATCACAGCGCAATGTGGCCGTTGTTGTATATATTCAGCGCTGTGACTGTTTGTGTACGCTAAACGGCTCATGAACACTACGTGGTAGCTTTGTGAATGAGATAAATTGTTTCTGTCCTGGAGGCTGTCACTGGAATATCCCCTACTGATCTGCCTATATAGGCTGCCAACATCATCTTTATGGATGTTTGTGATGAAGCGTCACTCATATTACCGAGGATGGAAGACCATGAATTGTTGACGCTCCGTTGACGCTTATTGTCAAAATCGGGCAGGGAGGGTATCATCATATCTTTTGCCTATAAAGCCAGCCAATAATTCCTCTATGACTGACAGCAACCTATCATCTGTCAGATTACCCAGGATGCAAGACCAAAGATTGTTGACACTTGGTGTACGCTCATTTTCAGTATCGGGTAGGGTACATATCGCCAAAAATTTCGCCTATAATGGCGGCCAACACTTTGACAATGTATAACCATGTCCAGACCAATTCTTAATTATCTTACATACAAGACCTAAAATCGTTGATGCTCGGTTGACGCTCATTTTCAGGATGGGGTAGGGATCGTGTTGCTATACTGTCTGACTATACAGGTGGGGAATACTTGGATTATGCAAAACCACGACCATATCAATTCTTAATTACCTGACTTACTAGACCTAAAATTGTTGACGCTGTGTTGACACTCATTTTGCCACTCGTGTAACCGCAATGTGCAATACGTTGATTTGGCATAGTATATCATTCACATTGTTTTGGCAGCCTTTCAATCATTTTCATTCACTTTCTGCTTCATCACTACCTTGTTCATTAATGATACATATAAATATATCCGTTCAAATATACTTTACAGTGTCCGCTAATTGCAAACAATAATACACTCAATAATCCTGTTCCTGTCGATCAATGCTCATCCTCACTTACAGGTTCACTCAATAGGCTGCCCTTGTATGCAAAATCAATATTAGCTGCATTACCACACTGCAGATAGTGTACTAAGCAGTGGATGTTCCTTCATCAGTCAGCATATCTGGATTACAATCTGTATCATGCTAGCTCTCCTGGGCATATACATCAAGATTGATAAAATGAGTGCTGGGAAGAGGAGCATGTGAATACACATATCCTGGTGGCAAATTGTCTGTTTAGGAACATTGACCTCACTCAGTATCGCCGGGTGGCACAGGAGGCGTTCTGGGCAGAGGTGGCATCATTTCTGGTGTCGGCTGTCTGAGTCGGTTGGGCAGAGGGGCATCTGTTACTTAGTGACTCCAGCATGTCTGCGGATTCATTGTGGTGCAATTTTGACAAGGAAGGCATTTGTAAGTGTGGTTTCGACAAAGTGTAGCTGGGTGTCTGTCTATCGCAGCCATCATCATTCAATGCCGAGGAAACTCAACTCACCACTTCTTCTCTTCTCGGACATCGGCGTGAGGTTTCTTGTTCAGGTATTACCTTTCCTCTATTGCGGCACACAGAAACTCTCCTTTGGCCATAATGGCCCTATTCAAGGCCAGGGGCATGTAGGACTGATCCAGCTTTACCCGAACTCCTCGCCTTGCCATAGTAGCAGACATGTTGAACACCTACGAGAAATTAGTTACAGTGTCTAACAGAGATGCTCGGCTACTATCGGAAACATATAGGCTTCCTTAGCCTCTGCAGAGGTGATTAATGCCTGATTCGTCCACTCTCGGGGACCCTTATCATGAAATTAGTCCGAGAGAATCCCAGAACTGACAACATAATCATGTTCAGCTTGGCGGACTGAGCGGACAATAGCCTTGGTCAACCATGGATGATTCCTGTTACACGCAGCAATATACTGGTCACGTAGCCCTCTATGTATACCCGCTTTGTGTCCGATGGTTAGTTGAGGGTCATTTATCATGATTTGGATATACTCACAACCAATTGCATACTCCTTCAAATTCTTGCTGCTTCTGGTGTTATGGACGATTTTCAAATGTGCATCCGGGGTCATATTTTTGGCTGGCTGCACTGGCTGCATTACTGTGGACTCTCTGGCATCTGACTTATTGCTGTGTGCCAGAGAGGGAAGAATTGGATGAACCGCCCGTCGATCGGCTCGATTTGGGTCCGCTCTCACCTGTGTGAGGTGTGTGTGTAGCCTTGATTTGCTGGTGTAGAATTGAAGCGGAAGATGATAATGAAAGGAAGTGTGAGGTCCAGAGGAATATATAGTCGGCTTGAAGTCGGAATGGAATAAGAAACAGCCAATTTGTACATTCCAATCAAGATGAATCCTGCTGCATTTGGCTGCAAAGGGCAGCGGTTTCCCACTGTCAAGCAATTTGCAGTAAGTCGGTCCAATGTTGTTTGTTTGTTTACAGGGGTCAATAGAGGTGTACGCCAGCCAAAATCTCATGATTGTCAGATACAAACACGCAATTCATTGAGGAAACGGACATCTGGTGATGTTTGTCTCAAAGTATCCCTGGGATATTTCAGGAAACTGACGCTAACAATCAAGTAATGTTGTACCATAAGCAACTGTATTCTGATTTTAGTGACTGTCAAAACACTGATTTTGCATTATTCATGTTGATCAAACATACCAAGCTTTTCAGAAAAGACGCAGCTTGACTCCATATCGTCCATATCTTGCAACATCCAACATTGCGCCCAACCACAATGTCAACTCAAACTACATTACTGAATGCTCCAAAAAAGCACATTTTCCCACTTCAGGCAGGCAAATCCCAAAAATCGTCAAAGCATTGCACATGACAACGACCTCCAGCGAATGATGGGAAGTGAGGCTTGGAGGCAGAATGAGTCCAAGCACTTGGAGTGTTGCGCTGCTTGCAATCTAAAAAGTAGCTTGTGGTGGAGATCCGATGAGAAACGCACTTTTTAAGCAATGAAGAGAAAGAGAATTGGATGGAGGATTAAGGTGAGAGAGAAACCACTGTGGCAAGAAAGCGAGTTGAAGATGCGGAGGCAGCGATTGAGCAGGAGCAGGAAGATATAAGGTACGCTGACAACGTGGGATTGACAACCAGAGAGCCCAAACCAACTTGTCAGCAGATGTTGAATGATAGCAGAGACAGTATGAGTGATCTCACCAGATCTGACGATCACAAGGATGCGGATGATGAGGATGATGAAGATACACAGCTGGGCAAGCGGGGCAAAGATGACGAACCCAGCTGGATGATGGGCACTATCTCCAAACCGGTACAGCAGCGCATGGAGAGGTGTCAGTAGAAGCAGATCAAGCTTGACGAATTGACCCAACCAGGATTGGGGGACGCAGCTGACTGCTTCAGTGAAAGAGATGAGAAAAACGGCACAAGCGAATTGAGGGTTCTGGTAGTCATTAAACCGCAAACATAGGATATTGCAGCTGCACGTGCACCCATAACAGTTGGAGAGCATATGGAGACTCTTGATATCGTGCCCGAAATATCGCAATTGACCCAACGGACACCTCAACCAGGAAGTCGTCATGACATGTGAGATTCCGGGCAGCTGGTGTCGATCAAAGGCATAGCGTGCGTACTGCACGATGTGGAGGCTCATTCATCACCTATGAAGAAAGTGAAGCCCGTTGAACCCGTAAGCTTTTACCACTGCATATTGCCTCCCCATCTAATCACCCTATTGAAACCGGATTCGGACGAAGACATGGTCCTGGCTCCTGCATTGCTGGAGAAACAGATTGGCAAATTCCAATGTTTGACATCATATCTGAGTGACAAGCATTTCGTGTACCGATTATCCTACGTGTCAGCTTTTCCTTGATTTTGGTGACAAAATTGTGAGATACAAAAATTCATCGGTGCATGTGCAAGGGTCGTTCGCACCAAGCGAAAGGTTGAGATTCCAAAACAGACTGCAAGACGACCAATAAACTCGGTAATTTTTTTCCTGTTACAGTCAAGTGGGAAAGTAAAAACTAACTTAGTGACAAAATTTACTAACAAAATTGAAGTGAGTGATGTCATACAAGGCACAGAAGGAGGGGTCAGTGCTTGATACGAATGATTCTGAATGACGACCGTCATGCCGCAATCATCCATGTATCCAACTGCTTAACTCTCCGCACAGACATCGTGCACATTGCTGAGATATTAAACATTCTAGATAGTACATCTTGGAAATTGAGGAGGAGGAGCTGGGTATTGAATGGTGTGGCAGTCGGGTTATATTAAACAAAAACTAGTGGCAGGATCTACATGCCATAAATTGGCTGCCAAATGCACAGGACTGTGATAGGACCATGTCATCCAGCACCCGGATAACCTGGATAGTTGTTTCTCTGAAATTAAGAAGCCACAATATTTCTAGATGCAAATGATTATAGAATGACACTCTATATTGGCTGTTAATTATGACTATACATTTGGTTGCATACGATTAGTGAGAGTCGGTTGACTTTCTGGATGTGTTCAATGTGACCGTCAACAGAGCGTCAACAATTTTTATTCTTACACTTTTGGCAATCAATGGGCTGCATTGTCACATTTGTTCAAATTGAATGCATTGGTCAGCATTATAGCTACCATGGCAAGCGACACACTTGTTACCCAATGGTAACAATGAGCATGAACCGACAGTCAACAATTGTTTTCCTTGCATCATGTATTATCCAATGGCTGTGCAACCACATTAATCCATAATCAAACTATTGGCCACCTTGCTATGCAAAAATGCTCATGACAACATCACTATAATGTCCTAAAAATGTGCGCCAACGGAGCATCAACAATTTTTTGTCCTGCAACTTGCATAATCCAATGGCTGTGCATCGCCATTCATCCATAATTGAAGTATTGGCACCATTTATGGACAAAAATGCTAGTAACTTAACCACTACCACCCCCTAAAAATATGCGTCAGCGGTGCGGCAACACTTTTTGTGGGACTCAGTAAGGTTCACAGCAATGTACTGCTTTGTGTCGTTTCTAAATTGAATTTTTAACGGTCAGTCTTATAAATATGTCCTTGTATACAACTTCACAACTTAGCATGCATTGTCTCACAGGGCTTATTTTTGTCTTGGGTGTAGCTCTAGAGGAAAGATTTAAGATCCAGAGTTCTACTATACTATAAAGTAACATTTAACGTTGTCTCAACTTGGATAGAGTAGCGTCCAAATTCATACGACCCTGTCGGATTCCCAATCTGTAAATACCTGGTTGCGTGAGGTCATGATTGCTTCCAACAATGAACTTGTCTTGTTCCATGATTTGAGTGACCTTACTTTACAAATCATATTTGATGTATGGTGGGCTTCTATGAATGAGGGTTGAAGCATCCTATTGCTTGGAATGATTCTACACACTCCCCTTTGTGGCGATTCTATTTGCACTGTAGCATCGAGCAGACCAGCAGCTATGGCATCATATGAATCATGTGTGATCAAGTTTTTCACCATCCATCAGAACATGAGACCCGCTCAATGAGGATACATTTACTGGCAAAAGCGCACATTGCAATGTTAAATGAATTAACTGAGTCACAAATTTCTGAACTGACAAGGACAACTGTTGATGAAATAGCTTTGGCCATACTGAAGAGACATGGCAGTCGAGCAATCACAGTAGAAAGTTTGCAGAGAAAATTCATATTGAACAGTTAGATTTTTCCTATATTCATACAATTGCCAGACACAACGGTCCAAACTGGAAGCAAATGACTTTGTAACTTCCGAATTTCACCAAGACACCTGGACTCGCTACCTCATGTTATCATTTGTTAGGCTGATATTCCTTGGAATGCTATATCAAACTTCTAGCTACAGCGGTCATATAATACATTACACTGCAAGCTGGTGTGACTGTCAGCCAGCACTGTTAGCAACATTTGCCGAAGGGAGTACTCACTGACAGTGGAAGTAATTAAGAAGCAAAAGCTATGAAGAAATAAGGTTACCTAATCTTGGGAAAGGTAGACATCGAAAAAAAATTAGCAATAACGTCGGTCACTGTTTATTATATGAATCACAATTGGCAGTAGCGAGAAGTAGAACCCGCTTTTGATGAGGTTAATAGGCTGTCAATTTCCTATTTTAATAGCTAGGTAACATTAATAGGTTGATGGTCCACATACTGGATCAAAGATACACATATATTTGGAGCAAGTTCTCGATCGTTTTGAGCTTACCGCCGGCCGTTTACTTGGAATCTAGACTGACAATCCTTGCTCAAATTACTGAATGACTCGGGATATACAATCACCCCTTGGGGCTTCCGCAATCGAGTGGGCTGCAATGAGGAGGCACATAGCATGCATGGCGCACATCATTCAGCTTGATTTGGGTGCATTCATGAGCAATCTCGGTGTAAAAGGCCACCCCAAGTACTGAGAAGCCCATGAGCATGATCAGCAATTTGGTGAGAATGGAAGCACAGCCATTGGGCACAGTCAAAGACTGCAACAAGAAGGCAATACTAGAATCAAAAAGGTGTCGGCAATGAGACTGGGTTTCACAAAGATAATTCAGAAAGTACGTATTTCATGACATTTCGAAAGTGCTGAAACCGACCCTCATATAGCAGTGAATGCTTGCTGTATTGATTACGCTGACACCTGGTCCTTGAAACAAGTTCATTGACTGTCAAAAATGCACAGTACGAATCGCAGTACTACCTATTATGGATATGAAAACCAGCTGGGATTGCACTCTGGAGTTGCTTGAGTGAGCCTACTGATTACAAGAATTCACCTGCAAGTGACGTAAAAATCCAACATACAATGATTACAGGGCATTCGTCACAACAGTGAATGAATGGACTATCGTCAAGTACGTGATGGAAGTGTGAAGGCCATCCCAATACTAGACCCTGTGGATATCGACAAGGCATATTGTTACTCTGCATCACATCATCACTGTCTACACTCACATGTTCAATCGTATGGATGGCGTTACACCAGCTTTAGCTAAAAGATGACTCGATGGATGGAAGACTTATACTTTTCCATCAAGTTTGTGTCACAGACACTGTTAAAATAGTATGCTGATCGAACTCCAATGACTGGTAAGTGTCTCATTTCCGCACATATCCTTGATCCTTTCCGAAAGTTGTGACCATTTAGGAAGTGGGAAAGAGGAATGGATATTAATCCAGAGGAGGAGATATTGTATATTACCCAATCCGGAGTGGCATTGCGGAAGTCTGTGGAGAACGAAAACTATGCCAGACATTGAAGAATGTCCATCATTTTACCCGAAAATGGTCTGGGCAGCAATCTCTTCCCTTCTGCAATGGCCCCTATATTTGGTCAATCATGTTTTGATCCATCTGATTGTCCAGCGATGGTGAAAATTACATAACACCTAGAAGCGTGGCTGAAATCACATCCGGACGAAGCGATCGCGCAGCACGTCTATTAACAGCTGCATAACTCCATTTGAACTCACCGCCTGAAGCACCCAAGAACTGGGGGCAATCTGATCCAAATCTTAATGATTACCACTATGACCCCATGAAGATTAGCAGAACATTGTGGTTACGAGATATCACTGACTAGTGGCATCAACAGGGGGAAACATGCTCAAAGTACGCCAATCTCTCCAATGTGGCACGCGACACATTTTCTATCATACCGCATGGTATCATAGTGGAGGCCATGGTTTCCCTTGAATGAGACGTTAACAGCTGGAGACAGTCCAAAACTAATGGCAAGACGCTTTGGGAAAGAGTCATTGTAAGTCAGCTTGCTCGGCCAATAATGGAATCTTGGCGGGCATTTTCATAGCATTGGATACCATGCAGACTAAACACGATTTGGCAGTGAAGACAAAGGCGGAGGAAAGAAAACCGCACAGAATGGCCAAGGTCCATGACCTTTTCAAGATGTGGCAGGGCAGCGACATCCTATGTGCTGCACAGATAGAATCTTGTGCCCAAAACAAGCAAATGACTACTGTACAATGCATTTCAGATAACGAAGAGATCATGAAGGCATCCTGGTCAAATTTTCAACATGATGGTGCAGCTGCACCTAAACTGTCAGAAAGATAACCATTGCCACCAGCTTTGTCTGCAAATTACCTCTCTGGAGGACGAACTCAAGTATTAAATGCCCGCCGAATCAAAGGAATCCACTGTGATCCAGCCGAGAGTGCCAAGGATAGTGCATCTGAAAGTATGTCAAAAACAGACAATTTGGCCGGACTGGAATTGTGACTGCGAGAATACAAACACAAGCGAGGACCACTGGGAGGCAGACAACAAATCTGATTTCGAGCTACAGAATGGCATTGAGGCTCCAGAATTCCCTGCGCACCAAGATGGTGGTGCCGAACCAAATGTTTCCGCATCGATTCCGCCAAGACCGATGTCAATCCAACAGACTGAACAGCCGCTGATGACGGTCACTACAATTGAAACAAGGAGGAATAAAGGATGCATGAAAGTGTAGCACAGGATGCATCAATAGGTTATCACTAGGTTCAATATGTTCCTTGACCGAGAAATACATTTCGAGACACATTATGGGACAATATTGAGCAGTTGCATGTGAATATTTGGTAATGAACAGAGGTATGGCAGGCGAAATGAATCTTTCGAAAAGATACCTCACTTTGGGAGAATGAGAGCAACTGGTGCAAGTACATTCCTGGGCTCGACTTTTCCCAAAGGCTGAGTCACAATCTGGTAAAAAGGCAACCAATGAGTCCAAATTATTATTCATACAATAATCGATGGCCACATATATTGACTAGACAATTCATTCCAATCAGCGTCAATGGAGCGTCAACAATTTTTGGTCTTGTAAGCAAGGTAATTGTAGAGTAAATTGGTTACTCTCAAGCATAACTGATATATTGGGTGCCTTTATAGGCAAAACAGCAAGCTACACAGTCCCTGCGCCATTCTGATAATGAGCATCAGCCCAGCATCAATGATTTTGGCATAGCATCCTGGGTTATCTAGGTGTTGATTTGTGGTAATGATTCATATTCAATGAATTTAAGGCATTTTCAGGGAAAATGATGCGTCATATCTTCATTACCCCACCCTGAAAATACATGTGAACGGTGCGTTAACGATTTTTAGTCTTGTTATGCAGGTAATTACAACGTGACGTTGTTGTGGTTAGGCATTATGAGTGTAATGGCAGTGTTTATAGGTTAAAGAGATAGCGACTGGGTCATTGCCCCATTCTAAGAATGAGTGTCAACAGAGCGTCAATGATTTCAGGTTTTGGATCATTGGTAATCTAGGTGGTGGTTGTGTTACCAATGGTTCCGGACCGTCACTTCTGGTCTGGGTCTGGGTCCAAACCAAACCATCACCAAATTGGCGGCCTGGGTTAGGGATAAACCCAAACTGTCAACCTGGGTACTATTCAATGGAAATCTCCAAACCAGTTTGAATTCAGTGGGTTGTCAGTGGGTCGCCCAGCAGGTCCATCTATTGATTCATCAGAGGCTCATGATTTTGCAGTTTCTTAATAGTATCCTATCAAGTTTGGGTGTTCATCGACCCTTGATATGTTTTTGCACGTTTTGCAGTTTGCGATATCGATATATTTGGAATCCGTGGTTTTCCTATGATATATTGCATTTTTCCCAATTAAGGCGGTCAATAATTCTGTTATGTGCTTGACGAGCCGCGCGATGCCTTGATAACCAAATAGGCAAGAGCAAAAACTGTTGAGTTTTATTGACACTCATTTTCAGGATGTGGCAGAAAGCGTGTCGCTGTTGTTTTTGCACCTAAAGGCTGCCAATATCTCATTAATGGATGTCTGCAACCAATCGGTACTTTGATTACCCAAGATGGAAAGCAAAAAATAGTTGACGCTCCATTGACGCCCATTCTCAGAATGGGACAGTCACCGTGTTGCTGTCTCTTTTGCCTATAAAAGCTGCCAATACATCAGATATGCATAACAGCAACCAAATCACTGTGCAATTACCATACATACAAGACTAAAAATTGTTGACGCTCCATTGACACTCATTGTAATGTTCTGTCCATTCAACATCTGCTGCCATCGATAATTGTTTTCATAATGATTTGATACTATTGGTTGTCTTTCTGACAGATTCAGACTCAGCGATCTGGCAAAGCTGAGCGCAGTATCATTCCTGCACTGTTTGCTCTCATACTATGACACCTTATATATGTTACCAAAAGATTCATTGCGCCCACCATATATCTGTTTATCAACCGATATTCTCAAGTGACTGCTCAACATTATCCCGTATTATATCTCTAACTGACTCTCTCGGTCAAGCTACATTTTCAAGCTGGTGAATCATTCATGCATTCTGCCCTACCTTTTCTTGATCACCTGATATCTTCTTGTTTCCATTGCATTGACCATCACCGACCCCTGTTCAGCCTGTCTCTTTGACTTCCGTGTTGGCCGAATCAATCAGGGATCATTTGGTGTAGCACTCACATCCCACAGCTCAGGGTTTGCTGGATCCTCGATGCCATTGTCTTGCTCTATTTCAGAATCAATGTCAGCTGCGGCATCGACTTCACTGTCATTTGGTTTAACCAAGTCGCAATTCTATTTAAGCCAATTTTCGGTGTCAGAAATACCTGCATGTGCGCTATCCTCATCGCTTTCAACTGCATGACAGTTGATTCTTCTGATTCAGTGGACATTCAATATTTGAATTCGTCCTCCAGTTAGGTCCATTGCAGACAAAGTTGTTGCAAAGGTGATTTTTCTGACTATTTAGATGCAGCCGCAACATCATGTTGAAAGAGTGACCCAGATACTTGGACGATCTCTCCAGTGTCCAAAATGTATACAACGGCGGTCGTCTGCTTGTGTTGGGTGCAAGATTCCTTCTGTGTAGCACAAATGTTTTAGCTGCCATGCCATATCTCCAAAACTTCGTGGACCATGGACATTCTATGCAATATTCTTTCCTCTGCCTCTCTCTTCATTTCGGAGTCGTTTTCTGTGTTCATTGTATCCAATGTTTGGTCATCGCCTGCCAATATAGCGTGATTGGCTCAAGAGAAGTGCCTTACAATGACTGTTTCGCGAAGTATCTCTCCTGTGGTTTTAGACCACCTTCTGCCGATACCATGTCGCCCAAGGGAACAACTGGCCTCCACTCCGACACCATGTGGTATGATGGAGAACATATCACGTGCCACATCAGAGAGATCCGCCTACTTTGAGTGCGTTTCCTCTTGTTGGCACCACCAGTTGGTGATGTCCAGTATCCGAAACGAACGGCTAATCTCCATTGGTTCCTAGTGGTAATCATTCAAACTTGGATTCATTAGCCCCCAATTCTTTGGTGTTTCAGGTGGTGAATTCAAACAGAGCCTGGCAGCGGCCAATCAGTGTGCTGTGCGATTGCTTCATCCAGATGTCGTTTCAGCCACATTGTTAGATGTTAAGTATCCTTCATCATTGCTGGACAAATCATATGGATCAAAGGATCATTGGCCGGATCCTGAAGCTATTGTGGAGGGGAAGAGATTGTTGTTCGGTATACTTTTTGGTTGATTCACCGGCACACGTCCATGTTTGACACAGTATTCAATCTCCACATACTTCAGGAAGGCCTCCTGGTATCGGGTAGTATAGGATGTCATATCCTCAGGATTTATATCCATTCGCGTATCCCACTTTTGACACAATTGCAACTTCCGGAACAATTGACGATATATGCAGAGGTGAGAAGCATACCGGTCTGTGGAGTCACTTCAGCATAATAATTGGACAGCTTCTGCCTGGCTAACCTTATGGCAAAGTACAAGTCTTCCTTCCATTGGGTCTTCTTGTCAGCTAAACCTTGCATAATGCCATCCACGTGAAAGAGCTTGTCATTGTCGACTGTGATAACGTGATACAATGATATAGTATGCCTCTTCGACATCCACAGGGTCCAATATTGGAATGGCCTCAAAAGTCCATCACGTACTTCACAATGGTCCATTCATCCTGAGTTTCGAAGAGTGGCTGATAATAGCAGTATTTGGGATTCTGGAGCCACTCACGGGCGAATTCTCGTAATAGGTAGGCTCACTCAAGCAACTCTGGTGACTAATTCCACGGTGTTTTCACATCCATAATAGATAGCACTGCGATTTGTACTTTGGCTTTTTGACAGCAAATGAACTTGTTTCGACATCCAGGTGTCAGTGTAATCAATATAGCAAGCATTCTATGCTATATGATGGTCAGTATCAGAACTTTCAAACTATCTTGAAATAGATACTTTCTCATTTATCTTGGCCAAACCTGGTCTCATAGCTGACACCTTGTTTATTCGAGCATTGCCCTCTGTTCGCGGTCTTTGGCTCTTCCCAATGTCTATGCTTTCATTCTCTCCAAATGACTGATCACGCTCATGGGCTTCCCATGACTTGGTGCGGCCTTCTACACAAGGACTGCTCATGAATGCACCTAAAGCCAGCAGTATGACTTGCACCAACCATGGTATGTGGTTCCTCAATGCAAGGCACTTGATTCAGGAGGCCTTAAGGGTTGATTGCAGCTCTCGAGTCATCGAGTAATTCCAGCAAGTATTATCATCTGTAATTCCCAGCAAACAGCTGTCGATATCCTCAAAACGATCAAGAAGATCCTCCCAATGTACGGCTAGTCTTGCTCCAGTATGATGGCGCTTTACCGATCATGATTAATTAGCTATCGAAAAAGGAAAAGAATACGAGATCAACGTCATTGAGAGCCAGTAGTAGCTCTTGCAACGCCCAATTTGATTCCGTATGGTAAGCAATGACCGACATTATGCCAAGTGTGTTCGTTGATGTCCAACAATCCAATGCTAAAGAAACTACATTGCGTGATGGCAATTGCATTGTAAATGCATCCACGGTGAGTTGGTATTCCCTCCAGCGAATGATGCTAAGGGTAGTGGCGGACGGCAGCAAAGAGCAACTTTGAAATGCTTTATATGACCGTCGTATCGCAAGATTTGATATAGCGTTCCCAGGATCATTAGGCGAGACAAATCCTAACATGACATAGCGATCACATGCGTCTTGGTGGAATTCGGAATTTTGAAACTGCTTAGCTGACAATTTGGAGCGTTTCGTCTATCCATTTGGTTAATATAAATGTTACCTGAATGTCAAATATGAATTTCCTTGGCAGACATACTATTTTACTTCGTTAACTTCCTTGCCTCTGAACGATGGCCAAAGTTTCATTGTTGACCGTCGAACAAGTGAATTCCGTAACTTCCGACTTGGTTAATCTGTTTAACTTTGCAATGTGAGCTTTGCCAGCAAGTGATTCCCCATGGAGTTGGTCCCATGTTCTGATGGATGGTTAAGAACGTGATCATAAACAATACATATGATGCCTTGGAAGCTGGTCTCCTCAATTCTGCAGTGCAAATGAAATCGCCACGAAGGCAGATGTCTCGAATTATCCCTAGCAACAGGACATTTCGAGCCCACATTCATTGAAGGCCACCAAGCATTGAAGATGATTTGTGAAGATAGGTCGCTCAAATCACTAATAATCACATGTTCATTTCTGGAAGAGATCATAAACACTGGCAATGTGGTATTTAAAGATTTTGAATCTGTCATTGTGGTTGGAATTAGAAACCTTGGTAATCTGACTTGACAGACTGCCAAAAGTAAGGTTATAGCAAAGTTGAATGCAGGTTCTTAAATATTGACTCTAGAGCTACAAACAAAAAAAGTCAGATCTGTAAGACATCGAATGCATAGTTGTGAAGTTGTATACAATGACAGATTGATGAGACTGACCGTGTTAAACTCAATTTAGGAACAATGCAATGCAGTTCATTGCTGTGTAGCTCACTGAGCCCCCACAACCGTTGATGACACTGCTCAGGCGCTCATGGGTAGGAGGTGGATGCGATATCATCACGAGCATTTGTGCCCATAATGGCAGCCGATCGGTTGATTGTGGGTCAATGGCATTCAATTGCCCATAGATTATCCAACATGCAAGACCAAAAATTGTTCACGCCCCATTGATGTTCAATTCTACGAGGTGGTAGTGATATTGTCAGGAGCGATTATGCCAGTAGCGGCGGCCGATACATTGATGATGGGTTCGCATCGTTGCACAGTGCTTTGAGTATCAATGGTGCAAGACAGAAATCGTTGACGCTCCGTTGACGCTGAATTTTAGGTGGTGGTAGTGACATCATCCGTTGCATATTTGCCCATCAAGGTGGCCGATACTATGATCTTGGGTTGATGCCATTGCATTGCCCATTCAGTATCCAAGATGCAAGACCAAAAATCATTGACGCTCAGTTCATGCCAATTTTTGGTAGGTGGTAGCGGAATAGTCAGTAGGATGTTTGCCAATAATGGCGGCCAATGCTCAGATTATGGCATAACAGTGTTGCACAGCTCTTGGATTATCCAAGATGCAGGACCAAAAACTGTTAACGTGCCGTTAACTGTCACGTTCAGGAGGTGGTAGTGATATCGTCTGTATCATCAAATGCCTATAACGGCGGCCGATACTGCGATTATGGGTTGCTGCAGTTTCATTGCCCATTGATCAGGCAAGACACAAGACCAGAAATCATTGACACTATGTTGATGTTCATTGTTCAGAGGTGGTAGCGTTATCGTCACTAGCATGTTTGCCCACACAAGCGGCCAATCCTCAGATTATGGCTTAGCAGTGTTACACAGCCCTTAGATTAAGCAACATGCATGACCGAAAATCGTTCATGCTCCGTTGACACTCATTTTTGGAAGGTTGTAGCGATATCATCACCAGCATTTTTGCATGTATTGGCTGCCAATACTTTTATTGAGGATTAATGGTCGTTGCACAGCCCTTGAATTATCCACGATGCATGACAAACAATCGTTGACGCTTCGTTGAACCTGATTTGCAGGTGGTCGTGATATTGTCTCTAGCATTTTTGAAGAGAGAGGTGGCCTTTACATAGATTATGTGTCAATGGCTTTGCATAGCCATTGGATTATCCGCAATGCATGACCAACAATTGTTCACACTCTGTTGACTTTCATTTTCAGGTGGTAGCGATCTTGTATCTAGCATTTTTGCATACAGAGGTGGCCTTCACATTTGGTATGGGTTCATGTCGTTGTATAGCAATTGGATTATTGAAGACGAAAGACGAAACATTGTTGACCCTCCCTGGATGGTCATTTTTAGTTTGGGGCAACAGGAGTGTTGCTTGCTATTTGGGGTTTAAACCCAGCCAATACTATTGCTTTGAAAAGATGCGACTATGCAGCCCGTTGATTGCAGATATTGAAAGACTAATCCTCCTTGACAGTCCATTGGTGCTCATCTTAACCACATCTCAACGGTCATTGTATGCTCTATCATTGGATTTAAAATTCATACAATCATTACTGACATCCAATATATCATTTCTATGTGTAATCATATGCATCCAAAAGCTTCATGGCCACTCGATTTCTGATCCACCACAATTCTTGTTCTCTGAGATATGGATGAAGTAGCCCCATCGCATTCCAGCGCTTTATGCCAGCAACTTACAGCATGTAGATTCATTGACTATTTTTTCATTAATATAGCCCAACTTCCTCTCCTTGCCTGATCCAGCTCCATCACCTCGATTTGCATGACCTACCATAAGCAATTATCAACAGCCGGACCTTGTGCACCTTGTCTGAGTGGGGAGGTTTGCAGTGGGGCACAGGGTTGAATGCAGCATGATCGTGGCCAATCGTACTGGTTTGCATTCCATACTGACTGCTCCATCCATGACTGGTATGACATCACTGACTTAAATTTTGTTAGAAAAGGTTGTCTCAAATTCAGGTTTTGCATTCTGACATGACACTGACAGGCAAGTCGATATCAAGCTCATTGATTGCGTATGAACTGGATTCGGCATCAGCAACTGTCGCAGGGCATGTACGACCCTTGCACATGCACAGACGACTTATCATATCTCTCATTCTGGTCACAGAAATCAAGGCAAAGCTGACACGTAGCAGAATAGGTATTCAAATAGCATTTCCAAGCAATATGACGTGAAAAAAAGCAATTTGCATATCTATTTCTCCGGCGATGCACGAGCCGTCATTATTCCTTCATTTGAATCTGATTTCTATATGCTGATTAGTTTGGGAGGCAATTTGCAGGGGTAAATGCTTACCAGTTCCCCAGGCTTCATTTTCTTGATTGGTGACAAATTGGGCTATGTGTCGGGCTGGAGAGCCTCCATTCATTTGGGTGACTGTGGTTTCTCAGAACCAATCCTCATATGACTACTTCCTGGTCGAGAGGTCCCTTGAGGCATTTGCAATATTCTGCGCACGATATCAACAGTTTCCATCAACTATCCAAATGTTGTCGGGGAAGGTGCAGCTGTAAGTTAGTCCTTTTTGAGCTTAATCACTGCCGGGATCTTCAATTCAGCTATCACATACTTTTCATCCCTTTCACAGAAGTAGTCTGCGGCGTCCTCCCATCCCGGGGGTTTCAATTTGTTCCACCCCATCAGCTTCTGCCGAAATCACTTGATGTGGTGCTGAACCATTTTGGAAATAGTGCCCTTCACCCCGCCAGGTTCGTCATCTTCGCCCAGCTTGCCCCGCTATGTATCTGAATTATTGTCCTGATCATCCCCGTCCTCTTCCTTGTCAGAACTTGCAAGATCGCTCAGACCATGTCCGATAGCATTCAACATCTCATGACATCACGTTTCTGGCTTTCAGGATGTCAATCCCACATTTCCAGCATTTCTGATATCTTCCTGCTCGTGCTTAATCGCTCTATCTGCGTCTTCAACTCGCTTTCTTGCCACGGCGGATTCTCTCTCCACTTGATCATTGAGCCATTGCTCATTTTCTTCATTGCTCAGAAGGTTCGTTTCTGGTCTTTTCTCAGACGCAAGCTTCTTGTTGGATCGCAGCTGCACAATGCTGCAAGGGCTCAGACTCTAGCTGCTTCCAAGCCTCATTTGCCTTCGTTCACTTGATGACGTTGTGATGTTGAGTGTTTGGTCGACTTGCTGTATTTGCCCGCCGGATGTAGCAAAAAGTTGTTTTTCAGAGTGTTGACCATTTTATTTTGTGTTGACTGTGTTGTTGGGCAAGATGTTGGATGTTGAAAGATATGGACAATATGGAGGCAAGCTGCATCTTTTATGTCAAGGATGGTATCATATATGAACATGAACAAAGCAAAATCTGCGTTTTGACCGTCACTAAATTGGGAATAGTTATGCTAACTGTACAATAGAACCTTGTTTTTAGCGTCAGTTTCATGTAATATCCCGGGGATTTGTTGCGACAAACATCACCAGATGTCCTTTCCGCCAAAGAATTGTCTGTTTACATTTTCAAGCATGAGATTTCGGCTGTTGTTCACGTCTATATATGCCTCAAACCAAACTCACAACCTCGGACCGACATACCAAAAATCGCACCACAATTTGGCACCCCGCAAACCTGCAGCTTTACGCGGCAGTATTAATCTTGAGTAGAACGTGCAAGTTGGCAGTTACTCATTCCATCTTTGCTTGAAGATTACTCTATGATCCTCAAGACTTCCCACTTCTCTTCATTATCATCTTCCTCTCCTATTGCACCCAAACAAATCCCGGCTACACAAACACCTCAGCCAGGTGAGACCCGATATGAATCAAGCGAAACGACGGACACTTGCTCCAATCAATCACTCCATGGCACACAAGAACACTGCAGGCACCAGGTAGGCCACCGCGGTGGTGCAAATGCAGCCACCATGAAAATGACCCGGGTCGCCCATGTAAATACAGTCCATAGAAGCGGAAGAAGCAAAAACATGAAGCAGCATGCTCTTGGATGTGAGTATATCCAGATCAAGGCAGACAGTCGTCAATTTACTCCAAGACCTACAGCGGGAACACGTAGGGATCCATGTGGGCAATTGATAGCAGCCGGTCACAGGAAACCTCCTTGGTCGACCACGGCATTTGTTTGTACATTCTGGAAAATGAATCATCAGGATGTTGTCAACTGTGGGTTTGTCACGGAGAAATTTCATGATAAATGTCCCCGGGAGTGGACAAAACATGCATGAAACACCTTATAGGAGGCTGCGGCAGTGTATATGGTTGAGGTAATAGGCAAATTTCATTTTTAGAAGCAACTAATTTCGTGTAGGTTTTCAACATGTCTGCTACTATGACAAGGCAAGGTGGTCAGGTACTGCTAGAACAGTCTGACATGTGCCTCGCCTTGAATATGGCCAAACTGGCCTAAGGGAGGTGTCCACGGGCTGCAATGGCAGGAACGCAACACCTAATCACCACACCTCACACCGAAGTATGGGAAGAGTGTAAGCGGGGAGTTGAGTATCCTGGGCATAGACAGGTGAAGACCGCGATGGAAACAAACCCAGCTGTGCTTCGTCAAAACCACACGGATGGCTGCCATCACTGCCAAAACTCCAGCCGAAAGAATTCGCAGACACGCTGGAGGTGCAAAGGGACTGGTGCACCTTCACCCAACCGACACAGACAGCCAACACCAGAACCAACGCCACCTCGGCCCAGAACACCTCCCGAGCCATCCAGTGACAATGCTGGAGCTCCAAGTTCCCAAATCGACAATTTGCCACCCGGATATGTGGTTTCACATACTCCACTTCCTTGCAATCAATTTTTCAATCTTGATGCATATGCCCAGTATAGCCAGCACCATACAGATTTTAATCCGGATATGCTGACTGATGAAGGAATATCCACAGGTTAGTTGACTATCAGCTGTATGGTAATGCAGCTAACATCCATCGTGTCGACCAGAGTAGCCTATTCAGCGAACTTGCAAGTGAAGACAAGCATTGATCGAAAAGAACGGGATTTTTGAGTGTATTATTATCTACAATTAGAGGACACTATGAAGTATATTTTAAAGAATATATTTATATGGATTATTAAAGAACAATTTCATCATAAAGGTGAAGGTACATGAAGACAATTGAAAGGCTGCCAAAACCCCATTAATGATATCCTGTGCCAATTCAAATCATTGCATATTGTGGATACACCAGTGGCAAAATGAGCATCAACAGAGCGTCAGCGTTTTTTGGACTTGTAAGTCAGGTATTTAATCAGTGACTTTGTCACTCTGCAGCATAATGATATAATTTGCCACCTTTATTGGCAAAAACAGTAGCTACAACCTTGCTACTATCTCCTAAATATGAGTGTCAATGGAGCGTCAACGATTTCCGGTCTTCTAAGTCAGGTAATCACGAACTGATTTGGGAGTAGTAGTACATAATGATTATAATGGCGGCCTTTATAGGCAAAAGAGAAAGCGACACGCTCCATGCGGCAGTCTGAAATCAAGCATCAACGGAGAGTCAACAATTTTTGTTCTTATAAGTCAGGTAATCAAGAAGTGATTTCGTAGTGGTCATACATAATGATATAACTTGTTGTCTTTATAGGCAAAGAAAGATGCAGCACGCACCATGCCCCATCTTCAGAATGAGCGTCAACGGCGCGTCAACGATGCGTGGGCATGCATCTTGGGCATTCTATGTGGCGCTTGATCGTACAGATCTATAAACATGGCATTGGCACCCTTTATAGGCCGATAAGATAGATATATTCCCGCGACAGCCTCCTGGACTGTATTGACTGGTTTCAATGACAAAGCAGCAACTAGGTGCACATGGGTGTGTTCCCCAACAAAAGCGGTCAAAACGTCGTATATAGGCAATAACAGCAACATTGCGCTTTGATTACGCATGATGCAAGGCCAAAAATCATGGACTCTGCATTGACGCTCATATGGTGAAGATAGTATTGATGTCTGCACTCGTGTTTTTGACAATGAACGCGGCGAATTAATTGATTATGCATCAAATCGACCAATCCTGTTTTCAAGTACCCGACTTACTACCCCATATATCGTTGACGCTTCATTGACGCTCATTTTCAGAATGGGGCAGAGTGCCAGTTGCGTTCTCTTTTGCCTATAATGGTGGCCATTACTTCGTTTATGAATGTGGGCAACCAATCGCCACTCAGATCACCCAAAATGCATGACCAACAATCGTTGACGCTCCCTTGACGCTCATTTTCAGGAATGGGAAGGGAGCGTGACTCTCTTTGTTTCGGTTATAGAGGCAGCCAATACAGTCAAAACAGATAATGCAGTACTGATGTCAATATGTTGCGATTATCAGTAGGATATCTGAAGGCGACCATGAATAGACAAACCTGAAATGCAGAACTGGAGATTGGAACTGATGGGTCTAGCCAAACCGACCAAAATCTGTGGGTTGATGGGTACGGGTCCGGGTTTGGCCTGCCAGGAAGCAGCTGTTCGGGTTGTTGGACCGATCTGGAACTGAACCGAACAGCTCGTCCAGTCCGAACCCGGACCACTGGCAGGTTACCTGGACCTGTTGGTCACAGTAGATGTTGAATTGTGGTATTGATTCTCATACAATGAAGTTTTGGGCTGTTCAGGCATAACGATGGGGGATGACATCATTATGCCATCATGAAAATGAACTTCATCGGAGCGTCAATGGAGCATCAATAATTTTTAACGTTTTAACTCAGGTAATTAAATAGTCATCTGGTTGTGCTTAGGCATCACGGATTGATGGCAGCGTTTATAGGTAAAAGAGAAAGGAACACGGTTATTGCCTCATTCTGATAATGAGCATCAATGGAGCGTCAATGATTTTTGGCGTTTCATTTTGCGTCATCTAAATGGCTATTGGTTGCAGACATCTATAGACGACATATTAGTCACCGTTATTGGCAAATACAACACCGGCAAGCGCACTGCACCATCCTCAAATTGAGCCTCAATGGAGCCTCAACAATTTTTGGTCTTGCATCTTTGGTAATCTAAGTGTCGCTTTGTAACAATAATGCATATGCAATGTAGTGGCGGCCATTTCAGCCAAAAGAGTGCACAATAGCTTCGTTACCCCATCTTGAAAATGAGAGTCAATGGAGAGTCACCAATTTTTGGTCTTGTATATTGGGTAATCAAGGCATTGCATGGATATCTGACCTCATAACAGAAATATTGGCTGCCTATGTACTCCAAAATAGAACACACAAAATGCAAAACATTGATTGCAAAATGATCGATACCTCAGACTCCAAAGTATTCAAATCGTGATTACTGGATGTTGAATGAGCGATTTTGATCGCATACTATTATCAAACAGCACCAGCAAGTGCATTATATAAATCTACAGACAGACCCGCAGGCCAATCCACTGACAACTGGCCTAATGCGGACAGGTTCGGAGATTTCCATTGTACTGTACCCGAATAGACAGTTTGGGTGGGTTGACGACCAGGACTGCCAATTTGGCGACCATTTGATTCCAACCAGGACCCGGACCCAAAGTGACGGTCAGCAACTGTTCCTGATAGTACGCAGGGCTCAGCGGCGTTGGTTGCAGCAGAAGAGGCGCTTGATGGACAGACTTGAATGACTGCTACCATCTCACCGTGACCTGGACGGAGTGACCGGACAGCTGGGCCTGGCTCATTCATTGGTGAACTGTTAATGACAAGGCCTGCTGGATATTTCCTTCCACCACTTTCAGCATTTGCCTTGATTCCTTTGAATAACATAGATGGAGCAGATCATAGATAACCCAAGAGAACAAATGAGAAGTGAACTAGAAGAGCACAGTTCGGAAGGTCGACGACTGATACACTACAACTGTACCGCCAAAGTACGAGAGAATGTCCCAAACACAATAGATATCTGTCATACAGAAAGCAACTCTATCGAGGAAAAGAGCTATTGTCGAAAACATGAGAGTTCCACTTACAACTTCCAATATGCCCATCTCACAGATGGTTTGAGATTGATGACAATCGATCATTGACTATGGTGACATATACAAAGTTATGTCGAATACTACCCTATCAAGTATGCTTACTTCCGATGTCAATCTATGACACTTGCAATTCAATGCCGAGAGGCTGTTATACATACCAGTCGTCTTGCTGTACTGAGCCCAATCCCAACTACTATTCAACAGACCAAATCAATTGCCATGTGGCAGAGATTACAATGCCATATCTGTTGCAAAGTTATATTACCAAGAATACTATCTGAGTATGATCTCAACTCAAATTGGGCAATCCCCAGCTACCCTTCTCCAATGTCAATTGACAACTGCAAATTGACTTCACAAATTCAGCCATTCCAGTCGATGTTCCCAATGAAGCCATATGAGATTAGTTGCCGGTGGAGCAATGACTTTCGAAGAGGGGGATGACTGTACTGGAATCTCAAACAACCCTGAACCCAAACAATTACCGTCCGGGAAGCAGAGGAATGAAGCACTGTAAGATCCATTCACCGATTGCGAACCATAGCAGTGCCAACTGCACCGGGACATGAATCTAGTAGTGGACTCAGAGAATGATAAGAAGCACAGGGAGTTAATTGATGGCAAGCACGCCTTCAGATACATTGATTACTGGACTTGGAGAATGAAGATCAGCGCATGGAGTTAGATGTTGACAAACACACCTACAGATGAATCAACACAGAGACAGGGTGGAGTGCCAGTGAGCACACCCCGCGATCTAACATGATACATTCACCTAACATATCACGCATGTCCAGCTGTCTTGTAAATGCACGCGAGGAATGACCAGTCGAATGAGTCTGATCCATTCCGACTGCGATACCTAACAGCGGTGACATCAGTACCGAATAAGTCCCGAAGGAGATCGAAAATGACCCCCAAGAATCTCAAGTATTGTACGGAATGGCATCACAAGTGACAGTCAAGATAACTACCAACAGGTGATCACGGATATCTCACAGGGATGGATATTGTTACAAAAGGACTTCATATGGAGATCAAATGAGAGAATTACTGGCAGCCCAGCTGGCCAAAGCCACAGATGGAGATGTTGTCCGAATCATATATCGAAGGATCACGAAGCTATCTTTAACTCAGAAATCTCCAAAGCCATCTTCCATATGTCTTTCGAGGAGAAGCGGACCACCAAGACCCCAAAATCTGCATATGCACTGTCTAAAGCGGCTTTCCAAAAGCAAAAGCATGCTCCTATCATGGTGAGTATGACCACCTACTCTGAAGCTGACATATTAGACATGGATCAATGACATACCGCCCATGCCTGATGCATTTGGCACATTCTACCTCCCACAATGGGCACAACTGAGTCACATATGAGAACTGACGATGAAGATGATGCCAGAAGTGCAAGATCACATCGTTGGGCACTGTCACGATGAGACGATACTGCAATGAGGTTGACATTGTGCATATTCGGATGCCTCGGACAATAGTAATTCAACAGACATAACCACTTATGACAAGGCATAGCCATTGCAACGACCTCAAAATTGAGCGAATTGGGACGGCTCATATTAACGTAAGTCGAAAGGCAGAGCGACAGCGGGTTGTCACTGGACAGATGGCAATGTGAATGGACAACTGAAGCCAGATAGTCTGCAGACAATGCAAATGCCGAATTGAATTACGTGTCAAATCACAGAGATTACACTACCAATCCTGAATCACCAATGATTCCGAATATCAATTCGGAGATCTATGTTACACTGCTAGCGAGCCACAATGCCAATTGACAATCGATATGATGAAGTCATCAATTGAGCAATGAATTTTCACAAATGGAGATTGCTGTGTCAGATCAGGCAAGTTGGACCAACCAGTCAATAACCCATCTGCAGGCAGTCGACAGAGACAGACAGTGACAAGTCTACCAAGATGTCGACCAAGAGTCTACTATAGCCCGCAATTGAGAGCGCAACCATGAAGTCGACTAGATGATCAACTAAGGAGATTTCGAACAACAATTATCATGTCACACAGCATCTAAGAGTCAATGCCACTCACGAATGACTGCCAGCATCAAGTGATATTCTACATGGCACGTGGAAGCACTGCACAGAGCTCAGACAGTGCAGGCATGCTTGAACTTGCTAAGAATAACCATCTTTGGAGAACCTCACTTGTTAAATATCAGCAAATGAGACGAGACTACACACTTAACGTTTATGACTGATGGGTACGAGCTAAAAATGCATGACCGGATGGCAGGTCAGATGCTGAATGAATGTCGGAGTGGAGATACGGAGGAATTAAGGTCCGAGACTCATGAGCAGTGGAAATGGGTCCATAGAGTTTTGGAACTCAGGACTGGAGGAAAGTTATCAATTGGAAGTTTCTTTGTTCTATTTTTTCGCTTCTGTTCTGTTCTGTTCCCCATGCATCATTACTTCTTTGGATCTCGGCCCGGTGAGAATGGTGTTAGCACGGGTTTTACCACCTGCCACAGGAGGAGGAGTTTCCCAGTATGCAAGGTCCACGTAAAGGTCACCCAGAGCTTGACAGATCCGTTGTGGGACCTAGGGGTTCATTCAATTACGTACGTTGGATAATTGATTCATTGCTTGTGTCTCTTTGCATCTCTTCCCATTTCCATACTACTTCACTTCCTTCAATCTCAGCCCAGAACACATGCTGTCCGCATGGTGTTTTACCAGGACTGGATGTCAGCGATGTGTAAGTGCAGTGTCGCCGTGTGCTGGATTCACTGAAAGGCTACTGTACAGTGTCAATTGGTAGCAAGACATGGGAGATTGTATGAGTAAATACGCAGATTGATGGTTTAATCCTTTTCTTTGTTTGTCTCTTGTATGGTTTATGCAGCCCAGGAGGTCTACATCTGAAGAGAGGGATAACGTCATGGGGACACATACTCTAGCGCTCAGTCATGGCCATTCTATATAGTCGTCTTGCCATGAGCTTTAAATCTCTAGAAATAATCCTACCTATACATCTAGGTCTACAATCACTCGCATCCACATTTGTAACGGTATTCTTGTAACTACCATATGCGTACCTATGAGGCTGAATGCAGGCATATGTGCTCTTTCATTACCATGCACAATACCAATTTATCAAAGTTAACATGGCTGTTTTGTCAACATATTATAGAGCTATTATCTACAATTATATATTATATAATGTATTGTTGTTAGTGAACTTAATTAGTAAGTTCAATTTTAACATTTTATGGCTGAGGGTAGAAGAGTTAATATTTTCTTCCGATGGAAATGCCTTTCAAATTATAACTATGTCTGCAAGATGTAAAATGATTTAAAAGCCAGATGAAAATCAACCGGACACTCAAGTGTACCTCATGGATTCTTCTAAGTTTTTTCCAATACTCCCTGACTACCCTGACTTTGAGCTATATTCATTCTGTTGCCACAATACTATTCTTACATACAACTCAAAATATCTGCAGTTGTAGAGGTACATTCAAGATTAGACAAAATATAACTTCTACACTAATGAAATTATAATGTACTTCATATCTGTCTATAGTTCTGCAGATGTGGTTAAACTTGGTGGGCTGTATTTTCACCGCAGTTAATCTTACAGTCTCAGAACGGCTAAGAACCAATTTCTTCTTCAATTATACTTATCTTTGTTGGAAATTTGTATTGTACAAGGTATCAGTTACGATATCATAATAAACTATATAATCTTGATTTAAGTCTATTTCATATAGACATATGGTAGATTCCATAGTATATAGTACATATATACAATGAGACAAGAATTCATAGACAGCATTTAGTGGACTTAGAAATGCCATATTGAGGCTGTAATTTTGCAAACTTGGAGGCTGAGATGCTTCAGTCTGTCAATATATGTATAAATAATCAATCTGACTACCAATTGTGTTTACTTACAATCTGAGAATTATCTAGAGATAGTAATTTAGTAGATTAAGAGATATACCTGGAGGGTGTCATGCTATAAACTTCAAAGCTGTGATTTAGTAAAGATGGAGATAAACTTGGAGATCACAATTAGACATGTATAAAGATATAGTTGGAGGCAGTGACTAAGAAGATTTGGGGGCCGCTTTAAAGGATATAATTCATATTGTCATGTACATAGTGATCATGTAAAGGTTAGAGTAGATCTTGAAGACAGTGATTAAAGAAGTTTGGATACATACATGAAAGCCATCAAGGTTCACACCCAAAGATACATGTGGATGCTATAATTGTGCGGTTGGAAATGCAATTGGATGATGTTGTCAGGTGTAGTTGGGCCAGTATGTTAACAGGGGTGACATGGAGATGCTGAGTATATAGGTAATTGAAGTAGAGACAGTTGGTTAGAAGGAGGATACAAGGATATATAAAACACTAGAAATTGACTAAGTTCGAATTGAGTAACTGTACAAAGCGGACCATATTAAGGTATGCCACGAAATAGGAGACTGGAACCAGAAGTCAGTCAATCACAGGTGAATACAGTAATTCAAAATAGCTTATCAATATATCATTAGAGGACAGCGAGAATAACCTAACTTTGGATTGTTCAGTGACACATGAGATGTTGGCAACAAATAAAGTGATAGGACATAGAGATAAGAGGGGATTTGGGGAAATAAACATGAGAAACTAAAACTTACAGCATTCTTTAACCACAGCCAACATACTCGAAATAATATATTAGATACAACAATGAATGCAGTAGGGAACAAAATAATTAACAGGGATTGTACACCTTGAATAGTATGTAGTACTACATATTTTCCACATCCCCTCATAGTCTCACATATTGTGTTTGTTACCATCATCTACTATGCAAATACGGTGTCATATCAAGTGATCCCATCCCACGGTATCCCAGAATATCAATAACATCAGGTAATTCAAAGTACAGCATCTGCTCAGGATCAATTGTCTAACTTTCCTGATCTGACTTACTTTGTTTTCAAAGATGTGAGGTAATCATGAAATATAGCAAACTTCTGATATATCTTTGAAACAGAACATATGGTTTGCATTTCGGTTCAGATCACATTATTATTCTGATTGTATAACTTCAGATTCATTGGTTTATTTGATCACATCCATACGTACCACCTTGAAGCTTTTATTCAATCTAGCAAAATTGATGTCACCATGTACATTACTGAAGTTACTCAATTGTTGTCTTCAAGTCATGGTCTATGTTCACTTCATCATTATCTGAATTTGGATTTCTGACGTGTCACAAGGTTGCAAGTAATGAGGAGGAATTCAACATCGTGTGCTAGCAAGAGTTATGAGAACTGGATGGCATTGGAGGACACTGTGAGGGTGAGAAAGTGATGCATAGTAGTGGCAGGATAATGTATGGTAATAAAGAAGTGGCTTGAAGTGTTATGATGTTGACTGAGGTGGTATGGTTGTGTTCATATGAGTGTTATTGATGATGTGTAAAATCATGAATGGGGATTCTGATGGTACATGAGGGGATGAGAAATGATTTGAGGACAGTGGACACTCTGAGCATAAAGGGAGGTTGTTGCATATTGCGGAATTTCTGTTTCATCTGTCTTGACTCATGTTCTTGAATAACAAAGCAATAGAGGACATTGGAGAATCACCTCGATCCTCTTTGCCTCGTTTCTCAATATGCAGTTGAAGTTTGAACTTATACCACTGCATATTATTCTTACCAATATCACCTTCATGTGACCCCACACCATTACAATTTCTCAGTTGAGACACTGATGAACACTAAGTGTATCTTCAAATATAGTTGGTTACAGTCTCCAATTGCATCTGTATGTTTTCCTTAGAGTGGCTTCCCACCAGTAAAACTATTCTTTTGCACCATGATCTTCAAGAAGTATGTTAAAGTTGCCAGATAAGAATTGTACAATGGTCAAATCTCTGAGTGGATCCAATCTATCCAGTGGCCTGTAGATCCACCTGGAATTAATCATTACAAAACTGCAACTGCATGAGGAAGCTGGTTTTCATTTCACAGGCACAGTCAAATGCTTGTGACAAACTTGGAAGTACCATGCAATACAGATGACAAGTTTGGGAGTATCTGGGAATATATACTTTATACACAAAAGCACATCAAATTGCTCTAGAGCAGTGGTTGAAAAACGATATACTCATTTGATATGTAGGCAGTGTACTGGGAAATCATATTTACTACAAAATGTTAAATAATTTTAACACGCAGGTAGTCAGTTTGAATTCTCATCACTCAATGTCTTCCGCTCTGGTTCTATCTGCAAATGGTCTATTGCAACTGATTGAAACGAGTGCTCAAGTGCACTTAGTGATGCTTTCAACATAATACAACAGAAGAAAATTCAATAAGATGCAATCAGGACTCGAAAATGATACATGAATACTATAATCAAGCGAGTTTGGAGATACATTTGATAAGATCACTTTGAGGATGCATTCCAGTAAGTATGTAAATACAAATAGATGTCATGATCAAGCAAGTTCAGGAATACACTGAGAGGTGATGACAGAGTAAATTTCAAGATAATCATCAAGGCTATAATCAAGCTATGGCAGGGACATACATGCAGGGTGCAAAGGAGTGAACTGGAATATATGCCCAGAGGCTAATGTTGAACAAATGTAGGAATATACTTGGAGGTCAGTATCAAGTATGTGTGGTGAAGTACATGGAGGCAAGGATGAAGTGCACTTACAGATGTACTAGGAGACCACGATTGAGTAACTTTGTGAATCCACTGGGAGGTAATCATCAAGTAAGTTTTGGGATGTACATTATAGATTGCATTGAAACTATGATGAAAGTGTATTGGAAGGTGATATTCTGAAGGTAATCAATTGTGATGGATATACATTGCAAGTAGACTGTGATTCAAAGTTAACTTGCAATTATTAGAATGTGACAAAAATAGACTTTATCTTTATTCTTTTGAAGATATGGGGGAGGTTGAGATGGAGGTGATTAATGAGCAGAGAGTTATGACAGGTTACCTAATTGTCGTAGGAATATATAGAGAATGGATTTGAGTTGAGGACAGTTGATCTTGAATGGATACTGTACATATTTTTACCTTCTGATTCTCACATGAGAAGGTAGTAGAGGATATATTAACTTCTTCCTGTTCCAATTTAATAGTACTACTGTGGATGATAGAAAGAGAGGTGAATATGAACTATAGGGAGAACATGAGGAGATGGGGAAAGGAAGGAGTACAGTGTAGTTGATAATATTCAGTACCTTTCAGATTGCGAATTGTAACAGTTAAACTAGATATTGAATCTGCTGTATTGGTATTTCTAAATGACCTAGGCAGATGAAACTTCATAAGTTAAAGTATCCTATAATCATTTTCCCAATCTCGGTCAATTTCTTCAATTATTGCTATCTCTCATTTACACCTTCAAACTGACCTGAAAATCAACCCTTATGCAATATTTCGCCACCTTACAATTTCATAATCTAGAGCTATTCCTAAATACTGTATCTTGTCAAAATCAACTAAATCCTCTTGACAGTTTGCATTGTCATGAATATTGATTAATTTCAGAGTATGACGATTGCCCTTTACATCTCTATTCTGAATCAAAAATCTCCAGATTACCCATCTGCAGATCAACTCCCATCTGATGAGTCACCTGCAGATCAGCCACCTTCGGATCAACCACATGCAGATCAATGACCTTCTGTTTTACCACTTACATATCGACCACCTTGAGATCAATGACATCCAGATTAACCCCCTCCAGGTTAATAACTCTCAGATCGACTACTACCAAGTTAACTATCTTCAGACTGAACATATTCATATTCACAACCTCCAGATTGACTACTTCCTGATTAACCACCTCCCAATTGACCACCTCCAGATTGCACACATTCAGATTAACCACCTCTAGATTAACCTTAGTGTGTGAGAAGTTTACATATTACTTCAGAACTATCTTACCATTTGATAATGTGAAAGTTAATTTGTAAGTTCACTGAGTCATATCCCCTACATCAGCAAAATGTAAATCGGTCCAGATGACACACATAACCTTCCCAGACACTCAGGTTGACCTCACCAGTGCTCCTAAGTCATTCCAGATGCTCCCAGGCCCCCCTGGAGCTGGGCAAAGTGCTCTCAGACTCTGCATGAGCATTCCCCGGTGTCTCTGAAAGTACCTGCAGTTCCAGAGGTGCATTCCAAAAACTACATTATCTGACGTACAGGATAGGCAATTGTTGGGTCAGCTGAGACATCTGCGCAAGTCCACGGGAAACTTCGAGAGCAGCTGAGACATCTGCATATCTCTGCTGATGACTATATACTTGGTGCTGTCTTCTCACAGCTGAGGTTCCTAGGGTTCCATATTACAAGCCATGTTGTGTATCATATTGTTCATTGTCACAATCACACGATTCACTGCATTCTAATATGGCATTTATTAATTATCTGATTCTCTCTATATATATAGATACAGTCAATCTGGCTGCAGATGGTAAACAAGTGCAATCTGGAGAGCACCCGGTGATGCTGTTGCGGAGCACACTGAGATGCACATGGATGCTGTGATCGAGTGAGTTTGGATGTGAACTGTGAGCCAAAGATCAGGTGAACTCAGAGATGCTATTCGAGGTAGCAGTCATCGAAACATTGGGTTGCACTTGCAGGAAGTGACCGAGTGAGTTTGCAGATACACTTGGAGACAGTGATCAAGTCAGTTTGGAGATACACTGGAGGCCACCATTGAGCAACCTTGGAGGCTATAACGATATGACTATGGAGATACACCTTGAGGCTGTGATCATGTGAATTTGGAGATGCACCTGGAGGCAGTGATTGAGCTAGTGTGGAGATGCACTGGAGGCTATGATCATGCAACATTGTAGGCTGTGATTGAACGACATTAGGCATACACTTGGAGGCTACTGTTGTGTAAATTAAGAGATTCAGTTGATAGGCGTGATTGCGCGAGTATGGAGATACACTGAGAGGCCATGATCATACGAACGGGGAGACAGTGATGGAGCAAATGTGGACATACACTTGGAGGCCAACATTGTGTGAACACAGAGATGGATTTTGGTTCAGCAATTGAGCGAAATTGGTGGTGATCTTGAAGGTGGTCATTCTGGAGGTAGTTGATCAGGAGGTGGTTGATAAGAAGGCTTTCAATCTGGAAGTGGTTGATCTGGAGGTGGTTGATCTGGAGGTGGTTGATCTGGAGGTGGTTGATCTGGAGGTGGTTGATCTGGAGGTGATTGGTCTGGATGTGGTTGATCTGGAGGTGATTGATCTGGATGTGGTTGATCTGGAGGTGATTGATCTGGATGTGGTTGATCTGGTGGTGATTGATGTGGATGTGGTCGATCTTGAAGTGGTCGATCTGGACTTGGTTGATCTGGACATGGTCGATCTGGACATTGTCAATCTGGGTGTTGTCGATGTGGACTTGGTCGATATGAGTGGGGTCAATCTGGATGTGGTTGATGTGCACATGGTTGATCTGGACGTGGTTGAGCTGGACATGGTTGAGCTGGACATGTGTGATCTGGACCTGATCAAGCTCAACATGGTCAATCTGGACATGTTCACACTGAAGACAGCAGATCAGGGGGGTGGCGCAATGGAAGCTTGGACTCTAATCATTGGTTAACTTGTAATCATGGGATTTTAGAGAGTTCAGTAAAACAACGTCTGCCGAGAGATGAGTGATGAGTGATGAATGATGAGTGACGAGAGACAGGCTGGAAGCCAGAGACTGTCGATCTTGGGCTGATGCTGTATGCTGTGTATGCTGTACTTGGTGTTAACTAATGATCATGGCCCGGCCAGATAGGGAGGGATGACTTAGCTTTGTGTTCTCTGGTCATGGTAGAGTTAATGACAGAAGAGAGAAAGATAAGAGGAGATGTGGAAATCATCATGAGAACCTGGGACTTCAGAGAACTTGGTGTGCCAGTCGATATACCATTCCCAATATGGCTGGTATAGCTCCTGATTCGGTGCCTTAGAACACTGACATGAGGTCTTCTACTCCCAATACAACAAGCTGTAATGCTGATTTCTCAAATCCGCTGGTATCCTCCATATTGTTACCATCCTCATCCTCCATCTCTCTTTGTTGTCCACAACTCTAACATGATCACAGAATCCAAAGTTAAGTCATCCCACTAAATCTCTTCATACTATGATCATGGGTTAACACTGTATTGGTAATACACCATCTAGAGCATACACTGAGTACAATATACACTGACTACAGCATCCACACATGGTTGGCTCTCTTCAGTTCATTTGCACGTTTAGGTGTTGACCCCTGAATATAGCTTGAATTGCCGGTGTGGCTCACTACAGATTGACTGCCAGTAGTCAGCTGTCCAGGTGAGCTAAAGATGGATGTGAACTTGTCACATTCCCCCAGTTGGGAGTTAACTAACTGATGGATACAGTCTTAGCACCCAGCCCACCTCTGATCGACCACCACCAGATTGACGACTTATGAGTACTCCTCCAAACAAGTTTGATTAACGCCTCCACATATATCTCAAAACTCGCTCAATTATGGAGTTGGAGTACATCCCCAAACCTTCATGATCATGGCCTTCAAGTGTATGTCCAAGCTTGGTTGATTATGGTGTCCAAGTGTGCAGAATCATGAACTCCAAGCGCATCGCACAAATAGCTCTATTACGGACTTGGAGTCCAACCTTACGTGCACTCAATCGCAACCTCCTAGTGTATCGCTGAGTTCACTCGATCATCAACATAATGTGCACCTCCAATTGCTCGCAACCACCGCCTGCAGCCAGTCCAGATAGACCGTGTGAAGATTGATGGCTATATAGATACATAGACATATAGATGACAATATAAACCGAATGCATAGGTTGTAAAAATCTTCTACCGATGAGTAGTATCTATTAGTTGTAACTATGAGTCGCATGGGCACCTGCAGCGCTCCCAATGAAGACAGCGAGAGTTGCAGACTACACTACAGTGATTCGAGGTGCTTCCAGGTTTCTTGCACGTGCCCCCAGGCTTGGTGCTGATGCTCCCAGGCATGTCACCGTCACTCGCCAACTTGTCACTGGCACACTGCAGTGCTCCCGTTGTTGTTACCAGACCACCTGTGCCATTGCAGAGTTGTCACCACCTCTCCCCGGTGCGCCTGACGTCTGCTGCATAATTCAACTCAACTCTAGGATTTGACCACCCTGGGATTATGGTCCAATAACTCTCAAACACTCCTACAAGCTCCCAGTGACATACTTACATTTTGCTAATGTAAGTATATATCTAACATCATAAAATGATAGCCTTTAATTACACTTCTCTATTCCCTTAATCATATCTTGCAAGGGTATTACATCAGCACTATATATTTTACTCACAGGGAGACACCAGAAGGGTGTGAGAAAAGGTGGAGTCCAAATATAGAAGCATCGGGGGTGGGCGTATGCGAAGGTCTGTCTATTGTATCGTGTAATGAGACATGTCGCATCGACATAAGGTCGACCGATGACTAATGGTGCTAACTACAAAAGAGGCAAGTTACATCATAGTCCTTGGCATAGTGATATCCGTACTTCCAATCAGCTCAACACTTCTCCAGGACGGCTATCACGTCCGTTTCGAACAAAAACAGTACACAAAGGAGAAGAGGAGCCAATGGATCATTGTGGATCACCTGGAAACAAACGTGCCCACTCAATCAATTTGCTTTCCAACGGCATTCCCGATGCCATATCCAATTCCATTTGGGATACCATTTCCAAGTGCACCGAGGCCATTCCCAAGGCCATTCCTAATTCCAATCCTGCGGCCATTCCCAAGTCCAACGTCCGATCATTCCCATTGCGGCACACTGCTTCAAAAAGGCGGGCTTCGGCATTGGCTTTATGAAGCAGTCGGCAAGCATCTCAGCAGTCGGTACGTAGCTCAAGTCAATTCCTCCATCTCTGCCCATATCTGCAGCAAGATAGTACTTGGTCGCAATGTGTGCAACGGCAGTTTCGCGGTAGATTCTGTTCGTGTTGCTCTCCATCAGTGACTGTGAATCGGAGAACACGTGAGGGGTTGTCGGGATGCCGAGCTCGTTCAAGAGATGCGATATCTGTGTGAGTCTCATGCAGCCTACTCCAAAGGCATAGTATTTGGCATCGGTCGTGGACTGGGCAGTCGACTTCTGTTTTCTCGATCGCCAGTCGACCGCTCCTCCTGAGGTGATGACCAGTCCACTTGTCGATTTATAGTCATCCGGGGATCAAGCATAGTCCGAGTCGATATAACATCTAAGAGCGCCTTCTCCTTCCTGCGCTCCTCCAAGTGCTCCTCCGAAACGCAGTCACCAGTCCTTCGTGCCGTTGAGGTACCGAAACACGCTCTTGAGAGCTACCATATGCTCATTGCTCGGGTCGTGATTGTACAGGCTGACAACTCCGATGGCATATGCAATATCGGCCTAAGTGGCGGTCATCGCGTAGATGAGGTTTCCGATCATCGGTTTGTATATGGTCGGATTGCAGGCTTCCTCGTCAGGCTTCCTCTTGTGAAGCTTCGTTGCCATCAGTGTGGCAACTGGTCTGGACTCCTCCATTCTGAACTTCGCCAGGATCGTCCAGATGTAGCTGTGCTAATGGATGTCGATCGTGTGATGCTCCCGATTGCGTTCGATGTTCATCCCGAGATAGAAGGAGACACTCCCAAGATAATGCATCCGAAGCCTCATCTTCATCTGATCCTTGATCTGCCCAATCAAGCCCTCGTTAGCAATAATATGGAGATCATCGACATACAGAACGACTGTGGCGACGAGTATGCCTTGATCCTCAAGCACCAACAGTCCACGGTCGTCACGCGATGCCACGAACCCAATCGAGATCACGAAGTCCTTGAATGTACCATACAAAACGTGCGAAGACTGTTTTAGGCCATAAAGAGATTTTCTCAAACGGAGTACCATCTACCGCGGAGTCTTTGTTGATCTCCCTGTTTGGGGCAAACGAAAATATCCCTGCGGCGGGTGCATATAGATCTTTTCTTCCAAGTCGACTCCCAAGAAAGCTGTGCAGACGTCCATTTGATGGATCTGGAGATCGTACTTGGCGGCGATCACAAGTGCCAGCCTAACGTGGCCCAAACGAGCAGTCAGTGCATACTTAGCCTGGTAGTCGATGCCTTCAATTCGGTGATTTCCTCCACAGACTAGCCTGGCCTTGAACTGCTGCACATTGCCTGCTCCATCGCGCTTGATCTTATATACCCAATGACTTGGCAACGCGTTTCCCCCTTCCGGAAGCTCCATGAAATCTCCCAAGACTTGAGGCTGACCAATTGCATCTAACTTTTCTTTCATCGCCGTATCCCATTTCTCGGTGAGCGGAGACTCGGTTGCTGCATTGTGAGACCTTGGATCGTCGATGCCATCCTTGTGATCGTGATTATTGGAGATCACAGCTGCAACATAGATGGGAACCATATCCTCGAATTCCTCATCTTCTAGAGCCAATTGTGCAGACTCTGCCAATTTGCCAGCGCGGTTATGGCGACTACCTTCGGCCGGCGGCTTCCATGCTTCTCCAAGTGACGTCTCAAGGCCAACCAGGTCTCGTGGCTTCTTTCTTGACTTCGGAGGCTCCGGAGGTGAACAGTCGTCCAATGACTCCTCCGTTTGACGTTCAGTTGGTTGCTTCTCTGTGGGTTTGGGTGCTTCGATGACATCTCTGTAGAAGTGCTCGTACAAGATCACTTCGTCTGCAGCATTCGGTGATGTGTAGCGCTTCCCTTCTCTGAATACCACATCTCAGCAGCGGTGCAGCGTCTTGGCCAATGGATCGTATACAAAGTAAAGCTTAGTCGGTATACTATACCGAACGAATATGCCGGGAGTGGCTCCGTAATCCAGTTTCTTTCGTTTCTCTTTCGGAATGTGGATGAAAGCCAAGCTTCCGAACACATGGATATGCTTCAAAATTGGCTTCATCCCATACCAGGCCTTGTACGGGGTTTTACTGAATACTGATCGCATCGGAGTGCGGTTCTTGAGATAGACTGCCACTGAGACTGCAAATGCCCAGTACTTCTTCGAAAGTCCGGCATCATCCAGTATGCACTGTACGCACTCCATAATTGTGCGGTTCGCCCGTTCGACGACTCCATTAGACTGAGGAGTGTAGTGCGTAGTCGTTTTCTTTTGTTGTACGGTGGCGTGTGCTCGAGTTGTCTAGTGTGCGCGGGCGTATGCGAAGGTGTGTGTATTGTATTGTGTAACGAGACATGTCGCATCGTCATAAGGTTGATCGATGACTAATGCTGCTAACCACCAAAGAGGCAAGTTACATCATAGTCCCTCGCATAGTGATATCCGTACTTCCAATTAGCTCAACACTCCTCCAGGACGGCTATCATGTCCATTTCAAACAAAACAGTGAACAAAGGAGAAGAGGAGCCAATCAAACATTGTGGATCTCGTCGAAACAAATGGGCCCAATCAATCAATTTCCTTTCTGACTGCATTCCCAAAGCCATTTCCAATTCCAATACCGATACCATTCGCGCGACCATTTCCGAGCGTAGCGAGGCTATTTCCGAGGCCATTCCTAATTCCAATCCGGAGGCCATTCCCGAGGCCATTTCCGAGTCCAATTCCGATCATCCTCAATGCAGCACACTGCTTCAAGATGGCAGGCTTCAGCAGTGGCTTTGTGAAGCAGTCGGCGAGCATCTCAGCAGTCGGTACGTAGCTCAAGTCGATCTCTCCGTCTCTAGCCATATCTGCAGCAAGATAGTACTTGGTTGCAATGTGTGCAACTGCAGTTCCGAGGTAGATTCTGTTCCTGATGCACACGATCAGTCACTGTGAATCGGAGAACACATGAGTGATAGTCGGGATGCCGAGCTCATTCAAGAGATGCGAGATCTGTGTGAATCTCATGCAACCTACTCCAAAGGCATAGTATTTGGCATCGGTCGGGGACTGGGCAGTCGACTTCTGTTTTCTCGATCGCCTGTCGACCGCTCCTCCTAAGGTGATGACCAGTCCACTTTTCAAACTATAGTCATCAGGGCATCCAGCATAGTCCGAATCGACAAAACATCCAAGTGCGCCTTCTCCTTCTCCTGCGAGTGCTCCTGCTCCAAGTGCTCCTCCGAAACGCAGTCGCCAGTCCTTCGTGCCGTTGAGGTACCGAAACACGCGCTTGAGAGCTACCATATGCTCATTGGTCGGGTCGTGATTGTACCGGCTGAGAACTCCGATGGCATCTCAGATATCGGGCCGAGTGGCGATCATCCCGTACATATGGCTTCCGATCATTGATTGGTATATGGTCGGATCGCAGGCTTCCTCGTCGGGCTTCCTCTTGTGAAGCTTCGTTGCCATTGGCGTGGCAACTGGCCTGGACTCGTCCATTCTGAACTTCGCCAGGATCGTCCGAATGTGGCTGGGCTAATGGATGTCGATCGTGTGATGCTCCCGATTGAGTTCGATGTTCATGCCGAGATAGATGGAGACACTCCCGAGATCATGTATCCGGAACCTCTTCTTCATCTGATCCTTGATCTGCCCAATCGAGGCCTCGTTAGCAATGATCAGGAGATCATCGACGTACAGAACGACCGTGGCAAGGACTATGTGTTGATCCTGATTATGGAGCACGAACAGTCCACCGTCGACATGTGATGCCATGAACCCAATCGAGATCACAAATTCCTTAACAGTGCCGTACCCAACATGCCAAGACTGTTCCAGGCCATAAAAAGAATTTCTCAACCGGAGTACGATCTTCCGCGAAGTCTTTGTTAATCTCCCTGGTTGGACCAAACGAAAATATCCCTGTGGCGGGTGCATATAGATCTCTTCCTTCAAGTCAACTCCCAAGAAAGCCATGCATACGTCCATTTGATGGATCTCGAGATCATACGTGGCTGCGATTGCGAGTGCCAGCCTGACGTGGCCCAAGCGAGCAGTCGGTGCATACGTAGCCTGGTAGTCGATGCCTTCGATTTGGTGATTTCCTCCCCAGACTAGCCTGGCCTTGAACCGCTGCACATTGCCTGCTCCATCGCGCTTGATCTTGTATACCCAGTGACTTGGCAAAGCCTTTCTCCCTTCCGGAAGCTCCACAAAATCTCCCAAGACTTGATGCTGACCAATTGCATCTAACTCCTCTTTCATCGCCATAGCCCATTTGTCGGCGAGCGGACACTCGGTTGCTGCTTTGGAAGACTTTGGATCGATCCCATCCTCGTGATTGTTGGAGATCGCAGCTGCAGCGTAGATGGGAGTCATATCTTCGAATTCCTCATCTGCGAGAGCCAATTGTGCAGACTCTGCCAATTTGCCACCGCGGTTTTGGTGACTTCCTTCTGCCGGCGGCTTCCCTGCATCTCCAAGTGACGACCCAATGCCAGCCAATTCTCGTGACTTCTTGTTTGGCTTCGGAGGTGACACGTCGTCCAATGACTCCTCCGTTTGACGTTCGGTTGGTTGCTTCTCTATGGGTTGGGGTTCCTCGATGGCATCTCTGGAGAAGTGGTCATTCAAGATCTCTTCGTCTGCAGCATTTGGTGCTGTGTACCGCTTTCCTTTTCTGAATACCACATCTCTGGAGCGGTGAAGCGTCTTGGCCAATGAATCGTATACGAAGTACTGCTTAGTAGATATACTATACCCAACGAATTTGCCGCGATTGGCTCTGTAATGCGGCTTCTTCCGTCTCTCTTTCGGAACATGGACGAAAGCCAAGCATCCGAACACACGGAGATGCATCAAAATTGGCTTTCTCCCATGCCACGCCTCGTACAGAGTCTTATCAACCATGGAGCGTGTCGGAGTTCGGGTTTGAGATGGACCGCCACTGATACTGCAAATGCCCAGTACTTCTTCGAAAGTCCGGCATCGTCCCGCATGCGTTGTGCCCGCTCCATGATCGTGCGGTTCGCCCGTTCGACGACTCCATTAGACTGTGGTAAATGGGGCGTAGTCATTTCCTTTAGTATGCCGTCTGATTTTAGGTATTCTGCGAATTTCTTGGAGGTATACTCACTGCCTCGATCTGTACGAAATCGCTTCACTTGCTTGCCCGACTCCTTTTCTCTAAGAGCCTTCCATTCATTGAATTTCTCAAGGGCTTCCGACTTGTACTTCAATATGTACTCATCTGTATGCCTCGTGGCGTCGTCGATGAAGAGCAGCATATATCAACCTCCTCCGATGGCTGTTTCCAGGGGACCGCATATGTCCGAGTGCACAAGCTGCAAAGGCTCAGTGGCACGGACAGTCGTGTTCAGAGTGAAGGGTTTTCTCGTCAATTTGCATTTGATGCAACTCTCGCAATCGCACTTCCCGGTCATCATCGGAGCGTCGGCAACGACTTTCGGCAAGATCTCCAAAGCCTTGAGACCGACGTGTGCTAGGTGGCGCTGCCATAATATCCGCTTCTCTGCATCGTGCCGAGCTGCATGCCCAGTAGCCTTAAGTGCCAGCAGGCAGCGGTCGTTGTCGATATCGGTGTATTCGGTCGATCCCGGAGCTCAATCCAGAACGCGATCCAGAACGAATAGCCCATCGACCTGAGGTGCAGTGGCAATCAACTTGCCATGGCGATTGTAGAGGTTGAGACTGTAGTGATTCACCAGTTCGACTTTGACGTCCTGGTCCATGATCTGAGACTGTGAGATGAGGTTGAACGACCCCGGCAAATGCAGCACTTCTTTAAGTATTATCTTTTCCGTCTTTCCATCTGGCAGCTGGCAAGTCAACCTAACACTTCCATATCCCGATGCAAACAATGTGACCCCATGGTATCCCTGCACCTTCTGCGTATTCGGAGGATATTCGGTGTTGGTGGTGAACATTGATCGACAGCTGGAGATGTGAGTCGTGCATCTGCAATCGATGAACCAATCACTGGATGAAGCAGTTGAGCAGGCCACCATCGAATAGTTCTCGATCGAAGTGGTGAGAGTCGAAGTAGTCTCAGTCGATGCTTTAGCTGCAGTGTCGGCAGCCTTTGGAGGATCGCCGCGTTGCTTACTCAAGCAGTTCTCTGTGTTATGCCCTTGCCGCTGGCAATGAAAGCATTTCTGGAAATCCTTCTCTTTCCTATCGTCCTTATTATCTCTCTTATCATCCCTTTTTTCCCTCCTTGGACTTCTGCCGCCTTTACCGGCTTTGCCGCCATTACCACCACCTTTGCCACCCTTCTTTGCAAATAGCAGAGCTTCTGGAGCGAGCCCATTCTCTCACTTGATTGCAGCTTCCTGTTCGACGAGCTTGGTGACGATCTCATCAGGCGTGGCGGTCATCCTGGCGTTTTGGTCCATCAAGAGCTCCAGGAAGACTTTCCACTCGTTGTTCCTTGGGATTCCGCAAAGGAGGTAGAAGATGTGCTCTTGCTCACTAATCTTGGCGATTGTCTTTGCAGTGTCCGCATCAGTGTCAGTGGTCGATGACCCAGCGCAGAGATTGTAATCCTTGACTTTCCGATCGATCCGCGATGCGTAGTTGTCGACATCTCCACAGTCCTGTAGCTTGATGCTCCAAAGGTCTTCCCTAATCTCGAAGATGTTGAGCTTCAGCTTTGACTTGTGAGCTGATGCTACCTTTTCCCAAAGCGTCTTCGCGTCATCAACGACCGTGTATTCCGCTTGAATCCTGGGCTCCATGCCCAGTAGTATAGTCAATCTGGCAACACCATGGTGATTCATCCAGTCTTTGAAAGCGGCCTTCTCTGTAGTGGTCGCGTTTGCTGCTGGCTCTTCGGGCTTGTGATTGTATCCATTGATGAGACCATACAGTTGCTTCTGCTCGAGAAGTAGTGCCATCTCGGTTGCCCATTGTGCATAGTTCGTGCGATTGAACTTGGTGATTGTGATCGTCGTCGAACTCATCTCGCACGATCCTAATCTTGTATCCCGATCGTCAGTTATCATAGTCTCTCAGACTGTATTTACGGGTGACGTCCAGCAGCCGCAGTCAGAAACAGGGCGGGGTGCGGGGGAATTGCGTATCTTGTGGAGTCGCTTCTCCGTGACGATGTTGACCTCCACTCGACAAACGAAAATGGCAGTGTTGATCGTCGGTGCCCTTTTTAAATGCAAGGGCTCATAACCTGTTGTACGGTGGCATGTGCTCCAGTAGTCGAGTGTGAGCGGGCATACGCGAAGGTGTGTCTATTGTATCGTGTAACGAGACATGTCGCATCGACATAAGGTCGATCAATGACTAATGGTACTAACTACAAAAGAGGCAAGTTACATCATAGTCCTTGGCATAGTGGTATCCGTACTTCCAATCAGCTCAACATCTTTAGTATGCCCTGTGATTTTAGGTATTCTGGGAATTTCTTTGAGGTGTACTCACCGCCTCCATCTGTACGAAATCGCTTCACTTGCTTGCCTGACGCCTTTTCTTCAAGAGGCGTCCATTCTTTCAATTTCTCAAGGGCTTCCGACGTGTACTTCAATATGTACTCATCCGTATGCCTCGGGGTGTCGTCTATGAAGAGCAGCATATATCGACCACCCCCGATGGCTGTGTCCAGGGGACCGCATATGTCCCAGTGCACGAGCTGCAGTGGCTCAGTGGCGCGGGAGGTTGTCGGAGTAACGGGCTTCTGAACTAACTTGCACATGATGCAACTCTCGCAATCGCACTTCCCAGTCATTCTCGGACTATCGGCAACTACCTTCGGCAAGATCTCCAAAGCCTTGAGACCGATGTGTGCCAAGCGGCGGTGCCATACCATCCGCTTCTCTGCATCGTGCCGAGATGCATGCCGAGTCGTCTTAAGTGCCAGCCGGCAGCTTTCATAGTCAATATCGTTGTATTCGGTCGATTCTAGAGCTCGATCCAGAACGCGATCCAGAACAAATAGCCGATTGACCTGAGGTGCTGTGGCAATCAACTCGCCATGGCGATTGAATAGGTTGAGACCGTAGGGATTGACCGGTTTGACTTTGACGTCCTTGTCCATGATCTGAGACTGTGAGATGAGATTGAACAGCCCCGGCAAATGCACCACTTCTTGGAGTATGATTGTTTCCGTCTTTCCATCGGGTAGTTGACAAATCAACCTAACATATCCATATCCGGATGCAAACGATGTGACCCCATTGTATCCCTTCACCTTCTGCGTATTCAGAGGATATTCGCTGTATGTGATGAACATTGATCGACGGCCGGAGATCGGAGTCCTGCATCCGCAACCGATGAACCAAACACTTGATGAAGCATCTGAGCTTGCCACCATCCAATTGTTCTCGATCGAAGTGGTGAGAGTCAAAGTAGTCTCAGTCGATGCTTTAGCTACAGTGTCAGCAGACTTTGGAGGATGGCCACGTTGCTTGCTCAAGCAGTTCGCAGTGGTGTGCCCTCGCCGCTGGCAATGAAAGCATTTCCGGAAATCCTTCTCTTTCCTATCATCCTTATTATCTCTCTTATCCCTCTTTGGACCTCTGCCGCCTTTACTGGCTTTACCGCCATTACCACCACCACGTTTGCCACCCTTCTTTGCAAAGAACACAGCTTCTGGCGCGAGCCCATTCTCTGTGTTGATAGCAGCTTCCTTTTCGACGAGCATGGTGACGATCTCATCGGGTGTGGCGGTTATCCTGGTGTTTTTGTCCATCATGAGCTCCAGGAAGCCTTTCCACTGGTCGTTCCATGGGACTCCTCGAAGGAGGTAGTAGATGTGTTCATGCTCACTCATCTTGGCGATTGTCTTTGCACTTGCATTGGTGTCGGCAGTGTCGGTGTCAGCGGTCGTTGGTCCTGTGCAGAGATTGTAATCCATTACTTTCCAATCGATCTGCGACGCGTAATTGTCAACATCTCCGCAGTCCTGTAGCTTGATGCTCCAAAGGTCTTCCCTAATGTCAAACATGTTGAGCTTCAGCTTTGACTTGTAGGCTGATGCTAGCATTTCCCAAAGGGTCTTCGCATTGTCGACAACCGTATATTCCGCTTGTATCCTCGGTTCCATACCGAGCAGGATACTCGATCTGGCAACACCATGGCAATTCATGCAGTCTTTGAAACCGGCCTTCTCTGTAGCGGTCGCGTTTGCCGCTGGCTCTTCTGGCTTGTCGTCGTATCCTTTGATGATACCATACACTTGCTTCTATTTGAGAAGTAGGGCCATCTCGGTTGCCCATTGTGCATAGTTTGTGCCATTGAACCTGGGGATGATGATGGTAGTCGAACTCATCTTGTATCGCAATTGTGAGTTATCGTAGTCTCTCAGACAGTACGGGTGACGTCCAGCAGCCGCCGTCAGAAACACAGCGGAATGCGGGGTCATCGCTTTGCATGTGGAGACGCTTCTCCGTGACGATGACCTCCACTTGACAAACGAAAGTGGAAGTGTTTATTGTCGGTTCCCTTTCACACGCAAGGGCTCTTAATCTGATGTACAGTGGCATGTGCTGGAGTAGTCGAGTGTGCGCCGGCGTATGCGAAGGGGTGTCTATTGTGTTGTGTAACGAGACATGTCGCATCAACATAAGGTCGATCGATGACTAATGGTGCCAACTACAAATGAGGCAAGTCACATCATAGTCCTTGGCATTGTGATATCCGTACTTCCAATCAGCTCAACAAATATCAGGAGAGAATAAGACCATAGAAGGGTATTGCAGCCAGCTTTGGAAGTATCTTGGATACCTGGTAACTGGAACAGAACCACCTGTTGAATCGACTCAAACAAGATTTGTCCCTCATCTGTTGGCCTGAAATCACGTTCGGATCACATGCAAGTATTGTTGATCCCATGAGGGATTCACAAACATCCTCTAAACAGTTTCAGCCATTATGATGTTTATTGAGAGATCTGCAGGAGTTCTCAGGGACTCTTCACATTGTTACAAGCAGCAGAACACCCTCCATGGTGAATATGATACATTGATCATTGTATATTATCACCTCTTAATTATACTTCTACCAGCTAACATATCTCCTTCAATATTCTATTCATTGCATCATTACTGAAGGGGACCAAAGAAAAACGCATGTGCTGTGACCATCAAAGCAGGTAAACTGACAAAATAATGTCACTAAGATATCGAATAATACAAATTGACCAAGGTCTCAATCTCATCCAGAATATGTCACATTTCATCAGTGCTGTCAATAGCAGAAATACACACTGCAATAACAGTGTAAAAAAGAATGGATGCCCTGCTGGTGTTTGCTAAAGCTTTGTACGTCCCAAGTGGGTAAAATTGAATTTGAATGTTGTTAGACTCAATTTGTGATAACTCACAATGGTGTGATGAGATATCAAAGCACTGCGAATCGAAATGTACTGTGAAAGGTACTCTGATATATTTGAATGAAGAAGGGGAGCAACTACAAGGAAATGAGAGGCACTAGACAGGGAGTGCTGAGTGGAAATGAGAAGTACACAGATGGTACTGGAGGAGCAGAGAATGAACTAGGAGAGGGCCAATCTATGCTATGGAGCACTGACAGTAATCAACGTGTGCATATCCCAGTGCAGTGGTAACTGATACTGTTGGTGGCGCACTGAACACCTTGTCCAGAAGATTGATTGATATCGTCAAATGTGAATCCAGATAGAGAAGCACCAATGGCAATATGTGAGTGCCTGTCCCTTCGGAGGAGCGCTAAAGAGTGGACAAAGGTGTGCGAGCTGTGATGGCAGAGCAACAATTCAGATTACATCATGCCAGTGGGCAGTGAGGAGCACCTTCATCAGCAACCGACTGCCGACAAGGGTGTATGGAGCATGTAACTACACAGTGGATTGCCAATCCAGTCAGAGGGGATTGTGGACTGACTATCACAGCAGAGGAGTACCGATAGAAGACAAATGGAGATTCAACTGCAATCGTGGAGAGCTAGGTAAATCAGTGCAGATAGAGATTGGGATGCACCTATTTCAATGGGCTTGAGCCAGAGGGGGCATATGGAGCGGCCCATCAATGTGTCATTAAGGAGTATGGTGGTTTCCAGAGTAAAATCTATCCTGGGAGAGGGGCAAAATGTACCTTGATAATCATGTTGAGAAAACATAACCATTGCCTTCTTTGCAATGGCATATTGAGCCAGCTCGCAATGAATAGCAACCGCTGCAAGAGGTAGTGTAGGTGGAGCAAGATGTTGAATGAACAGGAATGAAGTAGGTGACCACACCGAGCTACTTGTTTTGCCAAACGATGGATGGAGAATGAACTCCCGACCTTGTCATTGTGTGCACCATGATGTTTTATCCTGCATGATCTTTGAGAGATAACCATTAGGGAACAGAACCTCCTTATCCTGGATCTCATGTCCAGTCTCAGAGGCCAATTCCAAGTAGTCTAAACTGACAACAGTTCAACAAGCCTCATCTTCCAACCATCCTCATAATGTACTATACTTCAGTTGTACGTATGTATATTTTGTGAGGTGGTCAATATTATATGTCTCATAGAGTAGCATTTAATCGAATACATGAGTTAAAGTTTCCCATGTATGCATATATATATTGAGACGATTACACTGATTGGAAGTATGGATCTCACTATGTCCAGAACTATCATTTAACTAGGCTCAGGTGGAGTTAGTGCCATTGGTCATAAATTAACCATATGTTGATGAGACATGTCTCACTGTATGATGCAATTGGCACACCTCTCCATACGCAAACACACACTCCACTACATAAGCATCTGCCACAATACATAAGGTCATCAGCCCAGACGTTTACAAGGGAAGCTACAATCAACAGACTCAGTTCAGTTGGGAAGTGGTGGTCAACATTATCATGAAAAGCATCTCCACATGCGAAGCGGTTACATTACCTGCAGTTGTGCTTTTGATAGGTGCTGTAAGACTTCTCCAATATAGTCTGAGAGACTATGATATCTGATATGCAGGATGAGTTCAACAGTAAACACCCTTACCAACTTTAGCAACCCGAATGATGTGCAATGGGCAACAGGGATGAGTCTACTTCCCACATTGAAGCAAGTGTATGGTATCACCAAAGGATATCATGACAAACCAGAATAGCCAGGCGAAAATGTGACTCCCACAGAGAAGGCTGCATTCCAAGATTAGATCATTCACCATGGTGTTGCCAGATTAACCATTACAGTGGGTGCACAGCTCCGGATTGAAGCACAATACGCAGTTGTCACTGAAGCAATGTCACTGAAGCAAAAGATAATATGAGCATACAAGTCAAAGTTGAAGTTCAGAATACCATTGCAGAATGTCTTGGCGGAAACAGAAATGGCAAAACAACTCAGTAACCCCCATAGCGATCACCAAGCAGAAAACAACATTCAGTTTCAAGCGTCACATTGACTCCAAAGGGCAATTTCCCACAGCAAGTGTTAACAATGGGTCCGGGTAACCTGCCAGCAGTCCAGGTTTAGACCACAAAGATGTTGCGGTTCGGTCCCAGATCTGTCCAAAAACTGGTCCCGCTGCCTCTAGGCAAGCTAAACCAGTACCTGTTCACATCATTCCGTGTGTTTTGCTGGGTTTGGCCAGACCTGTCGGTTCCAATCTCTGGTTCTGCTTTTCTGGTTGCTCTATTTATGGTTGCATTCAGATATCCTACTGTTAAATGCAAAATATTGCCTATGGTATTCAAATGTGTTTTCTTAATGCATTGGCCGCCATTATAATCAAAAAAAAGTGAAACACACACCTAGCCCAGTCGTGAAAATTAGTGTCAATGGAGCGTCAATGATAAGTGGTGATGAATCTCGGGTAATCTGAGTGCCAATTGGTTGTAGAAATTCATAAATGAGGTATTGGCCCCCTTTATAGGCAAAAGATAAAGCGACATTCTCCCTGCCCCATTGTGAAAATGAGCGTCAACAGAGTGTCATCAATTTTTGCACTTGTAAGTCAGGTAAGTAATAACAGACTTGCTCACTGTGATGCATAATGATAGTATTGGCCGCCTTTCTGGGCAAAAACACTAGTGACGACATCACTACTATATCCTGACATTGAGCATTAATGGACCGTCAACAAATTTTGGTCTTCTACATGAGGTAATTCAGAACTGATTTGGTTGTAGTTATACATGATGAAAGTATTGGCCGCCTTTATAGGCAATAGAAAATGCGACCCACTCCCTGCTCCATCTTGACAATGAGCGTCAACGGAGAGTTAATGATTTTTGGCCTTTCATCACAGTTAATCAACATGTGATGTGGCTGTTAGTGTCTATATATGACGTTTTGACCTTTTTTATAAGCTAGAACGCTAATGAACACATGTTAGCAGCTTGGTGACTGAGTTAGGTTGTTACTTTCCGGGAAGCTGTTGTGGGAATATCTATTGCTTATCTGCCTGTAAAGGCTGCCAACTCTTTGTTTATAGATGTCTGTAATCAAGTGCTACTTAGATTACCCAAGATGCAAGACCAAAAATCTTTGAGGCTCTATTGATGCTTATTTTCAAGATGGGGCAGGGAGGATGTCGCTTTCTCTTTTGCCTATAAAGGCGGCCAATACCTTGATTATATATCACAATGAGCAAATCACTTTTAAATTACCTCTCTTACAAAACCAATAATCTTTGACACTTCGTTGACACTCATTTTGCCATGGTCATATCCGCAATATGCAATCATTTTGTTTGGTATAATATATGATTAATGGTGTTTTTTCAGCCTATCTATCATCTTCATGTACTTTCCCCTTTATTACTACATTGTTCCTTAATAATACATAAAAATATATCCTGTAAAATATACTTTAAAGTGTCTGCAACATTTAGATAATAATACACTCACAAATTCCATTCCATGCTATTGATGCTCATCTCCACTTGCAGTTTCACTCAATAGGCTGCTCCTGTCTGCATAGTCGATGTCAGCCACATTACTATGCAGCAGATAGTGTACTAAGCAGTTGATGTCCCTTGATGAGTCAGAAAATCTGGAATAAAATCATTGTTGCACTTGCGATCCTTGGCATCAAGATTGAAAAATTGGGCATTGGGAAGTGGAGTACGTATTTACACATATCCAGGATGCACACCATCGATTTGGACAGTTTCAGCTCCTGTATTGTCACCTGGTGGTGCAGGTGGCGTTCTGGGACGCAGTGGCGTCACTTCTGGTGTCGGCTGTCCATGTCAGTCCTGGTGGTGGTGCACCTGTCGCTTTGAGCCTCCAGTGTGTCTGCATATTAATAGCTGTGCCATTTTGGTAAAGAAGGCAGCCATCTGTTTGATATTCATGAACGATGGCTGGGTGTCATTCTATCGCAGCCTTCACATTTGTATGCTCAGGAAACTCAACACTGAGCTTCCTCTCTTCTCTGACTTCTGCATGAGGTTTCTTCATCAGGTATTGCATTTGCTGTATTGGGGTGTGCGAATACCCTCGGGTGGCCATTTTGGCCATATTCAATGCAAGGTGCATCTTGGATGATTTCAGCTGTACCCGACTCCCTTGCGCTCCTATAGTAGCGGACATGTTGAAAACCAACAAGAAATTTGTTGCTGCTGCTAAAAATAAGATTTGGCTACTACCTCTAACATGAACACTTCTGTAGCATCGTCTAAAGTGGTTGAAACCTGTTTCGTCCATTTCTGGGGACTCTTATCATGACATTCATGCTTGACAATCCCAGAGCTGATAACCTCAGGATGTTCAATTTTGTGGACTGTGTGGGCAAATGCCTTGGTCGACCATGAACGTTTCCGATTAAGGGCAGCTATAAATTAGTCACGTTGCTCTCTACATACACCAGCTGTACATTATACACTTAGTTGACGGCCGTTAACCTCCATATGGATATACTCACATCCTATTGGATGCTACTTCCTATTCCTGCTGCCTCTGGTTCTACGGACCTTTTTAAATTTAGATCCTGGGTCATATTGTTGGTGGCTGCATTGGTAGCTTTGTGGTGGATCAAGTGGAGTGTGCGTTGTAGCTGTGTCTCAGCAGGTGCCGCATTCGATGGGGAGCCTGTCGGTCGGCTCAATTGGGATCCCCTGGCACTTTGCAGAGGTGTTCATGGAGCCATGATAGGCTGGTGTGGAAGAGGAGAGGAAGACGATAACGAAAAGAAGTGGCAAGCTCTGAGGAATAGATAGTTAGCCTCAAGTAGAAATGGAATGAGTAACAACCAACTTGGACGTTCTACCCAAGATGAATCCTACTGCTCAAAGCTGCAGGTTGCAGGAAGTTGGTCCGATGTTGTTTCTTTCTTTACAAGGATGAATCGAGTTGAACAACAGCTGAAATCAAATGTTTGTAAGATATTACAAGGAAATGCTGTGACAGAAAGGATATCTGGGGAGGTTTGTCTCGAGAAATACATGGGATCTTACACGAAACTGACACTGAATATCAAGTCGTGTTGTAAGGATAGCATTAGTATTCCCAATGTTCTCACGGTCAAAACACAGATTTCGCTGTATTCAAGTTGATCAAACATACCAACCTTGACATAAAAGATGCAGGTTGCCTCCATGTGTTTCATATCTTGTAACATCCAACCTCTCGCTCAACAATGAAGTCAACACAAAATACCATGCGCAATGCTCCGAACATATGAATGTTTCGCCGCGACCGCCGCGCACATACTGAGAATCGATACAGCGATCCCCACGAACACATTATCAAGCAACAGCAGATGAGAGTGTCTTGGAAGTGGAATCGATCTGCGCCCTGCGAGTATTGCCCAGCTTACGATCCGGAAAGAACGTTGCAGCAGAGAAATGATGCGCAATGCACATTCCAAGCACCAAAGAGAAAGTGATATAGATTGAAGATTATGTAGATAGAGAAACCGGTGTGGCAAGGGAGCGAGTTAAAGACGCAGAGACAGCGATTGAGAATGAGCAGGAAGATATGAGAAATGCTGAAAAGGCGGGATTGACAACTAGACAGCCGTAAAAAACATTTGAGGAGATGTTGAAAACTATCAGAGACAGTCTGAGCGATCTTGCAACTTCTGATGATGAGGAGGATGGGGAAGATGAGGAAGATAAAGAAGAAGATACAGAGCGGGGCAAGCTGAGCAAAGATGATGAACCCGGCTGGGTGATGGGCACTATCTCCAACACAGAACAGTAGCTCATGGAAAGTTTTTCGCAGACAAAGATGATGCTTGTCAAATAGACACAACTGGGATGGGGTGATAGGGCCGAATACTTCCATTAAAGGAGATGAGAAGCACAGGACGGCCGAATTGATGGTTCCAGCATTTGTTATACCACAAACGGAATCTGTTGCAGCTGTATCCACAACTACAGCATCTGGTCAGCATTTGGAGACTCATGGCATCGTCCCTGGAAAATCGCAACTGCCGCAACGGAGTTCTCAACTAGGAAGCTGTCATATCAGGCTAGGTTACAGGTACACACAGTCACCCAAATGCATAGCGTCTCTCCCACCTGACGTGGCACCCAATTCAGCACCGATTCAGAATGTGATGCCTGTTGAATCTGTAATCTTTCACCCCTCCATATACCCAATCTAGCTAATAACCATATAGAAATCAGATATGAACTAAGAAATGGTGACAGCTCGCGTGTCGCTGGAGGAATTGATACGTAAAGTATCATTTTTCATAACATATCACTTTGAATCACAATTCGTGTACCTATTTTGCTCTGTCACAGCTGCGTGTTGATATCAGTGACCAAATTGTGTGACTTGTTAATTCCTCAGTCAATGTGCAAAGGTCATATGGGTCTTACGAAAGTTCATGAATCCAAATCAAGTTGATAGATAACCAATCAACTTGAAATTGTCTTGCCCATTACTGGTAAGTGAGACTGCAAAAACTAAAATAGAGACGAAATTTACTAACAAAATATAGCTCAGTGATGTCATACAGGTCATAACAGGAGCAGTCGATGCACAATGCGAACCTGTATGAATGACGACCACCATGCTGCATTCATCGCTGCGTCCAAATGCATAACACTCCGCTTGGACCTGGTGGACATGGTTAAGATTTTGAAAATCACCTATGGTATGTGATGGAAATCGAGGAAAATGAGCTGGATGCGGAAAGTTGAGGACGTTGGGCTATATATATCAAAAACAATTGGATTGATCTACATGCCATAAATTGCCGGCCGCAAGTACTGGAACATGATTGGCCGACGTCATTCATTGCTTGGTCAAAGTTTATAGTGGATGACAAATTGAGAGGCCTCGATTCTATTGGATGCAAAAGATTACATCTAGAAACGATATGTTGGCTGTCAATAATGATGATTAGCTTTTTCGCATGGAATTGTCAAGCATTCAATAACTGTTGGTATGTCTTTAAGGTGAGTGTCAACACAGCATCAACGACTTTTTGTCTTACACTTTCGGCAATCAAAGGGCTGCATAGTAACATCCTTCCAAAGCGAAAGTATTGGCCCTCTTAATTGGTAAAAAGGAAAGAGACATCCTCATTGCCCCATCCTAGAAATCAGTGTCAACAGTGTGTCCACAGTTTAGGGTGTTTTAAGCCTGATAACACTGAAAAGACTTGGTCGCTGTAATACAGAATCAAAATACTGATCGCCGGTATAGGCCACAATGCTTTTGACGGCCTCGCTACTATCTTTTAACAATGAGCATCCACGGACTGGCAATGATTTTCGGTCCGGGATTCTGGATAATCAAATGGCTGTGCAATGACATTAACCCATGATAGAAGTTTTGGCCGCCTCTATGGGCAAAAATGCTAGTAATGATAGCACTATCCCGTCCTAGACATGAGTGTCATCGGACTATCAAGAGCGTTTCTGAGGGCTCAGTAGGCTATTCAGCAACGAGCTGCATTGCATTGTTCCTAAATTGAGTTTTCAATGGTCAGTCATTTCAATATGTATTTGTATACAACATCAGGAATGTGCATGCAATGTCTCACAGGTCCTACGTTTGCTTGCTTGTTGCTCTAGAGTCAATATTTAGAATGGGGCTTTCTACTATACTATAACATACTGTTCGACAGTCTTTCAAGTCAAATTACGCAGCTTTCAAATTCTTACCGTAATGTCAGATTCAAAATTCTGCATTACCAAGTGGGAAGAGGTCATGATATCTTCCTAAAATGAATGTGTCATCATTCGTGATTTGAGCAACCTTACTTTACCAATTGTACTTGATGCTTGGTGGGCTTCTATGAATCTGGGCTTGAACTGTTCTATTGCCTGGAATGATTCTAGACATGCTCCTGTGTCGCATTTCAATTATCACTGCCGAATTGAGGATACCGGCAGCCAAGGCATTCGTATGTATCACTTTGTCATCAAGTTCTTCGCTATCCATCGGAATATCGGACAAGCTGAATGGAGAAACCCTGGCAGGCAAAAGCGCGCATCGCAAAGTTAAACAAATTAATACAGTCAGAGGTTACTGAATTTACTAGTTCAACGGTCGATGAAACAGCTTTGGCAGTACTGAAGAGACAATCAAGTCGAGGAATTTCAATCCTAAGTTCGCAAAGGAAATTCATATTGGACATTTTGGTTTCATGCATCTTTACTGAATTGACACTGAAAACGCTCCAAACTGGCAGCAAAGAACTTTGTAACTGTAGAATTTCACCAACATACCTCGAATCGCTATGTCATGTTAGGATTTGATTCGGCTAATATTCCATGGAAGGGATTGTCCAACCTACAGTTACTACGGTCAAATGATGCAGTATGATGCGAGCTGGTGCTACCATCCGTCAGCACCTTTAGCAACATTTGCCGGAGGGAATAGTCACTGATAGTGGATGCAATTATGATGCAATTGCGGTGAATAGATGAAGTTAGTATAGCTTTAGACAGGTGGATATCAACTGACAAAGTAGCCATAACGTCAGTTGCTGCTTACGATATGGATTGAAATTGGGCATTGCGAGATGTACAACTCTCTTTCAATGAGATTGACAGCCTATTCTTCTCCAATTTCGTCACCTAATTCAGAATGATAGGTCAAGGGTCTACATACTGGAGCAATGCTAGTCGTACATTTGCAGGAGGTTCTTCATCGTTATGAGCTTACTGACGGCAATTTATTTGCAGGTACTGCTGATAATGCTTCCTCATACTACTCGATGACTCAGGAACTATACACTACAATAGAGGCCTCCGGAATTGGGTGGCCTGCATTGAGAAACCACAAGTGATGCATGGTACACATCATTCAGCTTGCTTTACGTGCATCGATGAGCAGTTTCGGTGAAACAGGCAGCACCAAGTCTTGGGAAGCCCATGCGTGCAATCGGCAATTTGGACAGAATGAAAGCATAGACATTGGGAAGAGACATAGACTTAGAAAAGAGGCCAATGCTAGAATCAACAAGCTGTCGGCCATGAGACCATGTTTAGCGAAGATAATGGAAAAAGTATTTATTTCAAGACAATTTGAAAGTGCTGAAACTGTCCTTCATATAGGAGTGAATGCTTGCTGTATTGATTCCGCTGACATTGTGTAGTTGGAATGAGTTCATTGACTGTCAAACATCAAAACACAAATCGCAGTACTACTTAATCTTGATGTGAGAGCACATTGGAATTCGACAGTGGAGTTACTTGAGCAAGCGTACCTATTACGAGAATTCACCCGCGAGTGGTTCAAGAATCCCCAATACAGTGATCACAGGCCACCCTTCACATTACAGGATGAATGAACCATCGTCCAGTACATCACAGATGTTTTCAGGCCAAACCGATACTGCACCCTGTGGATGTTCAAATGGCACATGGTAACTCTACATCACGTTATCACTGTCTATACTGACAGCTTCGATCATATGGATGAGGTTATGCTAGCTTCAGCTAAGACGTCGACTCAATGGAAGAAAGTGTTGTACTTCGCAGTGATGTTTGCGTGACAGAAGTTATCCAAATATTATGCTGACATCACTCCAATGATGGGTTGGCTTCTCATGTCAGCACACATCCTTGATCCATTCCGGAATTTGTGATTGTTTAGGAAGTGGGACAAACGAATGGATATTAATCCTGAGAATGAGACTTCATTCACTACCCAATACCAAGTGGCGTTACTGAAGTATGTGAAGAATGAATACTGTGACAAACATAGACGGTTGCCTGTCATTGAACCTGATAGAGTACCAAGCAACAATCTCTTCCCCTCTGCAATAGCTTCTGGATACGGTCAATTCTGTTTTGATCCATTTGATTTGTTCAGTGATGATGAAGAATACATAACAATCAAAAATGTGGCTGCAATGAGACCCGGACAAAGCAATTGCGCAGCACACTTATTGACAGCGGCAAGCATCGATTTGAATTCATCTGCTGAATCACCGATGAACAGGGGGTAACATATTGTGAATCTTGATGATTACCTCTCCAACCACATAGAGATTGGTTGTACATTGTTGATACCGCATATCACCGACTTGTGGCATCAACAAGCGGAAATGCACAGAAACTGCCCCTATCTCTCTAATGTGGTACTCTATTTATTCTCAATAGTAGCACAAGGTGTCAGAGTGGATTCCAGGGTTTCCGTTGGCCAAGACGTGGTTGGCTGGAGGCAGTCAAAAACCCCAGGCAAGACCCTATGCAAACATGTCATAGTAGGAAGTTTGCTTCTATCAAAAATGTGATATTACTAGGCAAGGACCTAGCATTGGATGCACCAAGAACTGAAAATGACTTGGACATGAAGGGAGAGGTGGAGGAATGGAAATTGCAAAGAATGGCCAAGGTCCACGCATTTTTGGAGCTGTGGCAGTGCCCTCTAAACCTACTTGCTACCAAGAAGGAATCTAGCTCTCAAAACAAGCGAAGGATAGCCATAGGATACATTTCAGATACGGAAGGGATCATCAAGGCATCCTGGTCAAAGTTGTAACCTGATGATGCCGCTGTTGTTCAATTGACGGAAAGATCACCTTTCCCCCCAGCTTTGTCTGCAAAGAACCTCCCTGGAGGACGAACTCAACTATGAAAGGTCCGCAGAACATAATGAATAGACTGTCATCTGGCTGAACGTGATCAAGAAAGTTCACCCGAAATCATTTAGGGTCCCGAAAATTGGCTTAACTGAAATGGTGACCTGGATAATTGAAATGAGAGCAAAGGCAACTGGGAGGTAGACATCGAATCCAATATAGAGCTAGACAATGGCATTGAGGTCCTGAAAATCCCAGAGTAGCAGGATGTGAGTACTGCACCAAATCTTCCCAGATTGATTTGGCCAATATGTAAGTCAAAGACAAATGCTAAAATGGGGTTGATGATGGTCAATGCATTGGAAACAAGGAGGAATAAGGGAAACAATAAAAAGTTTGAAAGAATGCGTCAATTTGTTTTCACCAGGTTGTTTATGTTGCTTGACCGAGAATTTCATTTAGAGATATATTATAGGAGAATGGTGAGCAGTTGCATGGAAATATTGATTGATAAACAGAAGTATAGCAGGCAAAATGAATCATTTAGCATAATATATAAATTATAGTAGAATGAGAGTGACTGGTGCAAGAAAATTACTCGGCTCGGCCTTGCCAAAGGGCCAATTCTGAATCAGTCACAAACGCATCCAATAAGTATAAGTAATTAAGAATACAATTATCAATGGCAGCAGTTTTTCAATGGACAATACATTAAAATGAGCGTCAATGGAGGGTCAATGATTCTTCATCTTGGAAGTAATGTAATTGAAAAGAGATTTGGTTGATACTATGCATAACCAACGAATTGGTAGCCTTTATAGGCGAAAGCGAGAGCGACACTGTCACTGCCCCATTGTGAAAATGAGTGCCAACAGACCATCAACGATAGTTGGCTTTGCATCTTCAGTAATCGAAGTGGCGATTGGTTACAGACATCCGTAAATGAGGTATTGGCCACCTTTAGGGGCAAAAACGAAAGCCACGCGCTCCTTGCCCCATCCACAAAATGAGCATGAACAGAGTATCAACAACTTTTGGTCTTACATCCTGGGTAATCTATGTGTCTCTTTGTGGCTATAATTCATATACAATGTAATTGCAGCCGTTGCAGGCGAAACAGTGCATGACATCTACGTTTCCCCATAATGAAAATGAGCGGCAACGCAGTGTCAACAATTTCTGGTCTTGCATATTGGGTAATCAAGGCATCACACAGATACTTGAGCTCATAACAGAACTATTGACCGCTTTTATAGGCAAAAATACAGAATATAAAAGGAATAATGCGGAATCCAAAATAATCGAGATTGTGAACAGCAAAGCATGCAAAAAGAGTTTGCCGGATGTTGAATATGTCATTTTGGTAAGATACTATTATCAAACAGCAAGAACAAGAGCATCAAATGAATATACAGGTGGACCCACTGGGCAACCCGCTGACTTCCCACTCAGTTCAGTCAGGTTGGGAGATATCCATCGAACGTTAGGTATATTGAAAGTTTGGGTGTATTAACAACCAGTACCGGATATTTGGAAACGGTTTGGTTTTGTCCCGGACCCCGTCCCAAAGCGACTATCCGTAACTGTTGCTAACACTACCATCATCTCTAGACAAATGGATCAGACCGGATATAACAACTGCAGAGTGCATTCACATGATACAACACTATTGGATGGGTTCGCAAATAGTCTTGGCCAAAAATGAAAACCGCAATTGGTGAAGATCACAGCAACTGTGGGAGCAATTGACAAGTGGACACTAGCATTGCATTTGTACCGTTGAATTGACCCTAAATGGACACTTCCAGGACATCTGGAATATTGGAGCATGCCGGGCTCGTCAACTGGTGAGCACTCAGGCAATCAACATGATACAGCGCGATGTGATACGACAATCAATGAACAACCAATGATGGTGACACAAGTGGGCATGAATATGGCAGAACTGGGAGAGGCAAGATGCATGGGTTGCGAGGTATTGGCAAAGATAACCCATGTCACATTCATTGCTTTGAGCAAGCTGTGGGAGCGGAATAAGAAAGAGAAATGACTGAGATGTGACAATTCGGAGTCTCCAAGCGCACTGGGAGACTACAGGAGACAATTGGGAAGAACAATCACGCTGCAGGCATGTGAAGTGGTATAGTCGCACAAAACTGTTGAAAAGATGGCATGAATGCTAGAAGCACAGAGAGTGTGTAAAGAGAAGCAATGGCTCGGCATGAAAGAATTGTTGCAAAAGAGGGAGAGGAAGTGGAATGCTCACACCAAGGACGACATACTATATGGGACAGGCATCTCGGATATTGCGAGGAAGATTCTGCTCAGAATGAGAGCAGGCGAGACACAGCCAAAGGCCGACAGTTGCATGCATGTCACAGTACAGGGTGGCACAATCCAGCAAGTGTGAGAACAAACAGATGACCCGGAGTGGTAGCAGCAGCAGCTAGCAAAACTGGGGGCAGAGCAGCACTGGCGTAATCCTTCCCCAGCCCTGTCTCAGCCTCCATGGATAACAACACCAGAAATGAAACCTACTTTGAACAGACAGTAGGAGGCAGCCCCACCCAGGAACCAGAAGACAACTACAACGATAACAATAATGACACTGTCTGGGAATGCTGGCCCCAACATCTGGATGGAGTATGGCAGATCGACCGCTGGTTTGACAAGGCAAAGAGCATCCCCCAACCCAACAGGATGGATAAGGAATTGGTATCTGCAGTCAACAGAGCAGAATTCCAGGAGTGGGCCCCGGCAGATGCTCTTATAATGAATGTGAAAAGGAATACCAGGAGCACAATAACCGCGATCACGCACCGAAACTCAACTGCAGAGATGGCTCTTCTGTACCCAGATGTCAATCTCAAGACAGCCAGATCAGTGGACAAGGGAATCATTGATGTGAAAAGAATCAAATCGTGAGGAATACTAAAGACCCACACAGTCCTGCTAGTTTGATACCTGGGCCAGGGCACCGAAGGACTGCACAAAATATTTGTGGAGTTCCAAGAAGAATACAATGAAGTCAGGATTCCCGCTCAAGTGAGATGGCTATCGAACCCCTGCACTGTCAGTGAGTGGGAGCAGAGAGCAGAAGTTAACCAGTCATCGGTGTTCTTCGTGGTGAGGAGGATGAAGGGGGCACAGAGACCCGCAAATACAGGAGTGTCAACTGCACGAGTATGGTACAAAGTCAAACCATCTTGGAGCAGAGGCCCCGAAAGCCTATGTGAACTCTGTGGCAGGTGGGGCCACATCGAGCGCAAGTATAGCAACCACCTGACAAACTGCGGCAACTGTGCTGGATCACATCAGTCTGGCGAGGACAGGTTCAACATAGTCAGATACATGGCAAAGCCAGTGGCATCATGCAGCCACAAGCAAGAGAAATTTGTGAGCTGCAATGGAAACCACATTGCATCCAGCGGAATTTGCGCACAGCAAACCAATGCTGTCAGTATGGGGCAGCAACGCCTGAGACTTTAACCGAATAGACAAATGAGGAGGGGGGCAACTGGAACCCACCGAGTAGCACTCCGCACCTCGCAGGAGAGCGGTTTGAGTGACATTGCACAGAAGCCAATCACCGACGAGGCAGTAGATTGTGATAGGGAGAAGGAGGTGGTGGAGGGGGAGAGGGTTGTTACCATAGCCGAGACCGGAGGGGAGACTGAACTGGGAGCTGCCACCTCCAATGATCTGACCCGTCCAGATCAAATACACACGGTCTTACCCGTAAACCATGCCTGTGGTGCAGATGGAAGTGGAACAGTAAGCAGATGTGGTAATGTTGCTAGAGCCGCCAGGGGAAGATGGAGGAAGTGCAATCAGGATTGCTGCATACAAGATTAGGAAACAAAACAGAGTTTGCACAGCAGTGCGCAAGGGCAGTGACCTGGCAACCGCCCAACAGACAAACCTGAGCAGGGGCGCAAGTGACGATGTCATTGTGACTGATGTTCCAAGAAGAGGGGAGAAGATAATGAGGATTATTTATATTTATGATCATCGAGATGTGCAGATCCGGGATAGGCATGTGACGAAAGTATTCTGGGACATATTCATTCAACAAGGAGGCGGCACAAAACTCTTCGGCAACTGGAATGCACTCAGCCACACCCGGGACCCATGATGGATGGAGGAACACAGCACAACTGTCTGGGAGGAGATAATGGACATGCTTCGACTGGACATTTGAAATGATGACCAGCCCACTCGCAACTGGGCAAGGAATGGTGAAGAAGGTGAATTGATGATAGACCTGAAAATCCCCAGCCAACCGATCACACAATGCACAATACTGGGCGGAAGGCCTGCAGCTGCCTCCAACCACAAGGTAAACATGTGGGAGTTCAGCGTGGATTAGCAGGATTATGCAGACGACATTCAACTCATAGAATCGAACCTGGTTGCCATGGCAAAACAGGATGAGATAGCCGCAGAGAAACTGCGGAAGGAGCTGGAGGGAGAGAGAGCTCATTACGGTGAGAATTGCATGGAGGATGAAGTGGAGTTAGAGGCTGAGTGGGGTCATGGAATGCTGAGCAATGTTCTGCATGCCAAAGTGAAGAAATACAGAATCTGCACCTGATTGAAGTGGTGTTGGAATGGTGAGAAAACAGAGAGGAGATTCCTAGAGGGGAGTGTGAAGAGGAGGGGAAAGAGGTCAGAAGTGGCAGTGCATGGAAGAGCAGAAATGCAGAAGTGGATCCGGCAGTCTAATAGCAGAATGTGGAATGACCACTAGCAGAACCTTCAGCGAGGCGAACTGATTGGCACGGCAAATTTCACCAACCCTCGAGTGGGAGCCACTGTGGAAGCCCTGACCAACAGAGAGTGATGGGAAGAAAGTACCAACACTGAAAACACGACAACGCTCCGAGGACTGTCGTTTCCACTGAATGTGGGGATTCTGTACGACGCATTCCCACCAGCAGGTTAAGCCTAAGAGTGAATATTTGAGGAATCTGTGAAACAAGCTCTATCTTTTCAGTTGGTTACGAAAGCCCCAGGCGCAGACAAGTTATAGTTCAATTCCATACTGCTACTCAGGGAATGGAACGGAACAAGAAGCATACGATTACTAAACATGGCTGTTCAAACCAGACGTCGCCTAACCGTCTGGAAGCATGCAATTGCAGTGCAGATCAACCAAGCAGCAGAGGAGGACTATATTCAGCTGAAATAGTACTGAACAATCTCTCTGCTCAGCTGCATAGGACAAATTGTGGCCAAAGTAATTCCAGAGCTGCGGTCGGATAAAGCCAAGAGAAGTGCACTGCTCAGCAGAGGCAAACATGGCAGCTGGAACACAAGATCGGCCATCGATGCAGCACCCCTCATGGTCGACAGTGCACGCTCAGCATGGACAGATGACAAGATGAAGGGTGTCCTCCTGATTGAGATTGAGGGAGCATTCCCAAGCGTGCCAAGGGGGAGATTGCATCATGCAATGAAGGCCAAGTAGATTGATGGAGACCTCATATGATAGACTGAAAGCTATCGCTCAGACAGGACAGCGGAGATGGTAATTGAAGGCAATGTCTTTCACATTCACCCCTTGGAAGCTGGAGTACAACAGCACATGCCCATATCGCCGATTCTCTTCGCAATACACAGTGCTGGGCTGATACCCTGAGTGGAAGATAGTGTCCAAGGAGTCAAAGGCCTCTCCTTCTTAGATGATCTCAGATGGGTAGCACCCAGCCACAATGTGAACCAGGTGGTCAACAATCTCAAAGCTTGAACAGAGCAGAGCATGAAATGTACCAGCATGCAAGATCTCCTGTGTGACACAGCGAAGATGGATCCAGCACTCCTCACAGACAGGAGTGGCCACAAGGAGCTCTTCCAGCCAAAAGTGTGAGACACAATCAATCTTGAAGACAGTTTCGTCTGATTCAACAAAGAAGCAACATAGTGGGTGAGGGTTTGGATGGACCCCCACCTGACGTTCAAAGAGCATCCCAAGTATTGCATGAAAAAGGCCCGAGCAGCAGAAGACCGCTTGCACCAGCTCACGAGGATGCGCAGAATCATCCCAGAGTGGGTCAGAGCCATCGAAATAGCCTGGGGTCATGCAGTTGTACTGTACGGCTGCAAGCTCTGGTGGGATCAGGAAGAAATCGGCAGACAAGAGGATCTTCAACTCATTCTCAATCAGCAAGGCAGGTCAACCCTAGGTGCTCTGCCCGTGGCACCAGTAGGTAGCCTGATGAGAGATTCTGGACTCACAACTGCACGACTAGCCCTCGACTCGAGGCAGTGACCATGCACAGCAAGGCTCGCAAGTCCATGCGAAGTCTATAAGCTGAAGAACACATACAACCAACACACGACTAGCACAGCAATATGCAGAGTCATCAAAAAAGTGCACTAACCGGGCCGAGTGGGAGAGAGCATGGCCTAGCCCAACTCTGATCCCGAGCTGGTGGTCAATGCCGTCATATTGAGAGACGACATTGTGGAAAAAGCGAAGCAATATACTGGAAGAGAGAAAGAGAAGGCAAAGTGGGTGCGTGGGTCTGGATGTGCCAGATGGATGGATTGTAGTCTGATGATGACAGAGTGGGTGCTACTGCAGTATGGTACGACAGAGGCAACTGGCAAGCTTTTTGCAGCCACCTGGGCACCGAACGACAGTAGGTTAATGATATGAAGCTGTGGGCAATCGGACTTGCCCTCCGTCAGTCAATTATGACAACTGACACTCTGCAGACACCTGGAGCAACGATGCTAGATGTCTTCAGCAACTCACCAGCAGCCATCCAATGAACGGAGCACATGAACCCAGGGCTAAGGCAACCTCTAGCTAGATAGATTAACCCGAGTGTGAGGACTCTTCGCAGAGCCAGTATTGAAACAAGAATGCACTGGGTCCCAGGACACACTGCCATCCCTGGGAATGAGGATGCAGATTGCCGAGAAAATCCAGCGCGATAGGACCACAGAGCAGGCTCAGTATGATACCAAGCATATACCTCGGTGGCAAACAAAACCAGATACATCTTACAAGAAGCCACAGCCTTGACGGCTGAATGGGAGGCCAAGAAATGCAGAAGATATCACAGCTAGAAGCTGAAAAACGAAACTAGGAGCAAATGACCCATCCCATAGAGTGGTGTGAAGTCCCTGGGAGTCAGATGGTACGAACTGAAGACTGGTCAGGCGACAATGGGCATTTACCGGAAAACATCCTGACACCAACATGACGCCAAATGCTGGTGATGTGGCAGTGAAGGCTTGACGGTGCCCAATGTGTGATAACATGTGTTCCACTACTGCAGTCGATGAAAAGACCGGCAGAAATCGCTTGGGAAGGAAGTGGGGACAGTGATGGTATGGAGAATCAACAGGTGCTGACATGTGCATGTCTTTGAACCGCCCTGCATGGAGAGGTGTGTTAAAGCAGTAAAGGACTTCCTCGCAGCCACTGATGTCGGAAAGTTCCCACCCACAACTCGTAGTGGAGTAAGTGCTGGCTGGCTATCCACAATACCATTCTGTTTCCTTTGGGTGTTATCGACCGCTTTCACATGATTTCGTTTGTCAGAAGGGGATGACGGGTAGCAGGAGTGGAGCTCTGTCATCTAACCGGCCAGCCCAGAGGCGGAAGGGATTATGCGGCTGTTATACTCTTAGTAGAGAGAATACAGTATTAATAAAACAGAAAATGCAGAAGTTTAACATGTTCGAGATTGGGGATAGCCATGGGAGCCATGAGCTACTGGCTGTTAGAAATGTCGACCACTATGTATCTTGGACCGATCGGAAGGTCAAGAATTACAATCTCTGGGCAGGGCTATCCACCACTGACACTGATGCTGCCGCTATAGACACAGCAGAGACAATCAACAACAAGAGTGAGCAGTAGCATGTCTTCTACCTCCTACATGGAATCCCAAGGAATGATTAGTACAAAATCTTCCTGGAACTCACAATGCACAAAATCCACATAGTAGCCACATTGCCTGACGGGATCATTATCAAGCTCATCAAAATGACAGCAGCATTCAAGAGATCAATGATTCCACCAGTGCAGACGGACCGGGTCTGGGGTAGGGCTCAGTCCGGTCCGATCCAACCGGAAGGTTGGACTGGACCGGGCCCTAGACTGGCAGTCGTGGACTGGACAAGCTTGGTTTGGACCGGTCCAAACAGAGTCGTGTTTATCAATTTCAAAGTAGTCCGAAAAACTAATGAAGTCAGATGGTAAGCCTTGAAATCCTAACCCAGACACAACGTCATTTCATCACAACCGCCTGCTGCTAGCAATCACCACCACAACAAACCCAACCCACCCCCCCCCACTGCAAGGAAGCACCGCCATGAGAAACCGAAACCATACCAAACGAAACTGATAGATGTGCATACTAGTGAATACAACCGTCCTGTCCATCCGCCCAGGAACTACTCAGGACGGGACCGGATGGTGTCATGCCATCTGTCCGAGGATAGGACAGAAATGGTGTCTTCATTTCGAGGCAACATGGTGATAGACAGAAAGACTGGCTGGTGACGGAGAAGAGCCATCCCCGGTGGTCATTCACTGATATCGCTAGATCTTAGTGTACATATCAAAACCTATATGTAAAAAAGAATGATTACTGAGACCGTAATGCAAGATCTGTGCATGACGAACCTTATATGTAAAATGGAATGATTACTCTGACCGCAATGCATGATCCGTAAGCACCTGCTCCATTCATACCATGTTTTCCAAATCCATACCTTGGGGCTATATATATAGTTTGAACCTGAGTCTCCCGCGGAGATGAGGTGGTGAAATTCGGATTGACAAGTGGTGGGTAGTGGAGAGTGGTGGCTGGCGGATGGCAACTGAGCAATCGGTTATGAGTCTATTCGGTGACTTAGTATATCAGAGTGGCAAGCAGTGAGTGGTGAGTGGCGTGGCATGGGATTAGTGGCAGATGGCAAGTGGCGGATGGTAAGTGAGCAATCGTTCATGTGTCTACTCAGTGACGCAGTAGATCAGAGTGGTGAGTGTGTTGACATGAGAAGATGTTGGAAAAAAAGAGAAGATGATGAATTGTCTGTCAATCCAAAGAGACGGAACACTATGGACTTATATACAAAAGAGAGAGAAGGAAAATTCAATGCCGACCGCCAAGGCCGGAGCCCAATGTCAAGTACCAGTGCCGAGCCCTCCTTCTCGCCATGGGGGCAGGCGAGGCCAGTGGGGGCCATTAACCACCGGCCTCATACCTGAGCCCGCCAGCACCAAACACTAGCGAACCCACCGGGCCAAATCCCTAGTCAACAGAGTGGTGAGTGGCAAGTGGCAAGTGGTGAGGGGTGAGGTGTGCATGGCAACTAGTGAATGACAAGAGAGCAATCATTTATGAGTCTATTTGTTGACTCAGGATATAAGTAACCCCCAGAGTATTCGGGCCGATTCGGCCCAAGTGGACTGGTCCAAAGCAGTCGAGGCCAGTTCAGTCCAGGTCAAGAAAAAGTTGGGATTGGTCCGAGCCTGGTCCAAAAATCACTCGGACTGGATTGGACTGGACTTGGACGGAGCTGGTCTGGACTGGTCCATTGCTGGACTGGTGGAATCATTGCAAGAGATAGAACAGGCTCACTGTGTAAGACTTTCATGTTGCCAAGAAGGGTGGCAAAGGTGGCAGAGGCAGTAATGGTCCAAAGAAGGGGAGGGGAGAAAATGATTGTAAAGAGTATGAACAGCAGAAGTGCTTTCTTTTCCAAAGTAGAGGGCATACTGCTGAGAAGTGCATGAGCAATAAACACAGTGATCCTCCGAAGGCTGCCAACACTACTGCAAAAGCATCAACTCAATCCTAGGCTACATCAACTCTCAATACATCAATCAAGACAGATTGGATGGCTGCTAGCGCAAATGATTGATCAAGTGATTTGTTCATTGATTACAATTACACGACACACATCTCCAGCCATTGATCAATGTTGATTCAATACACCAAAGATTCTCTGAATACCAAGATGATGGAAGAATACAATGAGGTCATGTCATTTTGATTCCGAATATGGAAGCATCAGGTTGATTTGTCAACTGCAAAATGGAAACATGAATAACAATAAAGTTAAAGAAGTTGGGTATTGGCGAGCATGTTTCAATCAAATCGGACAGTCTTCGATCATGGACACAGATGTCAAAGGCTAACCAGTGAATCACTGTGGGCTATTCCTCTCCAATTGTAAAGCAGTGTGGATTGCCACCGATCCTCAGGTTGCGGGGTGATTGGTGGTGGCACAAAGTAGTGATTGAGTTCTGGAATCACTGACTGAATACAATGATATCAACAATGACTGCTGTGTGCTGTCAGTTAAGCTGACAGGGCATAAACCTTAGGACAGTACAGGGAAGCATACGTTATGGCATTGCCACTTCGCACACATCAGTGTCAAGCCATTGGAGAGAGTGCAAATGATGAATCACACACTGAAAATGACTTTCAAGTGCAATGTATAGGCTATATCAAGTACAACATTGATCGAATACCCCTGTATCCCATAACTTCCGATCCAACTAAGCAACAGAAGCTGGTATACCCCTGTATCCCATGACTTCCGATCCAACTAAGCAACAGAAGCTGGTACACTTGAATATATGTGGTCCTGTGAAAACACATGTCAGAGGATGTAGATATGCACGACACTTCATCTACGACCCATGAGGCACACGGATTTGTATATAGTGGAGAATAAGTTAGATGCATAAAAGGAATGGAGGGAGTCACAGGCTGTTAGTGCAAAACAGTTCTGAAAGCAAGTGTAGTAATACCTTCCTGATGCAGACAGTAAGTATACGTCCAAGATGTTGAAAGAATAACTATAATCTGAAGGGATCACAAAGGAAATCACTATTTCCTATATGCCCCAGTCAAATGGAGTTGTCAACCGGGCAAATCTGATGTTCAAGGAGGATGTACAATTCATATTGGACCATACGAGGTTTTCATAGAAATAAGGCATGTTGGCTGCTACACTGATCGTCAGTGTGATGATCCACAGTCAGACACGTTTTGTAGTCTGTATGTCTCCATAAGACCCCAGCCATGGGTGAAAGATATCTCTAAAATAGCTTGATGTATTCAAATAATTGACATTTATATTGATACCAACAGAGCACTGAATGAAGGTGCGGTATGAAGCAACTCCCCTCAGGTTGATTGCACACACCCTATTAGCTAAACTGTACTTTACATATGACTCATTGTCCTAGATGCTTCAGTGCTCCAGAGCTGTGGTATTCTGAGGACGAAAGTGGTTCACAACACCAAATGCTGCCAATAAGGTTCATCTAAAACACACACTACTATAGTGATGTCATTGTTGAATTCTCAAACACCAAGAATCAATCTGAAACCTCACAGGCAGAGGTCAAGCAACTAACCTAACAAGGAACAGAGGAGTCATTAGATATCAATTGATGGTGGGAGTCTCCAAAGCCACCGACATATTCCTGGGAATTGACTGGCCTTGAGATGTCACTTAGAGGTGGATGGAATCCACTGGTGAAAGTTAGTTGCCAAAGATGAGAAGGCAACGATAAGTTGGCAGAGTGTGAACAATCAGCTCTTGAAAATGAAGACATCGGAGATATGATTCTCATGTATACTACAGATCTGATCTCGCGCGATAACCAACATAATATCAACAATCCAACATGCAGAAAGTTGCAACCCTGTGAATGCTTGCTGAGAAATTGGATACAGCAATAAAGGTAGTGTTAATATGAGTGATCAGCATCAAGTTATTGGAGATTTTATGGAGCTTCCACAAGGAATGAAGACTTGGCCAAGTCATTAGGTGTGCAACCTGAAGTACAATAGGGTATGCAATGTCCAGTGGTTTGAACCAAGACGATTCTGGAGGAAATCACCAACCCGAAGCCATCAACTACCAGGCTCCCTCTGTAGTGACTTCTCACTTCAGCAATGTTTGTCTGGCACAGGTGATCCCAGCCAAGTGTGATCTCGAGATCCATAACATGGATATTGGCCTAGCTTCCGGATGCCACATATTAGGAATATCTTATTCTAGCTCTCCGGAAACTTTGAATGCATTTGGGCATTGCACACAATTAACAACACTCCACGCAGCTATGGTCGGATGATCTTGGAGTAGTTTAGGATTGCGGAGTCCAGACATCAGCACAATGTAAAATTGTTTGGAAGTCATAACTGAACAACTCAGCAACTCTCAACAGCAACACTGATCCATCCAGATGCTCCCTGATGCTCCCACACAGACTGAATGCAAAGAAATAGGCGCTCCGATGCTCTCAGGTGCACCGAGACTCCTTCACCAGTGCTACTCAGTTCTCTGGACGTTGTGGATCACTATGCAAGTATCTCCTGAAGAGTGTATAGATTCGTCCAAAATGTTACAAAATGTAACATTAGGAAGTGCAAATTTCGGAGGTATTGGAAGTATTGGCCGCATTCGCAAGAATATTCCAGTGAACATTGAACCTAAACCCATACTCTCCAGGAGTAATGATTATGGTGTCTATATCAAATAGTACAATTCAATAAACCATCTTACTCCTGCACACCTTGTTTCTGGCATTTTAACTATTATAGTATCCAGTGGGTATCTGAATCCATATGATTATTTACAAGCCATACGATATCCATTCAATCTAATGCAACATTCTCTTGCATCAAATCTGCGTGTCCAACAATTGCTCTGACAGGTACAATATAATTTGTATCAATTCATTTGACATCCCAGATGAACCCATCAGCACATAAAGCCCAACCATGTAGATCTTTTGACTTTGTTGGACTCACCACCACTTGTTGTTGAGCTTGAAGATGTAATATCCATTGTTCACTCTTCAGGCATCTTATAGAATCAGTCAACATCATTTTTCTGGCTACCAGGCAATCCTGAAATCAGAGGATCAGATTTTGTGGAGTCCAGCAAAAGTATATTACAGAAAAAGAAGTAACACAGTCTTGGAATGTGTCATCAAGGTCAGTTTCCAAAATTTGGATCCAGTTGTTATGAGATTCAGGCATAATCGCTAAGTTGGCAATGGCATATGCTACGTTGCAATCAAGTCACAGAATCCCAACATCGGCAAAAGTGCAAATCGAGTATTGATTGCACAAGGTGCACATGCACAGATGTGCAGCATATGTCAAGATTCCTGTGGACCCCTGCACAGTGCGTAACGTATAGTCATCTATAGTCATTTTGGAGAGTTGTGTGTGTGGGACTATGTAACTATCCACTGCAGGTGGCCAGAGATGGATCTATACCAATCTTCACTGCCTGCAGTCTTCACTACTATACCGGCACTGTACACTATAGCTGAGAGTTTGCTTCAGAGCCTGCTTGAGAGCCTGCTTGAAAGCTTGCTTGAGAGCCTGATTGAAAGCCTATTTGAAAGCCAGCTTGAGAGCCTTCTGGAGAGAGCCTTGCATCGGGAGGAGTAGAGATTTCCATGGGAAGCTTTTGGCTGATGGAAACCTCTGTGTGTGAGAAAACGTTCGCTAATCGAAGTCTCAAAGTCTGTGGAATCTTCGAGTCTGACGTTGTTGTAGCCAACCTACTTAACTCTGTGCTGCATGTACTGTAGTTACCATCACCAACACCATCAACATCGCTGTCATGATCGTCGCCATCACCATCGTAATCGTGACTATCAGCCCCAGGCAAAATGTGTACACATATACCCACTATCAATGGGAAGCTGGCAGCTGATTCTGCTGGGAAATCAGAGTGGGAGATCTGCTCACCCCAAGATCCAATTATCTACCATTCCTGCAGAATTGAAGGTTGCAATTGGTAACACCATGGCCATGAGGCATTGTGAGATCTCGTCATGGTAGCTGCACTGGAGATAAAGTTCAGACTATGATCTCGACTGAGGTCAAGATGTCAGCAGGCAGCCACCCACCACCTTCCACAAGGCTCCTGGCCCCTTGCAGCTGCAACTCAACAGTCTCTAGATCGAACATGCAGGAGCATATTCGGAAGGTGTAGAGTTTTCCATGGGAAGCTTTTGGCTGATGGAAAACTCTGAGTTTCTGGAAGCTTTGGCCAATGGAAGGCTTTAAGTCTGTTAAAGTTTTGACATTGACATTGATGTAGCCAACCAACCTACTTGACTAAGTGCTTTTGGTACCATCACTGTCACCATTATCATCATCATCACCATCACCATCACCATCACCCTCACCATCATGACCATCAGCCCCTGACCAAATGCACACACATATGTGCAAAATCAACCGGAAACTGGCTGCAGACTCTACTGAGAGAACTGAGTCAGAGATCTGCTCTCCCCACAATCCATTTCTCTACCTTTTGTGAAGTATCAAAGGCTGCAATCGTCAACACGATGACCTTCAGGCATCGTGAGATCTTGTAATGGTGGCCAAGCTAACGATAAGATTCAAACTACCATATCGAATGACATCGTGATTTTGGCTAACATATGCTGCCTGCCACATGCCACAAGCCACATGACGCACGCTTCCCATTGCCCGCAAAATGCAGCCTGCCATACACCACCAGCCTCAAGCCTCCCAGTGCATGCAACTCAGTAAGTCTCTGGATCGAGCATGCAGGAGCATCCGTGGGAGCAATAGTGAGTTTTGATTGGAAGTGTCTTCCGTCTGGAGAGCATACTTGGGAGCATATAGTCAAGCATGCTGGGAGTGTGTCATCGGGTGCAATTGGGAGTGTACTTGAGAGCGTACTTGGGAGTGGTGGGGACGGATTTGAGTGCGGTCATCACATGGGTTGGTTCAGGGTTGAGAGTGGGGGAGCCGCATGCACTTGAGTTCTTCTGTACGGGTCAATTAGACTTAGCGAGAGTCGGTGAGTTGAGGTAAATAGAGAGATACAGGATACCGGACACCGTACAACAGGGTATAGGCCTGGGCACTTCGCTGATTTGACGAACTCGACTCAAATTGTGGCATCATTGACACGGTCTCGGAGGAGTACAGATTGACTCGACGCGTAAGGAAGATGGCCGAATCAACTGCGATCTCGATTCAGAAGTTTGATGGTTCTGACTACACAAGCTGGAGTTTGGAAATCGAAATACTCTGCAACGGCGTTGTCAAGCATCCGTGGTTAGGGTTGCCGGACGGTCACGTGAGGTGTCCAGTGCCGGGTAACCGCCAACCTTATATTGACATCGCGATGGAGACTTAGCTCCGTACCGAATACCTTACCACTTACTTCTACACATAATCTCACTCGCGCCTGTGTTCAACCATATACCATATCATCTCCCTATACTGCCGAGCGCCGGCGTACGCGCCCTGACACAATATTCGATCTTTTCTGAAATCATATCCGTTTCGCTCAGGAGATCATGCGAATTTACCCCTTTGATTGACGCGTCACGACAGACACGAAATCAACAATTACAGCCAATTACCCTCCATGCCTCCAAAGAGAATAGAGAGAAGCCAATTGCACATGCCTAACACGTGTGCGAGCATTGAATCCCTTCGAGCATAGCTCAGCCGAATCACGCCTATTCCTACAGGCCGCATCTCGGTACTACCAGAAGACGAAATCAATGATGAAGATCCTGCCAAGACTGAAGTTCACGAAGAAGCCCGCGATCCAGACGATGAAGATGATGACGAAGACGAAGATGATTCAACCTTACCAGAGAGCGAGGATAATCGAGGCAGAGACAACATTTTGTCAAAGATCACCGAAGACGACCAAAAGGAGATGCTTGGACAGAACCGGATGCTACTTAAACTCCTATTCAAACAACAAGCCGAAAGGAAGGAGGCGAGAACCCGAATGCTCACCGAACTCGACCGCTGCCGAACCATCGACAGACCGGAGAATCCAGGAACTCAGTCCAAGATCTTTAAGATGGTGGACCCCTTACGGCACTGCAGCGGGGCTGAAGAGCTGGATAAGTTCCTCGAAACATTACGATCACACTTTGCATCCCATAAGCACCTATTCCCAAGAGGCGATTCCGATCAAGTCAAGTATGCAGTCTCTTTTCTCGACACCTGGAATAAGCACCCAGATACGTCTCAGCGACAGACGGAAGATACAGACCCATCCGAGTGGGCTAGCGACCTACGAGATGCTGAGGACCAGTGTTCAGAGAATTTCGAACTCTTCGCGAACGTGCTTCAAAAGATGTACGGAGATAAAGACAGACGTCTCAATTCGGCGACAAAAGCCATGCACGAGTACCAGCAATTACCAAACAAATCGGTCCGAATTTACGCCAACCGCCTGAATGCAAATTGGAGAAGAGCCGGCTGGAGCCTTATAACACACAAAGTGGTCCTGTACGACATGGCATGGGCGGGCCTGCGGCACGCACTTAAGACCAAAGTCAGACCTTGGATCTCCATTGGCAAAGACAGGTTCGAGACACTCAACCAACTCTTCGACTGTGCGGCGATCTCGGAGTTCAAACCGGACGACAAGAAGCCCGGAGGACAACAGCAGCAACAAAGGCAAGCAGGGGAGTCTCAGAAAGGCGGCGATAAGAAACATAGTTTCCGACCATCCATCTCCGAACCTGCGGAAATCCCTTCAGGCAATTCCAATAACTCCAGCACCGGTAATTCAAAATTAGGCAACTCCAATAAGTCCAGCGGAGGCAGCCGGGCCAACTTATCACCAGCGCCGTGGCTTTCAAAGGAAGCCTACGAAAGCCGGAAGGCAAACCGGCAATGCACCCGCTGCGGCAGCGGAGACCACAAAACATACCTTTGTACCAAGTACGGCAAGACAACCCCACCTGAACAGAACTCCAGTAATAGCGGTGGCGGCTATGATTGCAAACAAATTAAACGCCAAAAGTCATTTAACATGCAGCAGCAAAAAAACGAGTCTACCTCTCTCGACATCTAACTCGACGGGAGAGGCTGGACGATACGGAGTTTGGATTGGAAAACTTGGGAAACCGACCCTTATTTGCAACCTTGGACGAGATACAACCGCACCGAATCGCCTTAAAATCAAGGGTCATCCTGGAATGTCGGGCTCTGATGTCAAGCCAATACCTATGCGGGACAGAGAGACCAGATTTGGTGCATATCGTCCATGAAGTCCTTGTACGAAACATATACGGCTACATGCAGCGAGTCGAAGCACTGATCAACTGCGGTGCAACGAGCATCTTAATATCACCGAGCCTAGTCAGGAAACTCGAATTGCCCCACGAACCAGCATTCACCTCTGCCCAGGGTCTCAATGGCCAGGTGATGATGTCTGCAAAAGAGAGCCGAAAGGCAAGTCTCTTGGTTCAGTATTTTGAACACCTTAAACCAGTTGACGAATCAGAGGTTTTAGTCGTCCCAATGAACGCATACGACCTAGTCCTGGGCTTGCCATGGTTCAAGGCAAGAAACCCGGAAATCGACTGGACTAAAGGTCAATTGACAGCCCTGCGAATGCCAAACGGAGCGCAAAGGGCGAAGATTCCAGAAGCAGATAACGCAAGTCCTCTGCCGGAACGCGGTGAAGGAAATACAAATGTTGATCCTCCCCCAGATATACAACAACTTGGGGCTACTGGATTCGATCATCTCTTAGCTAGTGAGGAGGCGGTCGAGGCATTCGCCATACGACTTGGAGAATGTCAAGGGTTGCTGGGAGCATCTCTGGAAGGCATCACCGAAGGTGAGGGAAACCCCAGGATGCTGACTGCGCGAGCAGGAGCAGCGGCGGTAGTTGCAACAGAAGAGTGACACAGGGACGGTGCTTGAATGACTGCTACCGGCTCGCCGAGACATGAAGGGAGAAACTGGTCAACGGGGCTTGGTTCTATTGTGACGAACCGTCTGATCCAGCTATCCTGGGACCCCTCCCCATCTCCACCTGCCAAGCACACTACAATGCAGAATGCAGACAAGGCTAATGAAAATAGGAATAGACATAGAAAATGCGGAGATGGTAATGACAGATGACTGGGGTCACATCCCAGCACAATATCAAGATTTCGTGGAGGTCTTCAGCAAGGTAAAGGCCGAGACACTCCCACCGCATAGGCCAACTGACCACGCGATCGATCTGGAACCCGGCTACAAACTACCATACGGGCGGATCTACAACCTCTCAGAATTCGAATTGAAGACGCTCAAGGCCTACATCGAAACGAACCTGGCAAGCGGCTTCATTCAGCGGTCATCATCCCCGGCCGCAGTGCCGATCCTGTTTGCAAAGAAGAAAGACGGAGGACTACGGTTGTTTGTCGACTATCGAGCTCTCAATCTGGGCACGGTACAAAATAGATACCCCTTCCCGGTAATCTCAGAACTACTCGATCGAGCGCGCGAAGCCCGAATCTTCACTAAGTTGGACTTCCGGAATGCCTACCACCTCATCCGAATTCAAGAAGGAGACGAATTCAAGACTGCATTCCGAACCCGCTGTGTTCAGTTCGAATACCAAGTTATGCCCTTCGGATTGACAAACGCACCGGGTACGTTTCAGGCTTACACCGACGATTATCTACGGCCCTATATTGAAGACTTCACCGTGTGATACCTTGACAATATACTCATCTAGTCGACCAATGAGACGGAGCACGAAGACCATGTCTGAAATGTGCTGCAACGCCTACAGCAATTCGGGCTATATTGCAAGGCTGAAAAGTGCCAATTCGGATTTTGGGAAGTCGGCTTTCTCGGATCAATCATCAATTCGGATGGGATCGGCATGGAGACAGCTCGCATATTCACGATTGAAGACTGGCCGACCCCGGAATCAGTTGGGGATGTGCAAGTGCTCCTCGGCTTCGCAAACTTCTACAGGAGATTCATTCGGAAATATGCAAAGGTGACGGCTCCCATATCAAACTTGCTAAAGACACAGGGCTCAGGGAAGTGGGAATGGACTCGGGATGCCGAACTCGCATTTCGAAAGCTCAAAACGGCCTTTACCGAAGCTCTGATTCTGCAGCACTTCAACCCGCAAAAACCGATCATTCTGCGGACGGATGCGAGCGGCTTCGCAATCGCCGGCATCCTCAACCAGTTCGACGGATTCGGGATTCTGTGCCCAGTCAATTTCTACTCTCGAGAATGCTCTCCCGCCGAACAGAACTACGAGACGTACGATCGGGAGCTCTTGGCGATTGTCGAGACAATGAAACAATGGAGACACTATCTCGAGGGCGCTAATCCCAAGGTCCTGATCCAGTGCGACCATAAGAATCTGGAGTACTTCCAAACCTCCAAAGTGCTTTCCCGAAGACAGGCAAGGTGGGCAGAAATTCTATCCTCTTACGACTTTGTCATCGAACACTTGGAAGGCAAGAAGAACCCGGCCGATGGACCATCAAGATGGCCCGACTATGAGATAGGCTACGAGAGACCGACTGCGAGGCTACTGGCAACCTTGGCGACAAACACCGTTGAACCGTACGACCACCTCCTTCAGGAAATCAAAACAGCCCAGGCTATCGACGCGTTGGCTGCTGACGTGAAGCGCAGGATCTTCGGCACCCCAATCGTCGATATTTCTGATCTGCAGAGAATAGATGAACTAGAGGAAGACTCGAGTAACGAGTGGAAAGTCCCTACCGGAGTTCTCACTTACAAAGGAAGGATATATGTACCAAAGGATGACCTGCTTCGCAACAAAGTCATAAGCCTTTTCCACGACAATCCAGAATCTGGCCACTTCGGAGCTCTTAGAACCGCCGAATTAGTATCTCGGGATTTCTACTGACCCGCAATGGATGCCACCGTACGAAAATACATCGCTGGATGCACACTATGCCACCGAAAGAAGCCACCACGACACGCCCATCCCGGCACAAACATGCCGCTACCACCATTTCCACGACCTTGGGAAGGAGTTACCATGGACTTCGTCACGGACCTCCCTGAGTCAACTGCCTCCGGGTATACGGGAATCTTGGTAATCGTCCAACAACCGACAAAAATGGCAATCTACCTCCCCTGCAGGAAAGATATCGACTCACCAGAGCTGGCACGAATGTTTTTCGAGCACGTGATCTGCAAATGGGGCGTACCAGACAATATTGTAACCGATCGCGGGAAGGAGTTTACCAGCCGATTCTGGAAACGAGTCTGCTCTCACCTAAGGATCAATCACAGGCTGTCGACCGCGTTTCATCCACAGACCGATGGCCAGACGGAGCGACAAAACCAGACCATGGAGCAGTACTTACCGGCCTTCTGCAATTACGAGCAGGACAACTGGGTGGAACTGTTACCATTAGCAGAGTTTGCTTACAACAATTCCGTCCACCACTCAACGCGAATGACGCCATTCTGGGCCAACTACCATTACCACCCGCCAATGCAGTTCACACCACCGAAAGGCCCCGGAAATCTGAGGTCGGAAATACTGGCGGACGCAACGGTATCGGGAATGGAAGAGACTCACCGGCTTATCCGGGAGAGCTTGTTGGAAGCCCAGGCACGGCAATCAAAATACGCTAGCGGAAAGGACGTGACCTTCGTAGTCGGGAACAAAGTGTGGCTCTCGACCCGACACTTCCGAACGACTAGACCGTCAAAGAAGCCAGACTACAAGCGCACTGGACCGTATACGGTAAGTAAGATCATCAATAAGAATGCTTACAAACTAGACTTGCCGAAAACAATGCGGAATCACAACGTCTTCCATGTGTCGCAGCTCGATCACTACACACCGCCAGTCGTAGGACCACAATCCTCGGAACCATATCCAGTAATAGTCGACAATTCGGAGGAATGGGGGGTAGAACGGATTCTTGACTTTAAGCAGCGTTACCGGAAGCTACACTACCTCGTTCGGTGGGCCGTATACAGCCACATACGCACAAGCTGGGAGCCATTCGGAGACCTTGAGAATGCTCGTGACCTAATCGACGATTTCCACCGAGCCCAACCGAATAAGCCGCGGAGATGAAGGAAGTCGGATCTCGGAAGTGGAGGAATCGACAGGAATGGAGAAATGGAGACGAGGTCAAATTGGGCATTTCCTTCTTATTCTATTGTGAGGACCCGGTCCAGTACAAATGGCATCGGCACAGGTTTTACCACCTCCGGAAATCCAGTCAATTGGAGGTGCAGTTTCCCTGTGCGCCGGAAGGTCACCCTGGACGTACTGATCAGTTGTTGGACTTACGGGATCCTACGAGCGTGTATGCGGGATGTTTCTTGTTTCTATTTGTACTTAGCAGCCCAGGAGTTCTGCCCTAAAAGAGGGGGATGATGTAACGACGTTTTCAAGCATGCGTGGTTACGGTTGCCAGACGGTCACGTGAGGTGTCTAGTGCCGGGTAACCACCAACCATATATTGACATCACGACGGAGACTTAGCTCCGTACCGAATACCTCACCACTTACGTCTACACTGAATCTCACTCACGCCCGTGTGCAACCGTATACCATATCATATCCGTATACTGCCGAGCGCCGGCGTACGCACCCTTACATACTCTTGGTGCTTAAGCAGGTTTTCGGCATTGTCGACGGTACAGAGGAGGCACCGGACGCGAAAGACGGGACAGAGTTTACTGCATGGATGATGCAACATGGAAACGCACAGTTGACCATTCTCCTCGCGATGGAGCGCTCATTGCAGCAGCAGTATGGCGTTCAGCAAGATGCAAAGGTGCTGTGGGATCAGCTGAAGGAGGACTTCAAATCAAAGGTGAAGCTGATCGAGTGGGCTTTGCAAGATGAGATGTCAGCTGTGAGGTTAGGCGATTGCGAGAATGTTCAGAATTATGCATCGAAGATCCAGGGGTACATGAACAATTTCAACCTCTGTGCCAACTCAGGCAGTTCGACCGGTTGGGGTGGTACAATGCCGATGAGCAACCACACCTATATCCTGATGAAGGGTGTACCGAAGGATGATGATTGGAGGTTTTTCACCAAGTTGATGTACGACAAGATCAACACCCTGGCCGACACACCGGAGGAGGTTGTTACGAAGATGAAAGCCCAGGAAGGGCGATCACAGAAGGAAGACGATTCGGAGGTGGCAGTCATGTTCTCAAACTGGTGGACGAAGAGGGAGAAGCACAAATCGAAGCAGATTCGGAAGTCCCGGATGTCCCACGATACTGACAGTGAGAGAGATTGGTATCAGTTCGGACCACGAGAAGCATGCAAGTCACCGCACCAATTGGAGGGATACTCAGGAATGCTACAGATGCCATATGGTGGGGCACATTGCACGGTGATGTCCAAGCACGGCACCGGTGGAGAGCGGAGGACCGACCGAGACAGCGGCAGCGGCAACGACGATGACGACAACATCGATTGGGAACAATTGGATGACAGTTACGAACAAGGAGAGCACATCGAAGGAAAGCTGGTACTTGGATTGTGCCACCATCTCTCACATTCGCGGAGATCGGCAAGAGTTCGTACAGTACACGCAGTATGCCAAAAGAGATGAGCAGGAAATTCAGGTCTTTGCTGGAAGGGTCGCAGGGAAGGCCATCGGATATGGAGATGAGCGATTGAGGCTTCGACTGCCAGGATATCGCCGACATCATTAGGAGGTTGTGAGTAACGTCTTGCATATCGAGGGAGCACACAACTCGCTGTCACAATCATGGCTGATGGATTGGGGACTACGGATTGTCCCTGTCAATGGCTACACAATCAGGATATACAACCAATCGCTTGCAGAGGACAGTGCTCGAGGTCAAGGTCGAGGTGGTGGTTGAGGAAATCTTGTGGGCGTGGCACGCCAGATTGGAGGGTTATTCCGGCTGGATGTGAAGGTTGCAGGAAAGAGGCATCGAGCGAGAGGATAATTGTTTCGGAGGAGCTTCAGCCAAGCTGTATCTTTGTTTTCTTCAGAGTTTAGCACTTACGGTCATGATACCGCCCTGGAGCAGTGTGGGGACGGATCTGAGTGCGGTCATCACGTGGGTTGGTTTAGGGTTGAGAGCAGCAGAGCCGCATGCACTTTAGTTCTTGTGTACGTGTCAATTATACATAGAGAGAGTCAGTGAGTTTAGGTAAATAGCCAGATACAGGACACCGGACACCGTACAACAGGAGTGTGCTCGAGAGTGTCTGGAGAGCGTACCTGGTAGTGTACAGTCAAGCATGCTGGGAGTGTGCCATCGAGTGCAATGGGGAGCGTCCTTGAGAACATGCCCGGAAGTGTAGTTGAGAATGTACTTGGAGGTTTACATGGGAGGGTAGTCAGAGTGCACTTGGGAGCATCTCGAGAGCGTACTCGGGAGGGTATAGTCAAGCAGGCTGGGAGTGTGTCACCGAGTGCAATTGGAATTGTACTTGAGAGCTCGCTCAGGTGTGTGCTTGGGAGCATCTTCAGAGCTTACTGGTGAGCATACAGTCAACCAGGTTGGGAGTGTGCCATCGAGAGCAATTAGGACCGTAGAGTCAAGCAGGCTGGGAGTGTCAAATCAAGTGCAATGCAGAATGTACCTCAGAACATGTGTTGATTGAAGCATGCAATGAAGTCCATCGGGCACCATGCTTTCAAGTTTGCTCTATGTATTATGATGTATAGTATGCAGTGTAATGCATGGAATCCAGTGCACGAAATCACATCAATATCATAGTAATCAAGTTATCGCGTAGGTCCATAGGACCTCATAGTGCCACACATCAAATATGCTATGAATTTCCGTCGCTCGAACAGCTTTTCTATGAGTTACACATCGTGTACAGTCATTTTTCCCGGTGAACAGATATAGGGCAGTGAAATGGTTAACTGTAATACAACAGCCCATTCTGAAGTGTGATCAATATGCTGTCTAAAAGAACGTTCTGATCATATCCGAGCACTAATCCACTCACTCTGTGTCCCTAGTCCTCTTCAATTTGCACCCAGACTAGCTGTCCAATATTAGCAATTCTAAAGTCTACCAATGCATCACTGAAGGATGGTATTTTGATACTTCTGCACACTCCGCAACCATGCGATTCTCTCAAATGAGGTACCCGTTCTCATACTGGGCAGAAAGCGGGCTCTTTGTGACAATGCTGGAGGTGTAAAGATGGGCTCTACATGAAATTCGCCATTTATCAGTTGCAGATAGTATTTTGGAAACTCTTGCGGAGTCCATATTATACCAACCTGGAAGGGCAAGATATGACAGTGTCTACTCCATATGGTCACGACCAGTACACCGGTCAATTTGTTTGAGGATCAGTAGAACGTGATTAACTCTATTCGTAGATCGATATGCTTCTTTCGCATTGTCAATGCATTGCCCGTAAGAAACATCGGTGGTGATAATATTGCCAGAACCCATCTGCTGAATTGGCTTAGATATATGGAACACAAGCTGACTCTTTGGATATCCGAAGTTTATTACATCCTGTTCATTGGTTTTCTGCAGCTTCTGAATGCCGATTGCCTCCCACCAAGTTTCAAACACCAGGAAGCAGATAGAAAATTACATCTGAAACTGCATCAGCTCATTCGAACTGATTCCATCAATCTCTCTCTCCAACTGACTCGCTGTGTGGTCCATATCATTGATACTGTGGGTGGTAACCTACATCTCAGCATCTGATAGACAATTCTGCAATTCCATCCGCTTGTTCAGGAGGCTGTTTGCCGCACCGTCAACATTTTCTTCTGCAGCATTCTATAATCCAGCGAGTTTTTGGGCGTATGTGCTTCTAGGACTGATTGCCACAGTCCCAACTTCCTGCATTTGTTTTTGCTCATAATATTGGAGTAATTTGTTGAAAAGCTTCCCTTGAACAAGTATCACTGGAGGGATTTTGTACACCAATCACTCTTTTGCCTTCTGTTGATCACTATCGAACCATTTGGTTGCTGCTTATCTGGCTCTCTTCAGGCACACCTGAAATTGCCTTGGATTTGTTGTAGTAACCATAACAGCCCCGTACACCTGAATCTCCATTGCAGCATGTATTTTATGAATCATTTGAGCTGATAACTGAAGAGATTCTCTTGCCAACTGTTAATCCACGTTGGCCGTCGCGCGCTTCAACCTTTTCTGTACTCGAAAAGCACCATTCATCTGGTAAAAGTGCTTGAATGCGCCATCCAGTGCTTTGAGGGAGTGATCAGAGTGATTTTGTTGGCTAATACGTGGAGAGAATCCATGTAATACCTGCTCTGCTCCCATTACCAATTCATCAGAGGATGTTTCCACCACAATTTTCCCATCATCTTTGGAGCGGTGAAGAATGGGAGCGCAATCCATTGCCAGTATTCGGATTTTGCCCCACATCTCCTGTCCCTGCCCGCAGCCACATGGGAATGAATTGAATAGTTTAGAAATGCACTGGAAGCCAGGATATGGTGATACTGATGTGAATCAATTTTGACATTGATCCTTCATATTTATAGCTTTCAGGAAATAGTGCAGCAGGTGCAATACGTCTTTAACTAAACCCAGGAGTGGCTGATGCAATTCTTCAGGCTGCCAAAGCCAATAGATATTGTAGAGAAGGTATTGCCAGAACCGATTGCAGATTGGGTTGACACCCAAAGTATGCAGAGCATCCATATTACTTTCGTCCAGAAACTTCCAATAAGCATCCTGATCACTGAAGTAATTGGGTTGCCAAAAAGTTTTATGCCTCATTGGCGTTCCCTTAGGAATTTCACACATCTGGCATTGGCCATATGAGACTTGAGCAACCATCACTTGTTATGGATTATCCCTGACCCAGGCAGCCAAAAGCAGATAACATTGTCTCCTGAATCCAGCTGCACAATTCCAATTCAAGCTGGAACCAGGTATGTCATGATTCCTATGTGGAGACAGCACAGTTATAACCGTGATAGGCGATGCCTTTTCAGTATTTTAGTTACATTTTCAGGGTAACGGGATCAGCCTGGCAAGAATCCGGAAATGCTGAATAGGTGTGAAGCGGATATTAATTCATATATTACCAATTGTAAGATTCAACAGCCAGGCATACTGCTTGCCTGAAATGTTGCTCAAGTGATTCTGGTCAAATCAAGAAATAACTGCGATAATCATCGCTGTGGAGGGAAGATGATATTACATATCCCACCACCAATCACCTGTGATTAGGTTGCTGTATATAGGGCAACTTTCGAAGCGTGCCTGGCACACACGTCAGGAAAAACATATTCTGTTACGTGTAATCTACGATCGGCTATATAGGCTACTGCAACCTCCCCTAACACCGATTACACCACATAATGCAAAACACCCCAGAGCTGTTTTCGGTAACCCACGATAATACACCTGTAATTCACCGATGGCATAACTGAATCAATACTGTAATGCAACTGTAGCGCATTTATTTTATACTAAAGTTTATGAATCATACTATTTATTCAAGAGTTATTTATTTACTACTCTGACAAGCATACACTCTGACTCTCATGACTGCAACAAGCTCACTCCCACAACTGACATGCTCTAACAACT
>Ga0307512_10000110_pt1 | contig 103514 bp, 139 predicted proteins | sample 14_EM_MG_FD_200267 | JGI IMG/M metagenome (GOLD analysis project Ga0307512, IMG submission 200267) | Populus trichocarpa ectomycorrhiza microbial communities from riparian zone in the Pacific Northwest, United States - 14_EM | ecosystem: Host-associated > Plants > Roots > Unclassified...
CGCCGCAGCGCAGAGGAGGGTGTTCCCGGCTGGCAGAGGATCACCGTTGCCTTAATCGTCGATGGCCTGGAGCCTATGGACAAGACGGTCTTGGATCTTCTCGCTGCAATCGGGGTGTATCAAGATGGTGTCATGAAGAAACAGGTCGACGGTAAAGACACTGTCGCTCATATTTTCGAGGTTACTCCCAATCCTCCGATTGTAACTCATTTGCTGATACCAATCTTGGTCAGTACACGACTCAGATTTCGGTGGATGCGACTCCAAAGCTCATCCTGCCTCGTGGCGACGATCCTCGCAACCTTGTGCCAGTCCAAATCATATTTGTGTTAAAGGCTAAGAATCAGAAGAAGATCAATTCCCGTCGCTGGCTGTTCAACGCCATAGGTCAAATGCTACAAGTGCGTATTCTCGCTCCGTAGGTGCCATCCCCTAACGTGTTGGCATCAACCGTGCTATGAATACAGCCTGAGGTTTGTGTCCTCATTGACGCCGGTACTAAACCTGGGCACAAATCAATCTACTATTTGTGGGAAGCATTCTACAATGACGCAAATCTCGGCGGTTGTTGCGGTGAAATTCACGCCATGATCAACAAAGGTCGCAAGCTGCTCAATCCGCTGGTTGCGGCACAAAACTTCGAATACAAGATGTCGAATATTCTGGACAAACCGCTTGAGAGTAGCTTTGGCTACGTGTCTGTCCTGCCTGGTGCCTTCTCCGCATACCAGTACCGCGCGATTCAGGGCAGACCTCTTGAGCAATACTTCCATGGTGACCATTCGCTTGCCGACCGCCTTGGTGCCAAGGGAATTCACGGCATGAATATTTTCACCAAAAACATGTTCTTGGCCGAGGATCGAATCCTTTGCTTCGAGCTGGTAGCGAAAGCCGGTTGTAAGTGGACCTTGACGTATGTCAAGCCCTCCAAAGCCGAAACAGATGTCCCCGAGAGTGCTCCGGAATTGATCGGTCAGCGTTGGTTGAACGGCTCGTTTGCGGCATCCATCGTAAGTATTCTATCCTGTCTTGTCATGCGTAGTTATTCACCCGGTGTATACTAGTATGCTATCGTACACTTTGGTCGTTTGTACAGCTCTGGCCATGGGATCATCCCCATGTTCTTCTTCCACATCCAAGCTCTTGTACGTTAGGCTGTTGTGGACTCTTTGTTGCGATGATTGAAAGCTCTACAGTACAACGTATTTTCGCTTATCTTTTCTTGGTTTGCCCTAGCAAATTTGTGGCTAACGTTCAGCATCATTATCGATCTCCTACCAAGCGACGGTCTGGTGTTGTTTGGTGGCAATAACCACACCGGACTTCTCATCGTGAGTTTCTTCTCCACTCCCTCCGGTATATCGTGCTGAAAGGGGGTTTCTAGACACATCGGGTCAACCTAACTTCGAAGTGGATTTATCTCGGTTCTCTCGCCATTCAGGTAGAGAAGAACCCAAACTTGAGCACTGAGCATCACTGACTACTCTCAAGTTTGTGTTGGCTCTAGGTAGCCCACCAAAACGCGAACGTACCGCATATGTCACCACTCTATGGTGCGCCTCACTTATATGTTACCTCCTGGCCCCACTGAAAGTAGATACCTCAGGGTGTATGCTCTCCTGGCCGTTTACCTGATTGTGTGTTCAATGGCGCTTACCGTTAAAGCATTTGCGGTGAGTTCTCAGAACTAGCATGAAGCCCAGGGGGCGTGATGCTGATTCGTAACTCCCCCCGTTCACAAGGACATTCCCGACCAACTGAAAAACAAGACAACATCACAAGTCATAGCCACCTTCTTTGAACCCCCAGTGGGTGCGTTGATCGCAGCCAGCATATCAACGTTTGGTATCTATTTCTTCGCGTCATTCCTCTATGTGAGCCGCATCCAGTTGTACCCTACGCCACTGGGCACTGACTGGTTTATGGAGCGTGATCCTTGGCATATGTTCTCCAGTTTCTTGCAGTATTTGTGCCTGGCACCCAGCTTCACCAATGTTTTCAACGTTTACGCATTCTGTAATTTCCATGATGTCTCCTTGGGTACCAAAGGCTCCGACAAGGCCGAGGCGCTTCCGTCGATTTCGTCATCCACAGAGAAAAATGAAGAAGCTGCCGTGGTACAAGATACAGATACAGAGCCTGTACAGGAAGACTTGGACGCCGCTTTCAAAGAAACCGTAAATCGTGCCTTGACCAAGTTTGAGGCTAAGGAAGTCCCGGAGAAGCCGTCCATGGATGATCGGAACAAAACGTTCCGGACACGTCTGGTGGTGTTTTGGATGCTCACGAATGCGGGGCTTACCGGTGCTATCGAAAACATGGACGGCTTGGCGAGCGATCACCCCACAACGGACGATCAAAGCCTCCGCAAAAAGCAGAACATCTACTTGGCCTTCGTTCTTTACTCTATACTGGCGTTATCCGCCGTACGATTTGCCGGCGTAAGTGGATTTTTGTTTTCCCCTCCGTTATTCCGGACCTAAAGGGGGGTCATACAGTGCTTGTGGTACTTCTTCAAGCGCAACCTTTTCCGGTGTTTCAGGAGGTCGTGAAATGGTGGCTTATGGACCTTTCTCTTTTCCTCTTCAAACATGCATTTGTCAATTACACCATGGACGCGGTTTCCTGATTAGCTTTTTTTGATCACATTGATCTCTACCCACCAGAGGTCGTACCGTAGGGGACATTCACAATAGAGATTCATCCTGTAATTAGCTAGTACCTACCTACTTAGGCTGGGTGTCAAATAGCAGGAGATTTACTATCAGCCCTCAGCCCGCTGTAGCCGGACCGGAGAACGAAAATGCCGATTTACGCAGTGTGGGACTCAGGGCTATTACTGTATCTCTTACAAGCAGAGGTCACAGCACTCTTGTACCCACTAAAAAACCTCACTGGTGAGTGGCCAGTTATTCGGGAGTCCCCCATTCGCAGCTGACGCAGGATTCCAGGTTGCTTTTACTAGGGACATGAGTCACATGACTGAGTTGTTGCGTTTTATTTTGTATGCGATAATCCGGTCTTCTGTAGCCTTGTGTTTATCAACCCTTCGGAATTTCATTTCTGGAGTGGACCTTTTCCTGGATGACTCGTTTGCATCGGAGAATCCAGATCAAGTGTAAGGACTCAGACTGGGGGATTTGAAGGGGTCTGGAGGCTCCACTGTGACTATGGTGGTGCCAAGGGGGGTCTCATTCCGGTTCTCGTGTTGGTGCAGCAGATGGATCCAGACCAGCAGTGTCCCCACATTGAGGTGGGGCCGGAGGTTTGGTGAGTGCGGCCAGTTAGACGCGCAGTATTTTAACTATTACGATTAGATTCGTGGCGCCGACGAGAAGTAGAGTACTGCGTGTGTATACACATGACGAGCCGCAGAGCGTGGAAGTGACGTGTGAATGCACAGGATACAGTTTATGACGATGGCAATGAGTGACATTAGATGAATAAAAGATGAATGCTATGCGTAGCTGAGTATCATGACCGCACTCGGCGAGCTTCAAGTCGCCAAGCTCCGCCACATACCCTCAGCAGGCAACTCACTCCGGGCTTGCAGGATCTTCAATGCACGACGCTGACCCTTACTGAGTGAGCCAGTGTCACCGTCATCAGGGTCAATCCCATCATCATCGCCTCCAGATTCAAAGTCTAGTGCCCCAGGATCCAACGAGCGGCTGCGATCCCGTGCCGCGTATGACGCCCTACGGTAGCTTGCTGATGGTAAAGCATGTTCTGGCTTGGCATGCTGGTCATCCGAGGGACCACCTTCAGCATGATCTCGTGGACTGGGGGCAATAAAAATAGGTAATGATGCCGAGACAGCAAAGTTGATTAAGGCTATATTGACGGAACCTGTCAGCGGTAGCCCGAGACCGACCTTAATACGTACCGTGTTTGCCATTAGGTTCAACCCCTTGTGAAACGGCGGTAGCGTCAGTCTCATTATCGGGTGATTCTGGGGGGGTATCTCCAGCGTTGCCGGAACCAAAGAGCTTCCATGATTGGCTGTCTTTCTTCCATGCATTTCGATGGCTGGGGGTGATCACGTTCACAAGGCGCGCCAGCTCCTGGCCGCGGGGGCTCAATGCCTCTTCGACACTTACTATATCCTCAGTGGCCGGGGGTGGAGTAGTGTCCTTCCTGGCCGGGGATTCGGGCTGCGGGAGATCGGAAGAACGAAGGGCAACTGTAGTGGGGAGCGATGTCGGTCGAATTGTTTGTAGGGACTGAGGCAAAGTACGGCCCCCGCTAGCCCGTGGCTGTCGATGTGGACGAGTAGGGCTGTCGATCGGGTCACGGAGAGTTAGCTTTGGGCCATCATAAGTATCTCTTTGGGATGTATCGGAGTTGTCGTCCTCCAGTTCAAAGACAGAAGCTGCATAAAGGAGTCAGACCGACGACTCCGGACATTAACGAGAGCTTGACCTTCGCCCGACTCTTCGTCGGCTTTGGCTTCTCTCTCTCCGTCCGGGACAACGGGCTTGATATCGAACGTTACTTTACGCTTGCCTTTTGATCCCGACGGACTAAGTGGCTCTTCTGAGGAAGCTTTAGTTTTGGACGTAGAAGGGCCAGTCGTTGCGTTCGGGGCGGCAGGATTAAGATCGCTTGTAATCCTCGTGTTCACTCGGGGTGATTTGGTATTCGAAGGAGATTGGTATTGCCTTGCACGCGTCTCCCTCTCTGCTTCCATGTCCACAACATACCTGAAGCTGGTGGCGATATCCTTGTTCTCGTTCATATCACGTCTAATTGGATCTCGATAATTGATGCTCCCGACAAGCGTTGGGCTTGTAGGGAGGGGGCTGGTCAGTGTCCCCGCAGAGGGGGACACGCTACGCCCACCCTCACCAGAAGCCTTCGGGTGGTGAAATGAAGAGGCTGCGAGGGATGTGGAGAGAGCAGAGGGGTGCGGGTCATGGGTCGGTGAAGGCGTTCTGACAGTGGAGACTGGAATGAAGTCACTGATTGCCACTGGAGACACACGCTTAAAACCCAGACTAGCCAGCGATGACGCCATTACGGCAGAGTCGCTAGCAGTATGCCGTTTATCCGGAGATTGTAGTTTCGTTTCCTGCATTAAAACAGCCTCTGCTTCTCGGGATGCTGCCCAAAGTAGCTGGACCTGACGTCTCAGCTCTTCTTCCTCTTTCTCGATCTCCAAAACACGAGCCTGCACTATCTGCGAAAGTTGTTCTTCTGCATTTTTCCGGAGTTGGTCAGACTGCCGTAGTGCGATGGCCGACAGATGATCGAATGTCGGATGAGAGGGAACAAATGGAGGGGGTGGGAACAATGGAGATAAAGGGGGAAGCACTTTGGGCGAAGTGTCCGACGTCTGAGGCTCTGTTGAGGCGGGTTCTGAAGTAGATAGTGAGGGCGATGGCGGAATAGGGATATGTGTTGTGGGTAGTATTACGCGAAAAACGGGAGAATAGGCCTCAGAATTTTGCGAGAGGACCACTGACTCATCTGTCTTTGAAGACACTGACAAGTGAGCAAAGTCCTGCCCAGGAAAAATGCCAGAGACACGTTCTTGTGCCTGGGAGAATGTCAATGGACTTACCAGGCACTGTTTAGACAATTCGATCCAACCAGACTCGCTTTGTAGGACCTCGTGCTCAACCCAATCTTCCGTGGGTAATACGGGGCCTTCGGTAACGTCCATGTCGGGCGGAATAGACTGGAGGACGCGGTAGATGGGCAGGCGGCAGATAAGGCATGTCAAGGACGTATGTCTGTGAAGAAGACGCTCAGAATCAGACTGGCGTTTGGAGTGTATTCGACTTCGGAGCGTCAATTGGGGGTGAACCTGGAAGAGGAAAATAAATAAAATAAAGCAATAAGAGGGTAGGATGCGCACGATGACAATTCCATCTTGACCAACATAGACTGGCTGATAGTAAGGGTCACTGATAGGCAGAGAGGGAGACAGAGAGGGAGGACGATGGGTATGGATTTGCACGTTGAGGCAGGGACAAGTATAGTTGGAGGACATGGTTTGTAAAGAAAGAGAAGGAAGGAATGTCAAATCTCTCATTCCGTTGTTCCGTTGCGCTCGAATCTCCACTCGACCGCCTCGGTCCGATCCCGAACAATCAAAATCTAATCTGATCTATCTACCTATCCTTCTTGCTCTCCTCTTTTTCTTCCACTAACACCTGTCCATACTCATTCACCCGTTTAGGGTCAATACGATATATCCAACGCTGCCATCCTGTGTCAAAAATATGCTTGGACAGAGCGGACTAAGACACTTGCCTGGTATAAGAAGATTAAAAATACGACGTCATCCCGGAAACACGCCAGCCGATGCAAAATCGGCATCTTGATAATAAATCTGCTCGGTATCTCATGTCATAATAATGCACGGGGATCTGGAAATCTCCAACACTCACGCGAACAGGTCATCAATCACCGTCGACAATGTCTTGTAGACCATCGCTCTCATAGGCATGTGTGCCACGCTCTGAAATACCATAATCAGGTTCTGCAACAGGTAAAGGGGACCATCTGACCTTAAGCTTATAGTTAATGATGAGCTGGGGGATGAGCTGGGCCTAAAATAAATCGCCCTCGTCAGATCAGCCAGGGCTGTGGGGTCACCTTTGGACGTACAAAGCCAAACATGTATACGAAAGATGTCAAAGTCGAAATGACAAAGCTGTACCAGCCTCTATGCGTATCATAAACCAGGGAATAGAGTGCATAGATTGCGAGAGCAGGAATAGCGACGTATGAAACGTAGCGGAATGCTAATTTGTCGTACCTTTCATAGACAGGGTTAGGCATGGAGACAATTCATAGATAACAGACGACGTACTCCTGGGTTTTCTTTTCATCTTCACTGAGTACATGCTTATCTGGACAGTTCGGTCACGAATACTGGCGCATCACCAAAACATCGTAGGCTCACCCGCGAATATCACTTTCCAAGGCAGTATAGAGCCTGGCCCTGAGGCAACGATCTTGATGTCGACGGCTTTCGTGATCTTATTTGTAAATTACAGTCAATTAGTCAAGTCTGTTCATAGCTGGGCCAACCGCACCTTCCAGGCTTCTATGAGCAGCCCCATTCCCGAACCCATAAGGATCATCCAACTCGTGTCTGTGTTGTTGTCAATGAGGTACAGTAAGATCACGAGTTGCACGAAGACGTTTGTGATGATCTAAATAAGGACAGAGTTTGGGTATGTGTGATGTGCCAATAGAATAAACACACCGTCCTGTGATGCGAAAGTCAACGGACATTATGAAACAGATGTTTAAAAAAACGCATACCGGATGGAAACGCCTGTGAGTTCATCTTTTTTTCTCCAATGGGAGACATCTGACTTGAATGCCAACATCTCAAACCTAAAACGGCGTGAGAAACTGGGGAACTAAGACCTGACCAACTGACACTACGTGAAGCACGCTCACGACACCAGTCAGACCCAAGAACCAAGGGTTTGTCTCTATCAGCATACGCTTAACCTCGTCCATCTCCGCGGCAGAACTGCCACCTTGTTTTTTGGCAGCCTCCTGGAAACCGAATGCCATAGAGGCGAACATCTGAAACTTGAAATATGACATCGGCTGGAATACGACTTGTAAGGGGAGTGTGGGTGTGGTGGAATTGATTTCGATGTATTGAGATTTGAAGTGCCAAAATTCATTAGGAAAGATTATTGGGTTGTAGTAACCCTTTGTTCCGCTTTCGTCTCGTTGTCCAGGAACCAGGTGAACATCTGTTTGTACGGTAAGTTTTGACGGGATTGAGTCGGTGCTCGCGAACATACGCTCTAAAATTGGAGGAGGCAATTGAGCATACTGCAGGGCAGCAGCATCTGATACGAGGGCTAAGGTAAAGTTCTGGTGGGAGATAGGTTAATAACGTTGGGCGTGGGGCATCTCGAAGAACGGACTTGGTGCCAATAGGACACGATGGTGTCCGCGACCTATGCGCCACGTAAGAGCGAGCTATCAGCAACATGTCCCTAACCGCACCTCGGGTTCCTCTTTTTCGTCCGTCGTGTCAGTCTTGTCCTGCAAGAGATTCCTCTCTTTGCGAATCTTGGGCTTCGGGAAATAACGTGTCAAGACTAGATTTTGGTGAATGGAAGAGCCGCACAAGCGAGCGCTAGGCACGCACGCTTTTTAACATGATGAACAGAATCTTGTCTGTACGTTGGTTTGGACGGGTCGGGGTTTGCGTTATCTCTTGTCAGGTACATGTGCGCCCATAAGGAGCCGTTCCGTTGAACAGTCTGGTGAAACACGTTCAGCGCCATAGGAGCATCTAGGTCATAGCCCACGCACCTCTGGTAGGTGTACGTCGTAATCGACCGTTCGTGCTTCGTTCCAATCCCCAAATGCGATGTCATGCCAAACAAAATGCGGCAGATCTGCATCCTCTGAATTACGGGCAAACGCTTGTTCGCTGGTTGACAGGTGGAAGTGAAGAGATACAGGAATTCCCAACGGCCAAGCAAGATGTGCCTGCACAGGTGGGAGTAGGAATGGATTAACATTCACGGGTTCAGACCCGCCTTCAGGTGTCGCCACAGGGGATCCGGTAGGTACAGCCTTTGGTGCAAAGAATTTGCTTGCTAATCCGAAGTGAGCTCTAACTGAGAAACGGTGGCCCAGTGGGGAACGTACCGAACTGCGTCACCGCATAGATGAGGAGGATTTGCTAAAAGCGAGCCAGAAGATGAAATTTTGGGAATACGTAGGCACTTCTATGCCCACCTGTGCTACAGAAATGAACTTGCGAAACGGAGTTTCGTCTTCTTGAGGATTCTGCGCTCCTGCAGGGACTGTCGCTCGGCCTTGAGCTGACATGGCGGCCAACTGGTGGAAAGTACGATGCTGTGCAGGTGTGCAGTGCTGTCTGTGCAACGGCCCGGTGAACGGGCTGCGCCTTAATTCCGAGATGGCCGCGGCGCCTCGGGAAACACCAAACATCAAGCAAAAATAGCCGTAAGAAAACTTTGCCCGAGGCCGCATTACGAACAGGGCTTGCACAGTTCCGGGCATCACCTGCCTTTTGGTGCTGGGCTCGCGTACAGTAATCAATCATCAGACGGAGGGTGATCAGCCCCGGGCAGCTGAGAATCGTAACCACATGCATACTGTACCATGCATACATTACATAGGGGTGGAAAGTAACATGTCTCGACCCTGAAGTGATGTATGGATGCATATATGAGCAGGAGCGATTCAATCGTCGTCTTGGATTTTTGAACCGAACCGCGGGAAAAATCAGAAAAAAAAAGCCTGTGGCAGGGCAGCATCGGTGGTGGCGCGCCGTAGACTGCGCGGGCGGGGGATCAAAACAAACTCACTGCCTCGTTACGACTGAACAAAACGAGGCCGAGCCCAGCAACAGTCAATTTCACACCTCTCTCTTCTCCTCACTACATCCTTCCTTCATGGCTGGCCGTCCCCCACTTCGTTCAGTGTCCCCTCACGACTCCGACCACTCTTCAGATCCGTTTGCCGACCGACCTCGCGCAATCCAGTTCCAGGAACCCCAACCCAACCCATTTGATTCCACCCTCTCCCTTCCCCAAGAGTACGGAGTTCAGGGCCGTCCATATGACGAAGAAGAGGTAGAAAAACAACCTCTTACTGGCGGTAACGTTGCGGGGGGCTTCTACCCTCCAGGGTAAGTGTAGTATTTTGTATATCAATCTCCACTCTCACTTTGACCCGCATCAGTCCCGGCCCCGATGTATATGGCGACCCTTACGCTCGCCCTCTCTCCGTTGCCTCTTCTGCGTCTAATGGTGTCGAATCTGCATGGCGTCGCCGGCAGACCATCCGACGTGGTGTCAAAAAGACTGTCAAGTTGACGAATGGCAATTTCGTCACAGATTACCCTGTTCCCACACCAGTCTACAGCGCAGTTGAGGACAAGTGGAAAAACGGCGTCAGGACAACCGAGTTTTCGTGAGTAAGGCTTCTCAGCTCCCTATTCTCGGTCTCACCCCCTGCCCAGGCACATGCGCTACAGTGCCGCAACTTGTGATCCCGATGAATTTTCAATGGAGAACGGATGGTCACTTCGGACCAAAATGTATAACCGCGAGACAGAGCTCCTGATCGCTGTCACTTCTTACAACGAAGACAAGACCCTGTACTCCCGCACACTTCATGGAGTGATGCTGAACATCCGCGATATTTGCAAGACTAAGCAGTCGAAGTATTGGCGCCGCAGCGCAGAGGAGGGTGTTCCCGGCTGGCAGAGGATCACCGTTGCCTTAATCGTCGATGGCCTGGAGCCTATGGACAAGACGGTCTTGGATCTTCTCGCTACAATTGGGGTGTATCAAGATGGTGTCATGAAGAAACAGGTCGACGGTAAAGACACTGTCGCTCATATCTTCGAGGTTACTCCCAATCTTCCGATTATAACTCATTAGCTGATACCAATCTTGGCCAGTACACGACTCAGATTTCGGTGGATGCGACTCCAAAGCTCATCCTGCCTCATGGCGAGGATCCTAACAACCTTGTGCCAGTCCAAATCATATTTGTGTTAAAGGCTAAGAATCAGAAGAAGATCAATTCCCACCGCTGGCTGTTTAACGCCATAGGTCGAATGCTACAGGTGCGTGTTCTCATTACTTCGTAGTTGCCATCCCGTCATCAACCGTGTTATGAATACAGCCTGAGGTTTGTGTCCTCATCGACGCCGGTACTAAACCTGGACATAAATCAATCTACTATCTGTGGGAAGCATTCTACAATAATGCGAATCTCGGCGGTTGTTGCGGTGAAATTCACGCCATGATCAATAAGGGTCGCAAGCTGCTCAATCCGCTGGTTGCGGCACAAAACTTCGAATACAAGATGTCGAATATTCTGGACAAACCGCTTGAGAGTAGCTTTGGCTACGTGTCTGTCCTGCCTGGTGCCTTCTCCGCATACCAGTACCGCGCGATTCAGGGCAGACCTCTTGAGCAATACTTCCATGGTGACCATTCGCTTGCCGACCGCCTTGGTGCCAAGGGAATTCACGGCATGAATATTTTCACCAAAAACATGTTCTTGGCCGAGGATCGAATCCTTTGCTTCGAGCTGGTAGCGAAAGCCGGTTGTAAGTGGACCTTGACGTATGTCAAGCCCTCCAAAGCCGAAACAGATGTCCCCGAGAGTGCTCCGGAATTGATCGGTCAGCGGCGTCGTTGGTTGAATGGCTCGTTTGCGGCATCCATCGTAAGGGTTATCTCCCGTCTTGTCATGCGTAGTTATTCACCCGTTACACAGTATGCCCTTGTACACTTTGGTCGTTTGTACAGCTCCGGCCATGGGATCATCCGCATGTTCTTCTTCCACATCCAAGCTCTTGTATGTCAGGCTGTTGTGAACTCTTTGTTGCGATGATTGACAGCTCTGCAGTACAACATATTTTCGCTTATCTTTTCTTGGTTTGCCCTAGCAAATTTGTGGCTAACGTTCAGCATCATTATCGATCTCCTACCGGGCACCGGCCTGGTGTTGTTTGGTGGCAATAATCACACCGGACTTCTCATCGTGAGTTTCTCCTCCACCCCCTCCGGCATATCGTACTGAAAGGGGGTTTCCAGACACATTGGGTCAATCTGGCTTTGAAGTGGATTTACCTTGGTTTTCTCGCCATCCAGGTAGAGAAGAATCCAAACTCGAGCACCGAGCACCACTGACTAGTTTCAAGTTTGTGTTGGCTCTAGGCAACCGACCAAAAGGCGAACGTGCCGCATATGCCATCACTCTATGGTGCGCCTCACTCACATGTCACCTCCTGGCCCCACTGAAAGTATATACATCAGGGTGTATGCTCTCCTGGCCGTTTACCTGATTGTGTGTTCAATGGCGCTTACCGTTAAAGCATTTGCGGTGAGTTCTCAGGACTAGCATGAAGCCCAGGGCGTGTGATGCTGATCCCCCCCCCCTGTTCACAAGTCCATTCCCGACCAACTGAAAAACAAGACAACATCAGAGGTCGTAGCCACATTCTTCAAACCCCCAGTGGGTGCGTTGATTGCAGCCAGCATATCGACGTTTGGCATCTATTTCTTCGCGTCATTCCTTTATGTGAGCCGCATCCAACTGTACCCTGCGCCACTGGGCACTGACTGGTTTACGAAGCGTGATCCTTGGCATATGTTCTCCAGTTTCTTGCAGTATTTGTGTCTGGCACCCAGCTTCACCAATGTTCTCAACGTTTATGCATTCTGCAATCTGCATGATGTTTCCTGGGGTACCAAAGGCTCCGACAAGGCCGAAGCACTTCCGTCGGTTTCGTCATCCAAAGGGAAAAATGAAGAAGCTGCTGTGGTGCAAGATACAGAGCGTGTACAGGAAGACTTGGACGCCGTTTTCAAAGAAACCGTAAACCGTGCCGTGACCAAGCTTGAGGTTAAGGAAGTCCCGGAGAAGCCGTCCCCGGATGATCAGAACAAAACGTTCCGGACACGTTTGGTGGTGTTTTGGATGCTCTCGAATGCGGGGCTTGCCGTTGCCATCGAAAACATGAACGGCTTGGCGAGCAGTAACGCCACATCGGACGAGCAAGACCTCCGCAAAAAGCAGAATATCTACTTCGCCTTCATTCTTTACTCTACATTCGCGCTATCTGCCGTACGATTTACCGGCGTAAGTGGATTTTTGTTTTCCCTTCCGTTATTCCGGACCTAACGGGGTGTCATACAGTGCTTGTGGTACTTCTTCAAGCGCAACCTTTTCCGGTGTTTCAGGAGGTCGTGAAATGGTGGCTTATGGTCTTTTCTTTTTTTCTCTTCAAACATGCATTTGTCAATTACACCATGGACGGTTTCCTGATTAGCTTTTATTATCACATTGATCCCTACCCATCAGAGGTAGTACCGTACTAGGAGACGTTCATAGTAGACATTCATCTTCGGGTTCCTAGTATTAATACCATGAACGCTATTTACAAAGTACACTCTCGACTTTCATGAGGTCTCAATACCCAAAATCTGTGGACCTCAACCCATCTCCATTCAGGATTTGTCTTTCGACGCGCCAAGCTCTTATGATGCGGTTCCGCGCCGCAGTAACGGTCGCGCTATCCAGCGATGACTGGCAAAGCCGCGCGCGACAGAGCGGACAAGCGGAGTTCTGCAAGGACGTAATAAATAAGCAATCCTCGGTACACACCATTCGACATTCACCCTGTCACGTATCCAGGCTAAGAGACTGATTTGGTGCGGTTCGCGCAGGCGTTCAGCGACTGAAACTGGTGTATATGGCATCTACAATAGTACTCAACTCTTTTCGGCAGAATACGTGTCCGCATGTCTCGGCGAGGTGCGCGACCCCACGATCTTCGACGGGTTGGGCGGGTGAATCCATAGCATACGCAATCTCTTCTTCCGCGAGACAAGCGAGAAACGTATTCAGACAGATGGAACAAGATGCATCTTCGTGACCGAGACGTTCCAGATCGGCCTCGGTCAAGCGAGGGAGCTTTTCGATGATAGATTCGATTTGCCTGAAAAAATAAAAACAAAAATTGATTTAGAAAAAAAAGTGAAAGAAAAAAAAACGCCTCCCTTCCTCGCGAACGATGATCCGATTTGGGCGAGGCGAGGCAAAGGCGGTCATAAATTAAAGCTTCCCATACCATACTTACTCATCTGTCAAACTAATACTATTGCCGCTCTCCTCCGCTTCCTCTTCCGCGGTCGCTTGTAGCGAAATTGCAAGATCCCTTCCAAGTTGAGAGTTGGGGTCGACCACGCTCAAAACGTTGGGGTCGAATGGATCCCATGCAGGCCGTCTACGCTGAAACCGGGTTTCGGAATCAAATGGCTGTGAGGGCTGCATGATGGGGAGGACGCGCCGTGTAATCATCGATGTGGGTCCTCTTATATAAAGAAAGCACCTTCCACTTTTGTGCACCAAATCGTAGCCGAGAACAATGGATCATGTTCGTTGGAGCCAGCCAATGAGAACGTTATCATTCATAGCGGAGCTTACACAGAACACAGAACTAGGCATCATAGCAGGCGAACTAATCAAAACACAGAATAAATCATGGCCTCGGCCTCATCTATCGTCTATACGGTGGACCTGGCAGCGCCGCTGACACAGTATAACTCAGAATGGGTTATCATCTGCGGTCGCCACGTCGCTGGACGTTCCACAACTTGCTGGAGGAAGTACGTCCTCGTCTTCGTCGTCAGATGCGTTCGCGGTTGTATTGCCAAATAGGGCAGGAATGGGCGCAGACTTGCCTCTGAAAAAACATTCCGTTCGTTAAGCAGAGCGAGCAGGAAACCAACGGCGAATACAACTCACGTGTTGAAGCGTTTCTTCCTGGCGGCGCTGATCTTCTGTGTTACTGGTGTCACCAAGTTGTCCGTTGGTGAGACATAGGTTGGGTTCCTGTTCAAGCAGTTTCAGCGGATCATAGCATCACGAGAGAAAGAGGTAAAAAGGCGGGCTCACTGCGACTTAGTCATGCGTTTCGCGAGAAAGGCCCTTGTGCCCATCCCTGGGCCATGATTCATTGGGCCATTTGTGGTGGCATTGCCGAGATGTGCTTGAGGTATGGTGACGTGTGCGGCGTTTTGGGGATTGTGAAGGGGCTGGATATGGAGGGAGGCGGGAGAGTCGCTCGGGGTTGAAGTAGCAGACATGATGGGGCACAGTTGAAAGGGCGTTGACGCGTGTATCCTAAATATTGCAACTAAATTGAACATTCACGTGTAGACGCGACTGATCACGTGGAGGGTTGGATGGAGTCACAGGACAGGCAATCGAGCAATCGAATCACTGCTGCATGCCACGTCACGAACTGAGAGGATTGCTCTGCTACTCTCCTCGGTGTCATGACATCCCCGTCGCTTCACTGTACACATATTGCGGTGATGCGATCGTACATGTGCGGCTCGAAAGAGCACCAACCAGAGGCTGTGGATTTGAAACATGTGGCGGCGCATATATTAAGACCTCATAAACTGTGGCCGGGCCGTGCGGGCCGTGGAAGGCCGAGGCCACGATCGTTGCGGGTCTGGGGAGGATTCCGGAGTGGTGCCCGTGCCCACCGCTCTCTCAACACCCAGATTAATTCCCGTCGTTTTTCCTTACCTCTTTTCTTTCTTTTCTCTCATCCACCACCTCCTTCCCTCGATATGCCAGGCGACATTCTCAAGAAAAGAAAGATCGCCGTCCTTGGCTCCCGCTCAGTTGGTGATTGTGGCCCGTCTATATCATCCGATGGTCATACTCATCCCTACGTCACCACGACAGGCAAGTCATCCCTCGTGATACAGTTCACAGAGAACCAGTTCATCGACTCTTACTACCCTACCATCGAAAACACCTTCACTAAGAGTGTCAACTACAAGGGTGTCGACTTTGACTGTGATATCATCGATACCGCTGGTCAGGTATTTATCCATGTCCTAGGCGTTACGCTTGCGCACTCACTGTGCCTCATTCGCAAGGATGAGTATTCAATCCTTAACTCTAAGCATGCAATTGGCATCCACGGCTTCGTTCTCGTCTATTCGGTCACCTCGAGAAACTCTTTCGACATGATCCAAATCGTGTACGACAAGATTGTCAGCTTTTGTGGAATAAAGGAGATCCCCTGCGTCATCGTTGGCTCCAAGATAGACCTTTCACAAAGGTGAGGTGAACCACTCCTCCCTTCAGTCACCCCGCCAGTCGCCTTTATGTCTTGGCCTCACCTGCTGGAGTAGACAGGTGCAACCGGCTGAAGGCGAGGACCTTGCCAAGGCAAATCATGCGGCCTGGGTCGAGACGAGTGCGAAGGATAACGTCAATGTTGGTGAGTCACCCTCGATTCATGCCTAAAACGTTGCCTGGCACCAACTAACATATATTCCAGCCAAAGTCTTCGAACTGTGTCTCGCAGAGATCGAGCGACAAGCCCCGACGAGGGCCGAACCGCAGGCTAGCCGTTGCCTAATTATGTGATAAACCCACCTCTCTCCTTTCCGGACCTGGCTAGATTCTAATCGTCCATGGACTGGACGGCGCTTCCATCGACTTGGTCTTCACATAGCTGTCCACTTTCTCGTACTCTCATCGTAACCGCTACAGTCTATGTCATGTGAGGTTTTCTTTGTTTCCATTTTAATCATCTTCTATTGGACTCGAGGGGACATTATCTCCCTAGAACCCCTTGGTGTTTTCATGCTTTGACCTTGTATGTACTTCTAGGCATCATTCGTCCCAAGTCAGCCGTACTACACCCTCCACTGGTGGTTTCTAATATCATTATTATGTCCGTTCTGGCTGTTTGCGCCACCCGTAAAGTTCCATCATTTCTGCTGACCGCGCCGCATCGGAACACATCGTCATTATACCGGCACAAGGTCCCCAGTAACGACATTGATTCTCATTTCCGACCTTATCGGCCGATTCATTCCGTCATCAGTGTCACTAGCGCAACGAGAACAACCACGTGTGGTTCTGGCCTTCGGCTTATCCTACAGTACAACTGCCATCCGCCAGCTACCTCAGGCAGTTCCATCACCAAGAAATCTAGCTTTCACCGACCTTCCCTTCAATCCGATAGCCTTGACTACCTGTGGGTCTCCAGGTACTAGGTCGATGGCTTGATCGCCCCACCTGACCTCCTCACCCTCGACATCGAGCACGATGCCTTTGACGGGACGCCGGGTGCTAAGTGAGACCGATTCGCCATCCCCAGTCGGCACGATTTCTAGCCCCACGTCTTTTACGTCAGGGAAATGGATATACTTGAATGGCTCTGGCCTGACCCAGTTCCTGCACGTCAAATAATTGCCAAGCGAAGGACGCGGGCCCCCACGACTGCCCCACGCCACGAGCCGGGACAAACTTACCAGTTGGAATGCCGCCCCAATATAGCGCGGTCCTGCCCATCGAGTAACCGCGTGCTAACGACGATCGTTTTCGGCACTTGACTCTCCCGCGTGCGCACCGGCTGGCCAGGCACTTTCCCCCTCCAGAGCTCGGTGCTGGCATTGGGCGCCAACGTGACGCTCGTCTCCCACTGATCGCACCAATCGGGTCGCTCGAGATCGAACGACGTGACCTGCAGTGTGGCGCGCTTCGGCTCGAGGGTGCTGTTGTTGCCCCATATTTCCAACCGCGACGTAATGGTGAGGTGTGCCAGCGTACGTTCGTCCACGTATTCTTTGTGTTCCTTGCGTGTCATTCCCACCGTGTACGGCCGGAGCTCGCGTGCGATCGTGAAGTATGCGGGCTTCGGACGGAGGAAATAATCGACTATTGACCAGGAGGTCACGGGCCAGCAATCGTTGATCTGCCGAAAAGTCAATAATGAGGAAAATAAAATGGGACAACATTATGCCGAAATGCAGTCACCTGCCACACAAGCGCACCAGCCGTATACTCCTTTCCAGGGCCCGCCCAGTTCCTTCGCCACAAGCGATATGCAGCCGCCAGGGTCTCCGCCTGCATGATTTGCGTATAGTAAACATAACTGCTAGGTGTGTAAGAACACTCGATGCCGACCAGAATTGCATAGTATGCCGAACCTCTCCATGTCAAACGCATGCTTGAAGTTTTCCATTAGGTACAATTCGAGGCGACGCTCGAAGCCCGCAGCTTTGTTGTGATTCACAGTCGTACTGAACAGGCTATAATTCCAGAGATCCTGGCCTCCAATGATGCATACACGTACCGCGATTGTGGGTAACGCTCAGAAACGTCTCCATCTGTCCAGTAGTCGACCGTACGGATGTTGGGATAGGCCTGCCTACAGAAAGAGTGAGCTACGTGGTGTATAAAATCTTCAAAAACTTGTGTCACTAACATTCCGAACTCAGAAACAAACCGTCCAGCAAGGACGTCCCAGTTGTGCCAAGGCTCCTGCGAACCATGCCAGACATTCCACTGGTGCAAGTCGCCATACGTCTGGTCCGTGGTTACCTTTCCGTGCCCACTGTATGGGGAGCCCCGGTGGTAATGGATATCCGAGTACTCCTTGACGATTGCGGGTAAGACACGTTCGTAGATGTGACGGGCAGGAAAGTTTGTCTTCCGAAAGTCGGATTCTTCGTCGTCGTAGTCGAGGTCCAGTTTTGAGGACTCCGCTAGCTGGTAGTCTGCGTGTCGTGGCTAGTAGATCAGGTGTCGCTCGTGTCAAGTTACCGACTAGATTCCTGACCTTCGTTGTTCCCGGCAAAAATCACAATTGAAGGGTGATGTCGCAACCTCCGAACATTTCCTTCTGCCTCCAACTTCACGTTCGCAAGGAACGTGTCGTATGCAGGGTACTAGGTTTTCTGAGTTGCGACTGCCCGTCGTGCAGAACGAACAACTGACCTGACCGCAGCCAAACATAAAATCCTGCCAAACGAGAATCCCTAGTTCTTGAGGACGGTTAGACAGGAAACGACCTTTGGCGTGCCAGTGCCAGAATCAAGTACAAACCATCACAGATGTCATAGAATACATCGTCCTCATAGACGCCACCGCCCCAGACCCTCACCATGTTCTGGTTTCCGTCCTTCAACAATTGCAACCATGCACGATAGCGCTCGGGTGTAATCCTGAGACAAGCCGTTCACGACCATAAAACCAGTTCGGAACGCACTCACGTCGTGATGAACGAGTCTGCTGGGATCCAGTTCGAGCCCCCGCAAAAGATACGGATGCCATTTATTTCAAAGAGCCAAGTGAGTCCGGGTTGGTCAACTAATTTGTCTTCAACAACGCGCACGCGGCGGAACCCAATCTTTTGGGTCTTGGTATCCAGTAACTGGCCTGCCTGCGATGATGACCTAAATAAACATATTTTCCCCTGAGAACAAGGCACGTACATCATCGAACACATTCACCTGGATGTCATACAAAGGCTGTTCACCGTACCCAACTGGATACCACAATTTGACGTCTCCCTTCGCGAAATGGTACACAGCCTGAGCGGTACCACCCTTGGTCTCAACGTTGCTCTGTCTAGTCACAACAGAACCGGAAGCGTCTTTCAGCAGAACTTCTGCGGCACCCGATATCTCCTGAGGGAACAACGCAATGCGTACAATCAGGTCTGCGTCAAGGCTTTCATCCACTTGGGCGGAGATGTGAAGGTCAGAAATACGCGTATGGTATGTGTGGAGGGAGACAGGACGCCATGGTCCTACAGTCAAGAGCGTTGGGCCTGTTTGCTAGTCAGACTGAGCACTCAGAGTGGGACAGAACACGAGCGAACCCCAGTCCCAGCCATAGCTTCAGTACTTAATCAGTATTGTGCCATGATGACAACTGATTGAGGTGCATACTTGTATTGGGCCTTACGAACGTGCAGACGACTGGGATCCCCGTTCCAACAGTCGTGTCGACCGTTTTGCTTTTCTAAGTCCTTCCCCTGAGGATAGTTTCATTACCTGAAGGAATTGTCCCACGAAGCTTTGCGGGCCATACCTTCAGGAAAGTACTGGGAAATGAGATGACAAGTTCATTTGTCCCTACGATGAGGCGACCCTTGACAGATACTCTATACGTTACGAACTGATTCTTGGTTCTGATAATCCATCATTGGTGAGGTGGACCACAGGTAGAGTGAACAATCAGCACTCAATAATCTTCTGGCCATTCTGTGAAGGGAAAGGTTCAGTTCTCTCGCAAGGGCATCGTGCGTTGTGGTTCTGGGCTGCCAGTGCCGGCGGTGAACGTTTTTCTCACCAGAGATATGACACTAAAAGTGTCTAGGCCATCAAATACTAGGTCAACGTTCGGCGGGGAGAGTTCCCAGTCACTAGCCTCGAAGGACACCTTGAAGGCCCAGTCCGCCTCTCCGATCCCTAAAGACAATCAGACCGGTAGTTCTGACATCGAGTCCGACTCGCGTGGCGAGCAGTCGCACGTACACTGTATATTCCACTCATGGAGCCCAAGGAACTATTACAAATGAGTACATTCCATCACGTTGATCCGATTATAGTTCGCTGAACTTACGGGATCTGGTATTTTCTTCAAACGGAGGAGCTCGACATGCACTGATGTAGGGAAAGCTGATGTCTCCAACCACTCGCCATTTTCCGGCTCCTGGCCGGCCTGACCTCCCGTAGTTTGAGTGAAAGTCCAACCATCGCCAAGTACGCGGGTAATGCCGTGCATCTCTCAGGTCTACTACCGAATACACCGCTAGGATCAGAAGATGCGATAGACAGTACCAATGATCTAAATTGAGGGACCTTGAATCGGCGCGTTAGTACGCGCTTTCTCACCACGGTCGTATGTTACCCCTTCAAGCTTCAAACTCCGGGAGTGAGATCCTTTTCACAGCGCAGCAATGTTGTGCTCGAATCACACGACCGAACCGGTAATTGCATTACGTCCGAACTAAGTACCTGGCGATCCAACTTAAAGATGGTCTGAGCTGCGTACACGTTAACTACAGTAGTTCGCAATCCTCGCCTACTACAAGGATTTTCACATCGCAAGCAGTATTAATGGTCCCCTTCCTACCATCATTGTTAGACAGTAGACACTCAGGACAATGTTCGTCGGTGAGTTGGTCTACTATATGACGCAGAGCAAACAACCATGACCCAACTGTCGCGGAAATAGCGATCGGCCCTGATATCATTGTATGGAGTAGGTTTGATCTATTACATCTTACTTTACCTTACCTTGCTTGGTTCAGATACAGTACATACTTTAAATTTGCTTCCGTCTTACCAGTGTAACGTTCCATACAAATAGCCTTGTAGTTACTTTGTGCCTCCCTCAGTCCTTGTGCACTGTTTGTGCCATACTGAGTATCTGTTCATTACACAGGTGAATTTAGTCTCGGTGCACTGCTTGTGCCATACTGAGTATCTGTTCGTTACACAGACTGCCGTCCTTGCTCGCGTTTGCTTTGCTTGACATCAACTCTACTTTTATTAGTTCTACACCAACGACCTTCCGGCCATTCTGCGGAGGAAAATTTCAGTTCTGGTGCGAGTATCGAGACTTGTAGCTCTCGATTGTTAGTGTCTGCCTAGACGTTACACCCACCAGAGATACGACGCTAACGCTAAGGGTGTCTAGACCATCAAGTACTGAGTCAACTTTCGGTGCGGAAGGTCCCCGGTCAGCAGTATTTTCAGAGGTCTTGAAGCTTGAAGCTTGAAGGTCTAATCCGCTTCCCAATCCCTACTGAAGACCGGTGTTCCGACCTCGAGTAGCTCGAGCAACCGTGCGAACACCTTACATCTGCACTCATGGAGCCCAGGAAATCATCAGAAATTACATTCCATCATGTTTACCATCACAACCCGCTGAACTCACGGGATCTGGTATTTTCTTCGGATGGATGGCTCGACACGCGAGGCGGTCCTGCGGGATGTCTCCAACCGCTCGCTATCTTCCGTCTCCTGGCCCCCGCCAATTGGAATGAAAGTCCAACCGGAGCCAAGCATACGGGTAATGGTGCCGTGTATCCCCAGGGTCGGAATTGCGTTGTGGCAATGGTCTAGTTTGGAGGTCTTGAGCCAATCACTTCGTATCATTGAACAAATTCGTAGGAAGCAGACAATCGTACTGCCGTACACATGAAATCACTACTATACAACGAATGACGTTAGTTTCATGGGTTATTGCATCCTGAACAGAGGCCAGACCAGGCCAGCCGCTAGCGGAGGAACAGTTTCACAGCTGCCACTCAGCAGAAATACATCAACTGCTTCATCCGGTCGTGCGTCGGTCTGAAAGCCTGGCGGAATCTCTCCAACGTCGTCACTGCCTCCGAGTCTGTTGTGTTGGTGGCAGTCTCTGACGCGGAGAAGTCTAGACCTTGTTGCGGATCGTGGTGATGCTTGGCGCGGGAGCACACAATCTTGGCATCTAGGGTAAAAGCCAATCAGTGGAAATGTATGAAGACAATGAACAATCATCACAATGAACAGGTGCCGGTATAGAGATGGAGCGAGTGGCTCGCGCACAAACGTGACAAAGCGCGTACGAGAGTGATTGTAGACCATCAGCGCTGGGCACAGCGTCAGCATCGTGAGTCTTCTAGCCAGAGAGACATCCAGAGTAGCATACGTGAATCTGTTCTCGTCGATGAGGACGTTGTAGTGGGCCGGGCAACTGGTTCCGAGAATTCCCCCATGACTTAACAGATAAAAGTCAAATTCGACAGGGTTGACCACGTCGCTGTCTACAACAGTGCCGGCGACGCAATTTCCGCTTAGGTCACCCTCGTCTTCAATGCAGGGGAAGAAGCGGACGTGGTGGCGCTTGTCAACGATGATGAGGGTGATAGTCGGTTTGAAACCCAGTTTGACACAAGCATCTATGTTGACATTAGGAGATACAGGTCATAATGGAGAAGAAGCATACTCCGAATGAGCGGAAGTTCTTCCTCGAGAACCGTAGCGAATTGTCCTTCGGAGACCCCACCTGAAGAGAACCGTTTGTTTGTACAAATACAAGAGCTGAAACACTGACTGTGATAGAGCAGGATGCGCTTTGGATACTTCCCCGTTGCGCCTCTGTATTGTTTCAGTACATACTGTCAGTCAGTCAGTAATGTACTCGTCTAGGAACGCTTGAAGACGCACTGTGCTCATAGATTCCATTGCTTCTATGATTTCCTTTCGAGATGTTTGCACGTCCATCGTAGAAACATATCGGACACCGCTAGTGTCGATACTTCCAACGAGAGCCGTGAAAGACGGACGACCATCCGAACCAGGGGCAGGATGACTGACACTGGCACCTAATCAAACCAGAGCAAAATATAATTGTTGTCTTGTATTAGGCCACAAGACGATGCCTACCCATGACAATAGTCGGATTTGCGGAATCGGTGAGAAACGGGACATCACGGGCTTCGGGGATGGCATTGATTCCACCGAGTTTGGCGTTCAGTCTGCATAGAAGCTCGATCAGACGAGCGATAGAGTAGTAATGTACCCACTTCAGTGTTATATTAGCATAATACTGCACATTTGCACGGCAGCACTTCGCTGCCTTCATGCATTGCGTGACTACGCCCGTCTACGGATCAACAATTGATATGTTTGGAATGCCATGATAAATCAACGATTACCGCGACATCACCAAAACTAGCTCGTTAAACATACATGTTAGACCTGGGTCGCAGAGAAAATAGGCGATATGCATTTACTGTTTGACGGCGGTATAGATATCGTTTCCACCTTCTGGTAGGATCACGACAACAAGGGCAGGTAGGCTCTTTGTACGACGTTGACATTCAGAACCAGCCGAACGAAGTTGCTGCAGAGACTATCAGGCGTCTTCCGAAGAGAAATCTGCAAAGCGATGACAGACCTGACCGATATTGCCTGCTCCTGACTCCCATCGTATGAGACCCGGCTGAGGGTTGATGTTTATTCCTATGAAGCGCGAGTTAGGTCATAGCCACAGCGCACGATCTAAATGTGCACACCAACGACTTCACATGCTCTGACCAAATCATTAACCACCTGATTCGCAGTCTGTTCGTTGAACCGCTGCTGTCTCTCATAGATGATCACCATCCAGTTCGGTACTTGAGATGCTTGTAACACCCGCTTGTCAATCCTTCAAGAGCGTGATGTCAGATCAGGAACAAACTACGGCAAAGCGACATACAGATTCCATGCACCATCCCGTGGTCTCTGGCATAAATTCTTTGAATCGCCTTCCCTCTGGGGAAAGGGAGGGAATGCTTACGGCACTAGGTTGCTGTGAGGATTGATGATATTTGAGGGTTGGCGCATTGATCACTCGAGCCTGGATTCTCAGCGGCTCGTCTGCGACTGTCATGCCGAATTGGCGGACATATTCTGATTGTCCGTAATCGAGTACCTTCGGGTGGATGATTAGCAGTGTCACCGAATGCAAACACCGTGGACGTACGCTTAGACCGTTGCAGATCCTCGCCAGACGGTCGAGCGGATGCATTGTCGCGAATTCAAGCACGGAGTTTGTCCTGTCAGGAGGTACCTGTTTTCGCATGATCTGTCCAGGAGGAACCTCACAGAGCTCCAGTGGAATTAGAGCACCGGTCGAGAGCTGCGAGGTGCTGGGTCAATCATAGAGAGGGGGCGCCCATGCAATCGTATACAAACCCCGACACATATGACGTCCGGGTGCCGCAAAGGCCCACCTAGGACCCCTTGGAAGTACTCCGCGACCGTCACCCGCCGGCCATTGTCGAGTTCAAATGACAGATCCCTAGCTCCCTCTTTGCTCAGCTTCTTGACCACATGCGGTCTCGGGCCCTGTCGACCCGGCTCATGCTGAACATACGATGTCGTGATCTTGAGGCCCGTGATGAAACGCTGGAGGCGGACCCGCTCCCTATCAGGAAGCCCTCTACGCGGCGCGAGCGCATCGGGTCTGTTGAGGTTGAGGTGGGCCAGAGCAAGACCGATCAGTGGCCCAGGCATGAACATGGCGCCCGTCGATATGTCGACATTGATCAGCATGCGACCGATGGCAGGCCGCACGGACTGGAAGTATCCGCGCCACAGCACAATCCCACCACCAATGTCCCTTGTCTCCCTATCCGTAAAGAACGATCGAACGTTGAAGGGATATCTCAGGTTTGGTGCCATGCGGACCACTACGTTGAGTGCCTATCCAGAGCCGTGTCAAAGAAGGTATGACCATAATAGAAAAAGAATTCGTACCGTGATCGCTGTCAAGACCGTGCTGTCAGTACTTTGCTGGCCTCGCAAGAACCCCTGAAGGACTCTAGAAGACAGCTGAGAATCAGTCGATGCAGGAAGGGTGGATATAAACCATACTCGGGATTTATCGCGGCCACGTGGGTCAAACGGACCCTGTACTCCAAAGGGCCGCGACCACCTCGCGTAGCCTCACCTGGTGATGGCAGGGGACCCACGGGGACCACGAACTAAAAACATGAAACGAGCTACGAGGGACAATGATCAGGGACTTGAATGACCAACCTCACGAGCACCCGTATCGCAGAAGGGGAGTTCAAAGGTCATGAACATATTTTTACCCCCGTCATAAACTCCTGGCCTTGCGAAAAGCTCAGGCTCTACATGGGTTTGTAGGCAATTGATGATCTCGAAATTTCGTGCCATGGGAAGCGGCTTTTCAGGTAAAATGACTACGATTGGTTGTAATCAATGGTAGGCAGGTGAAAGAATAATGCTCACCAACTACACATAGAGGAAGACACCGAGGACTTTTCAAACACGTTTTTCTGAGAAGGAAATGGGGTGCGTACCGTTGTAATGATATATAGTGCCGTGGTTGAGCTCTGTCGCGAAGTGATTCGTGAATATCTCGATCACTCTGCCGGAAGTCCCATGTCCTGGACGTTTGGCGCGGATGACCCGAACTTGCGAAGCAGGAGCGAAATTTTGATGGACAAGAGAGGTACTGGTTGGTGGGGGCGCGCCTCGCGTTGAGCAGCCACCACGACCACGACCACGACCACGGCCGCGGTTATCAGGAGCACCTCTGGGAGGCATGAAAATGGTGGAAGAAAACGGAGATGGAGAGAAGGAGAGGTAGGAAAGGACTCTAAGTGGTTCGAAGAAACGTTATTGGGACTTGACTGGGCCGTGTTGCTCCAGCAGAGTATGCCTTGCGCTGTCGACGACGTGTCGTGGTTGAATCCTCTATGCGAGTGCGATAGGCGCGTGTCATACTACTGTAAATTTACGCCACATGGTGTGTCGCAGCACTGTCGTGCCCAAATCACACGACCGAATCGGTGATTGCATTACGTCCAGACGAGGTACCTGGTGATGGTGATCCAACTCAAAGATCTGAGCTGCGTATACGGTAACTGCAGTAGTTTGTAGACTCACCTTACAAGGATTTTCACATTATCACCGCTGCTAGACCGGACATGACCCATGTCGCCGCCCTCTGTCGGTCGTATAATAAAACGTAATATACCAAGCAGCGGTGTAGGTCGCGTAAATTTTACATCTTTCTGGACAGCCACACTCTCAACAACGGAGCGAGAAGGTCATTGTATCACTCGCTCACACATTCGAGGTGGTCAGTTCCATACCTTCGGATAGAGGGAGACAGCCAAGGTCCGACGGTTTATAACATAGGGTGTATTTGTTTGTCAAACTGACCACTTGGAACGGCGGAGCAGAGCACGAGTGAACTCTGGTACCTTCCGATTTCATCAACATTATGCCGCGGTCAGTGGTTAACCGGTTAAGGCGCATGCTCGTATTCAGCTTGAGCCTTCAGTTGCGAACTTGTGATTGTGAACGCGACAGGGGTCCCCGCTTCAACACTGGTGTCGACCGTTTTACTGTTCAAAATCCTTTTGCCGACAAGTTCAGCACTGGGGATTATCTCAAAATGTCTTGGCGGACCATGCCTCAAGCCTCAGGCTTCGGGAAAGCACCAAAAATGAAATGATAATTCATTCATTCTCGCGATCATGATGAAGCGATTAATATAGTACCTGCCTGTGGCCGATACTCAGTAAATTATGTACTGCTCCTCGATTCTGATGATCAGTCTGCAAGTTGGATTGTACCAGGGAGGATCAAGTCATGGGTTGGGTAACCCGTATGAGTTAGGTTTGTTTCCATTTTCCAAGTTCAAATTTGGTCAAAGTCCGCGCGCTGCCTGGGACTCATTCCGAACTTCCGAAGAGGACTTGGGATACTAGCGCACTAGCCCCCAGACTTGCTCCGACCATGGACGTTCAAATTTTACATGCGTGGTGTGGTCCTCATAGTCTAATAGATGTGTCCCCCAGATACTGGACTGTGCAAACTTTCTGTATAGGATCGTGGATATCACAGCCGGTGTATGTGTGGCCCAGTGGTTCATATCTTCAAGTTTTGGGTGTCGCCCCACCGTGACCATAATACTCCTCTCCACGGTATGGACGGATCCGAGTCTTGGCCGGTCATTCATTTTCTTATCTGGGAATCTCACAGTTGCGACCTATTGCTATGTTTAGGATCGGTTGTTAGGAACAAGTACCAAAGCAGAAGCAGAAGAGCTGAACGGAGTCACGGACGCCAGTTATCAAATCAAGACCTCACCTAGGCCTCACCAATTCATTTAGAGCCATTTCTCAGCATACCGGTTGTGTACATCAGTACTTGCGCTACTATACAACCACCATGAGCCATCCGAGTTCTCTGGACGCGAATAAATCACGACTCCAGTGCCTTATCAGTTTTCTGAACCATCCCACGACGAGTCGTTAAGGCGCTTACTTGCGTTGGGGAGTGCGAATATGCGGACGACTGGGATCACCCGACACTGGTCCTGATGGATTTTTTTTTTCGAAACCCATTTCACGAATAACGAGGACAAGTTCAGTACCACTACTTCCCGAAGGACCGGGAATGACTTCACAAAGCTTCGGTGGACCATATCTTCAAGAAAGTACCCGGATATGAGATGCCAGACAGGTTCATTCGCCCCAGCGATGAGGCGATTCCAGACAGACGCTCTGTGCATCACGAACTGATTCTCGGTTCTGACGGTTCGTCGGTGAGCTGGGTCTAAACGCAGACTCGGAGCAAACAACCGTAGCTCAATGACCTTCTGGCCATTAGGTAATTTTCAGTTTCAGTCTCTGGCGCGAGTATCCGAGGCGCCCGGGCCGAGACTTGTAGCTCTCGATTGTTAGTGCCAGCGTAGACGTTACACCCACCAGAGATACGACGCCAACGCTAAAAATGTCTAGGCCATCGAGTACTGAGTCAACTTTTCGGTGCGGAACGTCCCCAGCCAGTATTCTCAGCCTGAGAGATCTTAGTCTTGAAGGTCTGATGATCGGCCCAGTCAACCTTTCCCATCCTTACCGTGACTGAAGACCCGTGTTCCGACGTCGAGTAGCTAGCGAGCATTCGCGCGTACACCGTACATCCGCACTTATGGAGAAGCCCAGGAAATCATCAGAGGTTACATTCCATCATGTTTGCCACCACACCCCACTGAACTTACGGGATCTGGGAGTTCTTCAAATGGAAGGGCTCGACACGCAAGGCGGGATAAGCCTGTAGGATGTCTCCAACCGCTTGCTATCTTCCGTCTCCTGGCCTCCGCCAATTAGAGTGAAAAAGTCCAACCGGAGCCAAGCACACGGGCGATGGTGCGGTGTATCCCCCAGGTCTCAAGTCTACTGCACGCATCATAGGATCGGAGTTGGGTTGTGGCAATGGTCTAGTTTAGATGACTTCGAGCCAATCAGAGAATGCGCTTTCTTATCATTCAACAAATTCGTACGAGAGAGAACATCGTACTGCCGTACACATGAAACTGCTACTATACAACGAAAGTCGTCACGTTCATGGACTGTTACGTCCTGATCAGAGGCCAGACTAGGCCAGCCGCCAGGGAAGGAACGATTTCACAGCTGCCACTCAGCAAAAGTACATCAACTGCTTCATGCGATCGTGCGTCGGTCTGAAAGCCTGGCGGAATCTCTCCAACGTCGTCACTGCCTCTGTCGTGTTAGTCGCACTCTCTGACGCGGAGAAGTCGAGACCCTGTTGTGGATCGTAATGGTGCTTGGCGCGGGAGCATACAATGTCGGCATCTAGGGTGAAAGCCAATCAGTGGTAGTACGTGAAGACAATGAACAATCATCACAATAAACCGGTGCCGGTATCGAAACAGAGCGAGTGGCTCGCGCATAAACGTGACAAAGAGCATACGAGAGTGATTGTAGACCATCAGCACTGGGCACGGCGTCAGCATCGTGAGTTTTCTAGCCAGTGAAACATCCAGAGTAACGTACGTGAATCGGTTCTCGTCGATGAGGACGTTGTAATGGGCAGGGCGACTGGTGCCGAGAATTCCCCCGTGACTCAACAGATAAAAGTCGAATTCCACAGGGTTGACCACGTCGCTGTCAACAACAGTGCCAGCGACGCAATTCCCACTTCGGTCACTCTCATTTTGAACGCTCGGGAAAAATCGAACGTGGTGCCGCTTGCCGACTATGATCAGAGTGATGGTGGGCTTGAATCCCAGTTTGGTACACGCATCTATGTTGACGCTAGGTGTTAGGAGATACGAAACGTATTGGGTAACTGGCATACTTCGAATAAGCGGAAGCTCTTCCTCGATAACCGTAGCGAATTGTCCTTCCGAGACGCCATCTGAAGAGGACCGTTTGTTTGCGTACTTATTAGAAGGATCAAAAATACTGACCGCGATAGAACAGAATGCGCTTGGGATACTTTCCAGTTGCGCCTCTGTATTGTTTCAGGACGTACTGTCATTCAGTCAGCCATGTGCTCGTCTAGGAACGCTTGAAGACACACTGTACTCATAGACTCCATTGCTTCTATGATTTCCTTCCTAGATGTTTGCACTTCCATCGTAGAAACATATCGGACACCACTAGTGTCGATACTTCCAACGAGAGAAGTGTAAGATGGACGATCATCGGATCCAGGGGCAGGATGCATGACATCGGCACCTAATGAAACAGGAGTAAATCTAATCACTTGGAACCGGGCCATAAGACGCCTACCCATGACAATGGTCGGATTTGCGGAATCGGTGAGAAAGGAGACATCGCGAGCTTCGGGGATGGCATTGATTCCACCGAGTTTGACGTTCAGCCTGCACGGAAGTTGTATCAGACGAACTACGAAGCGTCACAATATACCCACTTAAGCGTTATATTCGCATAATACTGCGGCTTTGCACGGAAACACTTCGCCGACTTCATGCACTGTGTGACAACGCCCGTCTACAGAAAAAAAGAAATTAACATGTTTGCTGTGCCATGATATTCAGTGATTACCGCGACATCGCCAAAACTGGTACGTCAAATGGTCCATGTTAGATCCTGGTCATGGGGAGGATAAGTAATATGGACTTACTGTTTGATGGCGGTATAGATATCGTTTCCCCCTTCCGGGAGGACCACAACAACAAGAGCGGGTAGACTCTTTGTTCGACGCTGACATTCGGCACCAGCCACACGGAGTTGCTGCCGAGACCGTCACGCATGCTTCAAAGAGAAGTCAACAACGAGATGACAAACCTGACCAATATTCCCTTGTCCTGACTCCCATTTTATGAGACCTGGCTGAGGATTGATGTTTATTCCTGTAAACCCTGCGTTTGGTGATGGGCAGAACACGCAATTAAGTGGGCGCACCAACGACTTCACATGCTCTGACCAGATCATTGACCATCTGATTCGCAACCTGGTCGTTGAAACGCTGTTGTCTCTCATAAATTATCACCATCCAGTTCGGCACTTGAGATGCTTGTAACATCCGTTTGTCGATCCTTCAAGAGGGTGATGTCAGACCAGGAACAAACTACCGCAAGGAGACATACAGATTCCATGCACCATCCCGTGGTCTCTGGAAGAAATTCTTCGAATCGGTTTCCCTCTGGAGAAAGAAAGGGAATGCTCACGGCACTAGGTTGTTTTGAGGATTGGTGATACTTCAGAGTTGGCGCATTAATCACTCGAGCCTGAGTTCTCAACGGCTGATCTGCGACTGTCATGCCAAATTGGCGGACATATTCTGATTGTCCGTAATCGAGGACCTTTGAGTGGATGGTCAATAGAGTCACAGAATACGGACACCATGGACATACGTTTAGGCCATTGCAGATGCTCGCCAGACGATCATTCGGACGCTTTGTTGCGAATTCGAGTACGGAGTTTGTCTTGTCAGGAGGTACCTGTTTTCGCATGATCTGTCCTGGAGGGACGTGACAGAGCTCCAGTGGAATTAGAGCACCGGTCGAGAGCTGCGAGGTGCTGGGTCAATCGTAGAGACGGCGCCTATGTAATCGTGTACAAACCTCGACACATATGACGTCTGGGTGCCGCAAAGGCCCACCTAGGACCCCTCTGAAATAGTCTGCGACCGTCGTCTGTTGGCCGTTGTCGAGTTCAAATGTCAGATCATTAGCTCCTTCTTTGCTGAGCTTCTTGACCACACGCGGTCTCGGGCCCTGTCGACCTGGCTCACGCTGACCATGTGACGTCGTGATCTTGAGGCCCGTGATGAAGCGTTGGAGCCGGACCCGCTCCCTATCAGGAAGCCCTCTACGCGGCGCGAGCGCATCTGGTCTGTTGAGATTGAGGTGGGCCAGAGCAAGACCAATCAGTGGCCCAGGCATGAACATGGTGCCCGTCGATATATCGACATTGATGAGCATGCGGCCGATGGCAGGCCGCACGGACTGGAAGTATCCGCGCCACAGCACAATCCCACCACCAATGTCCCTTGTCTCCCTATCCGTAAAGAACGATCGAACGTTGAAGGGATATCTCAAGTTTGGTGCCATGCGGACCACTACGTTGAGTGCCTATCCAGAGCTGTGTCAATGAAAGTATGACAATAACAGAAAAAGAAATTATTCGCACCGTGATCGCTGTCAAGACCGTGTTGTCAGTACTTTGCTGGCCTCGCAAGAAACCTTGAAGGACTCTATAGAAGACAGCTGAGAATCAATTGATGCGGGAAGCGTGGATATAAACCATACTCGGGATTTATCGAGGCCACGTGGGTCAAACGGACCCTGTACTCCAAAGGGCCGCGACCACCTCGCGTAGCCTCACCTGGTGACGGCGGGGGGCCCATGGGGACCACGAACTGAAAACATAAAACGAGTGAGTTACGAGAGACGGTGATCAGGGACTTGAATGACCAACCTCACGAGCACCTGTGTCGCCGAAGGGGAGTTCAAAAGCGAAGAACATATTTTTACGCCCGTCATAAACTCCTGGCCTTGCGAAAAGCTCGGGCTCTACATGGGTTTGCAGGCGATTGATGATCTCGAAATTTCGTGCCATGGGAAGCGGCTTTTCAGGCAAAATAACTACGATCGGAAGTAATCAGTGGTGTTCGGGTGCAAGAAGAAAATAGTTCTCACCAACTACACGGAAATTGTGCGAAGGGAGGACCTATCAGATACATCGTTCTGCGATAGAAAAGAGTGCGTACCGTCGTAGTGATAAATGGTGCCCTGGTCGAGCGTTGTCGCGAAATGATTGGTGAATACTTCGACGACTCTGCCAGCACTCCCGTGCCCTGGACGTTTAACGCCAATGGCCCGAACGTGCTGTGCAACGGCGCCATGGCGACGTTCGGCAGGAGCGCCGCCAGTTGGGGGCGGGCCTTGAGGCGGGCCACCCCCCCGGGGAGGACCTCCACGAGGACCACCGCGAGGGCCACCAGATCCACCACGAGGGGGGCCACGACCCGGAGAACTTCCGCGGGCGGGACTACCACCACGACTGCCACCGCGACCACCGCCACGGTCACCACTACCGCCGCGACCGCGATCACCGCTACCACCACGACCACGATCGCCACCACGTCCGCGACCACGACCACGACCGGAATCGTCGGGGCCACCTTTGGGAGGCATTGAAATTGCTCGATGAGGAACCGTGCGAGATAGGTGGAGGAAGAGGAGTGGGGGAGAGAGGAGAAAGCTATAAGTGGATGGAAGCAACGATGTTCGATTTTATATCATCAGACGTGGGACCGGGCCGTTCGCGGAATTCATTTGTTCTTCCTTCTTCCTTCTCAAAGGCGTTGTTGCGGTGACGCATAAGGAGTGTACCTTGCGCAGCCTTGTTGTCGTTGATTTCCATCTTTGTGCGATAAGCGCGCTTTCCCATTTCCACTACTGTATATTAGATCACATCGTATGACAGGTTCCCTTTCACAAGCGCAGCAGTACTACAGTAGTGTGAGCTGCGAGCTGTCGTCTGTTCTCGACGTGTCTCAACCCACGGTCGAAATATTACGTTTGAAACCAAAACACGTGTCGATCCGCAGCATCGTCTAGATGCCACTGGCCGTGGTTTCCTTACCTTTGCTGGATACTCGGGATCCAGCCATTCTAACCGCCCTCGTGTCGGGTCTCGTAATAAACCCATAGATATTCAATCAGATTTGGTCCGAGTCAATTATTACATTCTCGTCGACAGCCACACTTCGCTCAAACCACGATGACCTCATATCGTGCTTAGATCGGGGAGTCGAGAACTTGAAGGCCACCTTGTCCCTTGCTCACGCGTAATCCTCCTCCACGGTGTTGCCAATTAATATTAATGCAAGTGCTATCTCAGACAAAACCCGTTCGGGAATGTCACGCGTCCTTCTCAAGTCACCATCGTGCACCATCCTTCGGCATCTCTTCTGTATCCCACTTCTTTTCCGGCTCATCGGTTTATGCATTTATGTTTTGTCAACCTCACCCACACCTCCTACTTCGCTTACTATCCGCAGACTCCGTTGGCGCAGTGCCCGTTCTTCCGACTTCACAGCTAACTCCCGGCCAATCCAGCCCGTCTCAGCTGAACAGCATTGCCGATGCATTCCCCGCGCCTCTCCGCTCCGATCGACTCAATGGACTCTTCCCCACTGTGGTATTTTCTTTCGCTCAAGGTGGTCGCTCTCTTGGTCTCGTATATTCCCCTTGTCAATCCATCGTCGGATCTATACCCTCAGGAAAAGGAGTTTATCACTCCCGGAGGCACGGTCTCTGGAGGAAGGGCGAGACCTCTGGCGCAACACAGGATGTCATACCCATCAATCTCGACTGTGCATGGATTCCCTCGAATTTAGCGTGATCCAATAAGGAGCCCGGTTCTGCCATTTGAATCGCTCCTCATGTTATGGCGAATTGAACGGACTGGCTGCGCTCGAAGCCACCCTCAAATCGCATTTGGAAACTGCGCCTGACGGTTCCTATACGGAAAGACTTTTCAACGATCCTGACCTACTCCGACCGAAGATCATGGAAGGGGCGGACGAACTCTGCGGCGCAGAGGCAAATTGCGTTGTGAGAATGGTCTAGTTTAGACGTCTTTGAGCCAATCAGATAATATGCTTTCTTGTCATTCAACAAATTCGTACGAGGAAGACAATCGTACTGCCGTACACATGAAATCACTACTCTACAACGAAAGTCGTCACGTTCATGGGTTGTTGCGTCCTGAACAGAGGTCAGACGAGGCTAGCCGCCAGGGGAGGAACGGTGTCACAGCTGCCACTCAGCAGAAGTACATCAACTGCTTCATCCGGTCGTGGGTCGGTCTGAAAGCCTGCCGGAATCTCTCCAACGTCGTCTCTGCTGTGTTAGTGGCAGTTTCCGACGCGGAGAAGTCGAGACCCTGTTGCGGATCGTAATGGTGCTTGGCGCGAGAGCACACAATGTCGGCATCTGGGGTGAAAGCCAATCAGTGGTAATATGTGAAGACAATGAACAAAGCATCACAATAAACCGGTGCCGGTATGGAGACGGTGCGAGTAGCTCGCGCGTAAACGTGACAAAGCACGTACGAGAGTGATTGTAGACTGTCAGCACTGGGCACAGCGTCAGCATCGTGAGACCTCTAGCCAGCGAGACATCCAGAGTACTAGTAACATACGTGAATCGGTTCTCATCGACGAGGACGTTGTAGTGGGCCGGGCGACTGGTTCCGAGAATTCCCCCGTGACTCAACAGATAAAAGTCAAATTCGACAGGGTTAACCACATCGCTGTCAACAACAGTGCCAGCGACGCAATTCCCGCTTCGGTCGCTCTCGTTTTGAACGCACGGGAAAAACCGAACGTGGTGCCGCTTGCCGACTATGATCAGAGTGATGGTGGGCTTGAAACCCAGCTTAACACACGCCTCTATGTTGACGTTAGGAGTAGGAGACATGAGACATATTGGGTAACTACTTCGAATGAGCGGAAGTTCCTCCTCGAGGACCGTGGGGAATTGTCCTTCCGAGACGCCATCTGAAGAGGGCCATTTGTTTGCGTACTTATTAGAGGGATCAAAAGGCTGACCGCGATAGAACAGAATGCGCCTGGGATACTTTCCCGTTGCGCCTTTGTATTGTTCCAGTACATCCTGTCAGTTAGTCAGTCGGTCAGTCATGTGCTCGTCTAGGAACGCTTAAAGACACACTGTACTCATAGACTCCATTGCTTCTATGATTTCCCTCCTAGATGTTTGCACTTCCATCGTAGAAACATATCGGACACCACTAGTGTCGATACTTCCAACGAGAGATGCGTAAGACGGTCGATCATCTGATCCAGAGGGAGGATGCATGACGTCGGCACCTGATGAAACAGGAGTAAATCTAATCACTCAGAATCGAGCCATAAGACAATGCCTACCCATGACAATGGTCGGATTTGCGGAATCGGTGAGAAACGGGACATCACGAGCTTCGGGGATGGCATTGATTCCACCGAGTTTGACGTTCAGCCTACACGGAAGTTGTATCGGACGAGCTATGGAGTGTCGCAATGTACCCACTTGAGTGTTATGTTAGCATAATATTGCGGCTTTGCACGATTGCACTTCGCTGACTTCATGCATTGTGTGACAACGCCCGTCTACAGAAAAAATTAATATGTTTCCAGTGCGATGATAATCAGTGATTACCGCGACATCGCCAAAACTGGTACGTCAGATATCCATGTTAGATCCTGGTCATAGAGAAAATAAATAATATGGATTTACTGTTTGATGGCGGTATAGATATTGTTTTCACCTTCCGGGAGGACCACGACAATAAGAACAGGCAGACTCTTTGTTCGACGCTGACATTCGGCACCAGCCACACGGAGTTGCTGCGGAGACCGTCAGGCATCCATCAAAGAGGAGTTAACAACGAGATGACAAACCTGACCAATATTCCCTTGTCCTGACTCCCATTTTATGAGACCTGGCTGAGGATTGATGTTTATTCCTGTAAACCCTGCGTTTGGTGATGGGCAGAACACGCAATTAAGTGGGCGCACCAACGACTTCACATGCTCTGACCAGATCATTGACCATCTGATTCGCAACCTGGTCGTTGAAACGCTGTTGTCTCTCATAAATTGTCACCATCCAGTTCGGCACTTGAGATGCTTGTAACATCCGTTTGTCGATCCTTCAAGAGGGTTATGTCAGACCAGGAACAAACTACCGCAAGGAGACATACAGATTCCATACACCATCCCGTGGTCTCTGGAATGACCTCTTTGAATCATCTTCCCTCTGCAGAAAGGAAGGTAATGCTCACGGCACTAGGTTGTTTTGAGGATTTGTGATACTTCAGAGTTGGCGCATTGATCACTCGAGCCTGGGTTCTCAACGGCTGATCTGCGACTGTCATGCCAAACTGGCGGACATATTCTGATTGTCCGTATTCGAGGACCTTTGAGTGGATGGTCAATAGAGTCACAGAATGTGCACAGCATGGACATACGTTGAGGCCATTGCAGATGCTCGCTAGGCGTTCATTCGGATGCTTTGTCGCGAAATCGAGCACGGAGTTTGTCTTGTCAGGAGGTACTTGTTTTCGAATGATCTGTCCTGGAGGAACCTTACAGAGCTCCAGTGGAATTAGAGCACCAGTCGAGAGCTGCGGTGCTGGGTCAATCGTAGAGAGAGGGCGCGCATGCAATCGTGTACAAACCTCGACACATATGACTTCCGGGTACCGCAAAGGCCCACCTAAGACCCCTTGGAAGTAATCCGCGACCGTCATCCGTTGGCCATTGTCGAGTTCAAATGACAAATCCCTAGCTCCCTCTTTGCTCAGCTTCTTGACCACACGCCGTCTGGGGCCCTGTCGACCTGGCTCACGCTGACCATGCGAAGTCGTGACCTCGAGACCCGTGATGAAGCGCTGGAGGCGGAGCCGCTCCCTATCAGGAAGCCCTCGCGGCGCGAGCGCATCGGGTCTGTTGAGATTGAGGTGGGCAAGAGCAAGACCGATCAGTGGCCCAGGCATGAACATGGCGCCCGTCGATATGTCGACATTGATCAGCATGCGACCAATAGCAGGCCGCACGGACTGGAAGTATCCGCGCCATAGCACAATCCCACCACCAATGTCCCTTGTCTCCCTATCCGTAAAGAACGATCCGCGGATGAAGGGATGTCTCAGGTTTGGTCCCATGCGGACCACTACGTTGAGGGCCTATCCGGAGCCGTGTCAATGAAAGCATGACCATAACAGAAAAAGAAATTGTTCGTACCATGATCGCTGTCAAGACGGGGTTGTCAGTACTTTGCTGGCCTCGCAAGAAACCCTGAAGGACTCTAGAAGATAGCTGAGAACCAGTTGATGCAGGAAGGGTGGATATAAATCATACTCGGGATTTATCGAGGCGACGTGAGTTAAACGAACCCTGAACTCCAGACTTGAAGGGTCGCGACCACCTCGCGTAGCCTCACCCGGTGAAGGCGGGGGGCCCATGGGGACCACGAACTGAAAAAAGGAAACGAGTTACGAGGGTCGATGAGATCAGGGACTTGAAGCACCAACCTCACGAGTACCTGCCTCGCCGAAGGGGAGTTCGGAGGCCATGAACATATTTTTGCGCCCATCATAAGCTCCTGGCCTTGAGAAAAGCTCGGGCTCTACGTGGGTTTGCAGGCGATTGATTATCTCGAAATTTCGCGCCATGGGAAGCGGCTTTTTAGCCGAAATAACTACCATCGGAAGTAAGCAGCAACATACAGGTGCAAGAAGAAAATAGTGCTCACCAACTACATGGAAATCGAGCGAAGGGAGGACCTATGAGATACATCGTTCTGTGATAGAAAAGAGTGTGTACCGTCGTATTGATAAATGGTGCCCTGGTCGAGCGTTGTCGCGAAATGATTGGTGAATATCTCGACGACTCTGCCAGCACTTCCGTGTCCTGGACGTTTGACGCCAATGGCCTGAACATGCTGTGCAACGGCGAGGTGGCGACGTTCCGCCGGAGCGCCGCCAGATGGGGGTGGCGGGCCTTGAGGCGGGCCACCCCCACGGAGAGGTCCACCAGGTCCACCACGAGGGGGCGCACGACCCGGAGAACTTCCGCGGGCGGGACTACCACCACGACTGCCACCGCGATCAAAACCACCGCGACCACCTCCACGGTCACCACTACCGCCGCGACCGCGATCACCGCTACCACCACGCCCACGATCACCACCACGTCCGCGACCACGACCACGACCGGAATCGTCGGGGCCACCTTTGGGAGGCATGGAAAAGGCTCAATGAGGAACCGTGCGAGATGGAGGGCAGAACAGGGGAGGGGGAGGGTATGAGTGGATGGAGACAACGACGTTCGATTTTATGCACCAGACATGAGACTCTGGGCCTTTGGCGAAATTCATTTGTTCTTCCTTCTCATAGTCGTTGTTGCAGTGACCAAGAGGGAGCGGACCGGGCGCAGTCCTGTTGTCGTTGATATCTTTGTTTGATCACATCGTGTGGCAGGTCCCCTTTGACAAGCGCGGCAGGGCGAGCTGCCAGCTGTCGTCCGTTCTCGAGCTGGGTCAAGGTGTCTCAAGTCAAGTGATTATATGTCTGGAACCAAAGCGCGTGTTGCCCAATCGTCTAGATCCCAAATCTGCCCCCCATGACACCTGTGACCACGTGACCGTACCACTGCACCTGGCAATGGTCTCCTTCCTACCTTTTCTGGACATCCAGGATCCGACCATTCTAACTGCCCTCTCTCGTGTCAGTCCTGTAATGAAACCCATTGTTAACCCCATAGATGTTCGATCAGATTCCTACATTCTCGCCGACCGCCACGCTTCGCTCAACTCATCTCGCCGTCATATCATGCCTCTAAGGTAATCGGCATTACACCCTCAGATCGAAACCTCCTTCTCCTCTGTGATGCCGATGCAAGGGCCGTCCCAGATAAGACCAGTTCAACGTTTCAAGGGTGTCGGGCATCGTTCTCAGGTCACCATCCCTCGAATTAGATCTCATCTCATCTGTATCCCACTTCTTTTCCGACTCATCGATGTCTTCTCGACCTCGCCTACACCACCCACTTCACTCACCATTCGCAAACTCCCTTCGGTTGGCCCCGTGCCAGTTCTTCCGACTTCACAGCTAACTCCCGGCCAATCCAGCCCCTCGCAGCTGAACACCGCCGATGCATTCCTCGCGCCTCTCCGCTCCGATCACCCGATGGACTCTTCCCCACGGTGGTTCCTTCTTTCGCCCAAGGTGGTCGCTCTCTTAGTCTGGTATATTTCCCTCGTCAATCCATCGTCGGATGTAGTATACGCTCAGGAAAAGGAGTTTATCACTCTCGGAGGCACGGCCTCCGGAGGAAGGGCGAGACTTCTGGTGCAACACAGGATGTCATACGGATCAATCTCGACTGTGACATGGACCCTCGAGTTCAGCGTCATGCACTGAGGAGCCGGGTTCTGCCATTTGAATCGCTCTTCATGTTTTGGCGAATTGAATGGACTGGCTGCGCTCGAAGCCACCCTCAAATCGCATTTGGAAACTCCATCTGAGGGTTCCTATACGAAGACTTCTCAACGATCCTGACCTACTCCGACCGAAGATCATGGAAGGGGCAGACAAACTGTGCGGCGCAGAGACAAATTGAGTTGTGGCAATGGTCTAGTTTAGACGTCTTTGAGCCAATCAGATAATGTGCTTTCTTATCATTCAACAAATTCGTACGAGAGGGACCATCGTACTGCCGTACACATGAAATCACTACTATACAACGAAAGACGTTACTTTAATGGATTGTTACATCCTGAACAGAGGCCAGACTAGGCCAGCCGCCAGGGAAGGAACGATTTCACAGCTGCCACTCAGCAGAAGTACATCAACTGTTTCATCCGGTCGTGCGTCGGTATGAAAGCCTGGCGGAATCTCTCCAACGTCGTCACTGCTTCTGTGGTGTTGGTCGCAGTCTCTGATGCGGAGAAGTCTAGACCCTGTTGTGGATCGTAATGGTGCTTGGCGCGGGAGCACACAATGTCGGCATCTGGTGTGAAAGCCAATCAGTGGTAATACGCGAAGACAATGAACAATCATCACAATAAACCGGTGCCGGTATCGAGACCGAGCGAGTGGCTCGCGCATAAACGTGACAAAGAGCATACGAGAGTGATTGTAGACCATCAGCACTGGGCACGGCGTCAGCATCGTGAGTCTTCCAGCCAGTGAGACATTCAGAGTAACTTACGTGAATCGGTTCTCGTCGATGAGGACGTTGTAGTGGGCAGGGCGACTGGTGCCGAGAATTCCCCCGTGACTCAACAGATAGAAGTCAAATTCCACAGGATTGACCACGTCGCTGTCAACAACAGTGCCAGCGACGCAATTCCCGCTTCGGTCACTCTCATTTTGAACGCTCGGGAAAAATCGAGCGTGGTGCCGCTTGCCGACTATGATCAGAGTGATGGTGGGCTTGAATCCCAGTTTGGCACACGCATCTATGTTGACGCTAGGTGTTAGGAGATACGAGACATATTGGGCAACTGGCATACTTCGAATGAGCGGAAGTTCTTCCTCGATAACCGTAGCGAATTGTCCTTCGGAGACGCCATCTGAAGAGGACCGTTTGTTTGCGTACTTATTAGAAGGATCAAAAAGACTGACCGCGATAGAACAGAATGCGCTTGGGATACTTTCCAGTTGCGCCTCTGTATTGTTTCAGGACGTACTGTCATTCAGTCAGTCATGTGCTCGTCTAGGAACGCTTGAAGACGCACAGTACTCATAGACTCCATTGCTTCTATGATTTCCTTCCTAGATGTTTGCACTTCCATCGTAGAAACATATCGGACACCACTAGTGTCGATACTTCCAACGAGAGAAGTGTAAGATGGACGATCATCGGATCCAGGGGCAGGATGCATGACGTCGGCACCTAATGAAACAGGAGTAAATCTAATCACTTGGAACCGGGCCATAAGACGCCTACCCATGACAATGGTCGGATTTGCGGAATCGGTGAGAAATGAGATATCACGAGCTTCAGGGATGGCATTGATTCCACCGAGTTTGACGTTCAGCCTGCACGGAAGTTGTATCAGACGAGCTATGGAGCGTCGCAATATACCCACTTGAGCGTTATGTTAGCATAATATTGCGGCTTTGCACGATTGCACTTCGCTGACTTCATGCACTGTGTGACAACGCCCGTCTAAAGAAAAAATTAATATGTTTCCAGTGCGATAATAATCAGTGATTACCGCGACATCGCCAAAACTGGTGCGTCAAATATCCACGTTAGATCCTGGTCATAGATAAAACAAGTAATATGGATTTACTGTTTGACGGCGGTATAGATATCGTTTCCGCCTTCTGGGAGGACCACGACAATAAGAACAGGTAGACTCTTTGTTCGACGTTGACATTCGGCACCAGCCGCACGGAGTTGCTGCCGAGACCGTCAGACATCCTTCAAAGAGAAGTCAGCAACGAGATGACAAACCTGACCAATGTTGGCTTGTCCTGATTCCCATTTTATGAGGCCTGGCTGAGGATTGATGTTTATTCCTGTAAACCCTGCGTTTGGTGATGGGCAGAACACGCAATTACGTGGTCGTACCAACGACCCCACATGCTCTGACCAGATCATTGACCATCTGATTCGCTGTCTGTTCGTTGAAACGCTGCTGTTTCTCATAGATGATCACCATCCAGTTCGGTACTTGAGATGCTTGTAACATCCGTTTGTCGATCCTTCAAGAGGGTGGTGTCAGACAGGAACAAACCACAGCAAGGAGACACACAGATTCCATGCACCATCCCGTGGTCTCTGGAATAAATTCTTTAAATCGTCTTCCCTCTGGAGAAAGCAAGGGAATGCTCACGGCACTAGGTTGCTTTGAAGATTGGTGATACTTCAGAGTTGGCGCATTGATCACTCGAGCCTGGGTTCTCAACGGCTGATCTGCGACTGTCATGCCAAATTGGCGGACATATTCTGATTGTCCGTAATCGAGGACCTTTGAGTGGATGGTCAATAGAATCACAGAATGCGCACACCATGGACGCACGCTTAGGCCATTGCAGATGCTCGCCAGACGATCATTCGGACGCTTTGTTGCGAATTCGAGTACAGAGTTTGTCTTGTCAGGAGGTACCTGTTTTCGCATGATCTGTCCTGGAGGGACATGACAGAGCTCCAGTGGAATCAGAGCACCGGTCGAGAGCTGCGAGGTGCTGGGTCAATCGTAGAGAGGGCGCCAATGCAATCGTATACAAACCTCGACACATATGACTTCCGGGTGCCGCAAAGGTTTACCTAGGACCCCTTGGAAGTACTGCGCGACCGTGGTCTGCTGGCCATTGTCGAGTTCAAATGTCAGATCACTAGCTCCTTCCTTGCTCAGCTTCTTGACCACACGCGGTCTCGGGCTCTGTCGACCTGGCTCACGCTGACCATGCGATGTCGTAATCTTGAGGCCCGTGATAAAGCGCTGGAGTCGAACCCTCTCCCTATCAGGAAGCCCTCTACGCGGCGCGAGCGCATCGGGTCTGTTGGGTGCAAGATTGAGGTGGGAAAGAGCAAGACCGATTAGTGGACCAGGCATGAACATGGCGCCCGTCGATATGTCGACGTTGATCAGCATGCGACCGATGGCAGGCCGCACGGACTGGAAGTATCCGCGCCACAGCACAATCCCACCACCAATGTCCCTTGTCTCCCTATCCGTAAAGAACGATCGGACGTTGAAGGGATATCTCAGGTTTGGTGCCATGCGGACCACCACGTTGAGTGCCTATCCAGAGCTGTGTCAATGAAAGTATGGTCATAACAGAAAAAGAGACTGTTCGTACCGTGATCGCGGTCAAGACCGTGTTGTCAGTACTCTGCTGGCCTCGCAAGAAACCTTGAAGAACTCTAGAATACAGCTGAGAATCACTTGACGCAGGAAGGGCGGACATAAATCATACTCGGGATTTATCGAGGCCACGTGGGTCAAACGGACCCTGTACTCCAAAGGGCCGCGACCACCTCGCGTAGCCTCACCTGGTGACGGCGGGGGACCCATGGGGACCACGAACTGAAAACATAAAACGAGTGAGTTACGAGGGACGGTGATCAGGGACTTGAATGACCAACCTCACGAGCCCCTGCGTCGCCGAAGGGGAGTTCAAAGGCGAAAAACATATTTTTACGCCCATCATAAACTCCTGGCCTTGAGAAGAGCTCGGGCTCTGCATAGGTTTGTAAGCGATTGATGATCTCGAAGTTTCGTGCCATGGGAAGCGGCTTCTCGGGCAAAATAACTACGATCGGAAGTAATCAATGGTGTGCAGGTGCAAGAGGAATAATGCTCACCAACTACACGGAAATAGAGCGAAGGGAGGACCTGTCAGATTCACCCCTCTGCTATAGAAAAGAGTGTGTACCGTCGTAATGATAAATGGTGCCCTGGTCGAGCGTTGTCGCGAAATGATTGGTGAATATCTCGACGACTCTGCCAGCAGTCCCGTGTCCTGGACGTTTGGCGCCAATGGCTCGAACATGCGAAGCGACAGCGAGAGTCCGGCGTTCAGCGGGAGCACCGCCAGTTGGGAGTGGCGGGCCTTGAAGCGGGGGGCCGCCACGGGGAGGACCACCACGAGGACCACCAGGACCACCACGAGGTGGAGGGCCGCCGCGAGGGCCACCACGAGGGGAGCCACGACTTGGAGAACTTCCGGGGGCGGGACTACCACCACGACTGCCACCACGGTCGAAGCGGGCGGGACTACCGACACGGCTGTCACCGCGGTCAAAGCCACCGCGACCGCCGCCACGGTCACCACTACCACCACGACCACCGCCACGGTCACCACTACCACCACGACCACCGCGACCACGATCACCGCTACCACCACGGCCACGATCGCCATCGCGTCCGCGGCCACGACCACGGCCAGGTTCATTGGGGGCACCTTTGGGAGGCATGGAAAATGCTCGATGAGGAACTGTGCGAGATAGGGGAGAAGAAGAGAGCAGGATACGAGTGGTTTGAAAACAACGGCGTCCGATTTTATGCATCAGACGTGAGACTCTGGGCCGTTGGCGGAATTCTTTTTTTCTTCTATCTCAAAGTCGTTGTTGCGGTGACCAAGAAGCAGTGTACCTGCGCAGTCTTATTTGTCGCGGAAGCGGCGGTCGGGCCACATGGCCACCACATAGAGTAGAGCGCACGTCGCGCTAGTGTTTGACATGGACAGTTTGCATGGTCGATTATAGTACATACCCCCATTATTTGCTTCCGTGTAGTGCCCCATTTCGTACCCCTTAGTATACTTTACTTTTATACCTCTGTAGTCGTGTAGCGACTCCCTCAGTGTGTGCTTTCTGCCCAACTGAGTGTGTGTCCGTTACACAGGTAAATACATCCAATCTTAGTGTGTGCTTTCTGCCCAACTGAGTGTGTGTCCGTTACACAGTCTGCTCCCAGCCCACTCACTCCTTTGCGCTCGCGCTCGTTTGCTGCACCTTTCAACACTCGTTGTTTGCTACATTATTGCCGTTGATATCTTTGTTCGATCACATCGTGTGCAGGTCCCCTTTCACAAGCGCAGCAGTGCGAGCTGCAAGCTGTCGTCCGTTCTCGAGCTGGGGCAACGTGTCTGTGAAGTGGAACCAAAGCGCGTGTCGATCATATCCGAATTGATCTTGATTTCCAGAATTGCCTAATCGGCTAGATCCCAAATTTGCCCACGCTGAATTTTCACTCCGCTGGCAATGGTTTCCTTCCTACCTTTGCTGGACACTCAGGATCCGTCCATTCTAACTACCCTCTCTCGAGTCGGTCCTGTAATAAAACCCATTGCTAACCCCATAGATATTCAATCAGATTTTGTCAATGCCTACATCCTCGTCGACAGCCACACCTCCCTCAACCACGATGACCTCATATCGTGCTTAGATCAGGGTGCCGAGAAGGTCATCTTATCCCTTGCTCATGCATCTGAGGTTATCGGCGTTATACCCTCAGACCGAATCCTCCTTCTCCTCGATGTTGCCAATGCAAGTGCCGTTTCAGATAAGACCCGTTCAGGCGTGTCGGGCGTCCTTCTCAAGTCACCATCCCTCGAATTAGATCTCATTTCTTCCGTATCACACTTCTTTTCCGACTCATCGATATATGTTTTGTCGACCTCAGCCACACCACCTACACCACTCACCATTCGCGAACTCCGTTCGGTTGGCGCCGTGCCCGTTCTTCCGACTTCGCAGCTGACTCTCGGCCAATCCAGCCCCTCACAACTGAACATCGCCGATGCATTCCTCGCGCCTCTCCACTCCGATCGACCCGATGGGCTTTTCCCCACTGTGGTTTCTTCTTTCGCTCAAGGTGGTCGCTCTCTTGGACTTGTATATTCCTCTCGTCAATCCATCGTCGAATCTATTCTATCAGGAAAGGGGGTTTATCACTCCCGGAGGCACGGTCTCTGGAGGAAGGGCGAGACTTCTGGTGCAACACAGGATGTCGTACGCATCAATCTCGACTGTGACACGGATTCCCTCGAGTTCAGCGTGATCCAACAAGGAGCAGGGTTCTGCCATTTGAATCGCCCCTCATGCTTTGGCGAACTGAACGGACTGGCTGGGCTCGAAGCTACCCTCAAATCGCGATTAGAAACTGCACCTGAGGGTTCCTATACGAAAAGACTTTTCAACGATCCTGACCTACTCCGATCGAAGATCATGGAAGAGGCAGACGAACTCTGCGGCGCAGAGACAAGCGAGCAAGTCGCGTTCGAAGCGGCCGACTTGTTTTACTTTGCTCTGACTCGATGCATCGCCGCCGGCGTGGGTCTCGTCGACATCGAGCGCAACCTCGACGCCAAAGCGCGCAAGGTCTCCCGAAGACCAGGCAATGCGAAGTCACGGTGGTCCTCGAAGCCTGCTTCTTCCGCCGAACCGCCACCGCCTTCCTCCGCACAGGTTGCCCAGCCATCGCCACCCGATCCCAACGCCACTATCCGCATGCGCAAATACACAGCGTCGTCCCTTTCCCCATCAGAACGTGCGGATCTTCTTCGGCGTCCCGTGCTCAAATTCGACGCCATGATGGCCAAGGTGAAACCGATCGTGGATTACGTGCGCGCTCAGGGCGACGCCGCACTCCTCGAGCTGACGGCCAAATTCGACAAGGCGCAGCTCGACAGCACGGTCGTATTCCCGCCCTTCGCGCCCGAAACGATGCAGCTCGACGACGCAGTCCGCGCCGCGATCGACGCGGCGTACGCCAACATCCGCAAGTTCCACGAAGCGCAGGCGAGCGGGGACGCCCTCGTGGTCGAGACGATGCCCGGCGTCGTCTGCTCGCGCTTCGCGCGCCCCATCGCACGCGTCGGGCTCTACGTCCCCGGCGGCACAGCGGTCCTCCCCTCGACGGCGCTCATGCTCGGCATCCCCGCACAGGTCGCCGGCTGCCGCGAAATCGTCCTCGCCACCCCGCCCCGCCCCGACGGCAGCGTCTCCCCCGAAGTGATGTACGTCGCCCACCTCGTCGGCGCATCCGCGGTCCTCAAAGCTGGCGGCGCCCAGGCGGTCGCCGCGCTCGCGTATGGCACGCAGACCGTGCCCAAGGTAGACAAGATATTCGGCCCAGGTAACCAGTGGGTGACTGCGGCCAAGATGCTCGTGCAGAATGACACCGACGCGTTGGTGGCCATCGATATGCCCGCGGGCCCGTCTGAAGTTCTCGTGAGTCGACTACTGCGCTGCTGCATCGTCCCCCCCTTATCCCCGTCTTTTGAAATTGTGAATAAAAGCGTAGTGGCTGATGGTGTGGGTCACACAGGTCATCGCAGATCAAACGTGCAATCCCGCTCACGTGGCGGCAGACCTCCTTTCTCAAGCCGAGCACGGCGTCGATTCGCAAGTGGTACTCGTCGGCATCGATCTCCCAGAATCGGTCCTTTCGGAAGTGGAGTCGCAGGTCGACGTTCAAGCGCACGCGTTGGAGCGCGTAGACATCGTCCGCCAATCCGTCGCGAAGAGCATCATCGTGCAGGTAAATGACTTGGACGCCGCGCTGGCATTCTCGAACGACTACGCCCCCGAGCACCTCATCCTACACATTACGAATGCTGCGGATGCAGTGGCGCACGTCCAGAATGCGGGGAGCGTCTTCGTGGGACCATTCTCCCCCGAGAGGCAAGTCGTGTTCTGCTTCTTGGTTCCTCAGGAGTGGCGCTGATGATCACTGCGTCCCTCTGCCCTACCCCTTACCTTGCGCTTCTTTGCAGCTGCGGAGACTACGCATCGGGAACGAACCATACGTTGCCGACAAATGGCTACGCACGCCAATTTAGCGGTGTGAACACGCTCTCCTTCCAGAAGCACATCACTTCCCAGGAACTTACTGCGGATGGACTCAAAACCCTGGGGCCTATAGTAGCCACGCTTGCGGACTGCGAAGGGCTGCAGGCGCATGCAAACGCGGTCCGGATCCGACTCGGTTCGATATAAAGGCGTGGAAAGCGGTGGAAAGAAAACGCCCTTGATGTAAAACGCTCACAGCTGGGGGCACAAAACAATAAATTGCACGACCCCGTGATTTCCGCGGGTAAAGGGGGGGGATCTATAGCACTAGGAATAACATGATGTATGCTCGAACGTAATGTAGACTCAGTTGGTTCGGTAGAGGGCTCGCTTGGCAACCTTGACGATAAGCGCAGTGTCGGGGAAGGCTAAAGCTTCGAGATTTGTGGCATACTAAAAGCCAGACGTCAGATTGGACGATAAGAACAGCAATCCGGTTGAGGAAACGCACAGGAGTGGGAACATCAGCACCAGTAATACGCTCCACTGGCGCATCGAGGTAGTCGAATGCTTCACTCTCTACAATTTGGGCACAGATCTCAGACCCTACACCGAACGCGGGGAAACCACCCTCCACGGTAACCAGTCTTGGGACGGTGAGAGTTCGAAAAAATTGCGTGATAGCAGTTACTCGTGCTCACCGGTTGGTTTTCTTTACTGAATCTTTGATCGTACCAATATCCAGAGGACGAATGGAACGGAGATTGATGACCTCCGCCTTGACGCCCTCTTTGGCCAGAATATCCGCCGCCTCAAGACTGTGAGCCACCATCTTGCTGTGGGCAACAATGGTAACGTCACTCCCGGCACGCTCAACCTTTGCCTTCCCGATGGGCAGGAGGAAGTCATCTGACATGGCTTCCTTGGACATAGGGAACGAAACGCCGTAAAGCATTTCATTCTCAAGGAAGACGATGGGGTTAGGGTCACGGATGGCAGACTGATGATGATTTGTTGGTGTTTAGCGCCGAAGGTGTGTGAGACTCCGAAATCTTACGCACCTTGAGTAGACCTTTGCAATCCTCCGCACTCCATGGGCTAACAACTTTTAAGCCAGGAATCTGGCCGTACCATGCCGCGTAGTCCTGCGAGTGCTGAGCGGCAACGCCAGAAGCGGCGCCGTTGGGCCCACGGAAAACGACGGGACATGGGACATTTCCGCCGGACATATAGTAGGTCTTGCCAGCCGAGTTAACGATCTGGTCGATAGCTTGCATGGCAAAGTTGAAGGTCATAAATTCGCATCTTGATCATGTCAGCTCGTATCGGTCGATGTGATCAGTTTGAAAAAAAAAAGTGACATACACTGGTCGCAAGCCGGCGAGAGCGGCACCAACGGCAATACCAGCAAAGCCCATTTCTGTGATCGGGGTGTCGACGACACGCTTCTCTCCGAACTTGTCCAACAAGCCTTTCGTTACCTAGGAAATAAAATTGAGGGCGCAACCATATACGGGCGACAGCGGTCCCAACCGACCTTGTAAGCACCGTTGTAGCGAGCGACTTCCTCACCGAGAACGAAGACCGTCTCGTCACGGATCATCTCTTCCTCCATGGCCGTGTTAAGTGCCTCGCGAACCGTCATCTATAAAGTAAAATGTAAGATATGGCCCAATGAGAGTAAGCGTTACGGGACACCGACGGAGGTACTTGCTGCTTCCGTGGCAAATGAGCGGAAGGCATTCTTACGATGAGGAAGGGATCCACCAGCGCGCAAATTTGCGAGCGCAGGTGCTAGTCGGGAGAGAGCTCTCGTAGTCATAGGCTTTTAATTTTGAAAACGAAAGGAGGAAAAGAGGGAAGAAGGGGGAGGAGGAAGGTTGATTCGCTTGAGACGGACAGCAGGACGATACGAAACGAAATATTCGAATTTCCCCATTTTTGGGGCTGGAAGAGCGCTTTCGTCCGACGCTTACAAATAGGCATCAACAGCGCCTCTTCCGTCTACCTCCGATCCGTGTCGGTTTTTCCGTCATGTCCGTCGTGGTCATCACAGGAGCTTCAAGGTCCTCTTGAAGCGCTACATAATATAAAATTTGTGCCACTGATTCTATTTTTTTTGTCTGCACAGGGGAATTGGTCTCGCAGCCACTTCGATTTTACTGAAATCATTCAAGGCGACCGTCGTCGCCATTTCACGCACTGGTTCAGCCGAGTTGAACGCTCTAGCTGACGCACATCCCGAGACCCTGCAAATTGTGCAGTGCAACATGCCAGTTTTCGGCCGTGTCGTCGCTTCCGAGCCATTCGCTGATGTCCCGCACAGAACCGATGAACTCGCATTCACTACGGCCATCCAATCCATACCTGCCAAGTATGGACACCTAGATGCCTTGATACTGAACGCTGGCATTATGGATCCCTTCACGCGAATCACTTCAGCCGACACTCCCCTGGATGCATGGAGGACGCACTTCGAGGTTAACGTGTACTCTCTTGTCACTGCACTGAAAGCTGCTGCTCCGTCGCTCCGCGAAAGCCCCACCGGAGGCAAGGTTATCTTTGTTAGTTCGGGTGCTGCCGTCGGGGGTATCGCGGGCTGGGGCCCCTACAACGCGAGCAAGGCAGCCATGAACTCTCTGAATCGGTAGGATTACGCCCCGAAACCAATTCGGGCTTTTCACTCACTTGATACTCATGTTCTGTAAACATCAGGACATTGGCCAACGAGGAGGAGGGAAAGATAGTCTCCATCGCAGTACGCCCCGGTAAAGTGGATACTGCTGTCCGTTTCATTTCGTGTTTTCCCAGTCGACGTCCTTACCGGCTCATGGGGGCGGTAGATGCAAAGCGAAATCCGAGACGATGGCGGCGTCCACATGGCACCTGATGTTCACGGAAGCTTCATACGGGAGAAGGAACAAGGCTCGCTTTTGAAGCCTGAGGACCCCGGGCACGTCATAGCTGCCCTTGCAATTAACGGGCCACCATCACTGTCTGGCGAGTTTATCAGCTGGGATGACGAGAGATGCCGAGAGTTCAGACGGCCAGTTTGACAAAGTAATCACATGCATGGGTTCAAAATGAGAAGTTGTATCTCCAAATACGTCGACAGAAACCTGGTGGCGAACGCAAAGTCAGATGTGATCATGAAGCTGAAGCCCGCTGTCCTTCTTTTGATGACGACCATGACGACCGCACAACGTATCGACATTCACCACCATTTCTTCCCACCCTCTTTGTCGCGCATCAAAGCGGCGCATTCCCAAGCCGTGGGCTTCCGCACACCCCCAGAAAATTTGCCATGGAATATGGATTTGAGCTTGCGCGCGATGGACTCGTTGGGCATTCAACTCGCAGTCTTATCACTACCCTCGGGCATTGCGGAGACCTTTGAGGAAGCCAAGACACTTAACGCGGCGATGCACGAAATTGTACTGCAGCGCAGGGACAAGTTCGCGTTTTGGGGCTGTTTGGGTGACTGGCGTGATGTCCAGGGTAATCACCCATGATACTTCACCAGAATTGACCAGTCACTTCTCCCGATGCTATGATTTTGTAGGCGCGCTCCGACTCATCCCATATGTATTCGACGAACTCGGCGCCGTAGGCATTGCCGTCTCTTCATCTTACGGTTCTGGGTGCGAAGCCAGTAAGTCCACCGCCATCATACGTCTGATAATGGATGCATATGCACCGGCGGTCAGGGTACATAGGTGATGACATATATGACCCCATATGGTCTGCGCTCGATGGACGAGGAGCGATCGTCTTCGTTCACGGTACGCAAACGCCTTCTTTGACACCAATCCCGCACCCGGCGCTTGGGCTTCCCATCACAGAGGTAACCTCTGCCACAACGGAAGCATTTGAGCCTCATGAACACGCACAATGCAAACAGGTACCCCACGAGACTTTCAAAGCCGCAGCCCACCTCGTCGTGGGCGGAAAGACTCGACGGTTCTCGCGCCTCGACTTGATACTGGCCCACATGGGTGGGAGCACGCTTGCACTCGCGCCCCGGGTCGCCGGGCTCGCCCGGTACATGGGTGCGTCATTATCGGAGGACGAGATCCTAATCGAGTTTCGGAGATACTGGTGGGACACCGCGCTGAGCGGCATTTCTGCCACAGAAGGTGGCCCAGAAGAGTGGGGCGTTGGGGATCGCATCCTCTGGGGAAGCGACTTCCCGGGTGGGTAAAAATATCCTGCAGTTGCTGCAATAAATCTTGAGCGGCTGACAAAGCAATAGCCGTTTCGATGGACACTGTCCGGTGGTTCGATAGCCAGCTTGAGAAAGCACATCAAGCCAATGTACCACACCTAGAGAAAATACGCCGTAAAAATATCCTAGCCCTCTTCCGGGCTCGTGGTATCTACTTGCTAGAGAGGCCTAGTGAGGCTCCGGACAAGTCGTTAACTTGACATATTATGAGCATTCTAGTCACTCTAGAAAAAAAGTAGGAATAATGATGGGAATATTGTTATTGGCGTTGTTCTATGCCTATGAATTCGTTTGCAAAGTAGTGCGGACAAAACGGGTCAAGCGTGGGACAAGGGTGACACACCGACCCTACCATCCTCCAGCACACACATATGGCATGCGGATCTATCAAAATTGTCTAGTAATGTTCTGGTTCTTTCAGCCACGTCACGAATTCGTTAAAACCTTCAGTTCCAGGAATTAGTGCCAACCCATGTTGGCCCTCGGGATGGTAAAATAGCCCTTTACGGACGCCATGAGACACCAGGTAATTTTTGATTCGCTGTGGGGATATATACCTTCGTCAGTCTTTATACGAGTGAGCGATTTTTATGGTGAGCTAACCGGGGCGCAGAGAACTACATCGTTATTTGCTACGATGAACTTATTCCGCGATGGGTCGCGCGCGTGAGGTATTTCTTCAAAAAACAAGGTATTTGCGGTCCAATCGAACTGCCTTTGAAGCAGGTTGGCAACGCCCATTTCTGTACTGACGAAATAGTTCACAAAGAGCTGTAGACCCTATGTAGATGAATACATGTCAGACATAGAGGTCGACTGTGCTTGGATGCAGGACTCACAGTCGTGGCGGAGTTGTAAAGGAACTTGAGACAGAGGTCTTAGTTGGATCGTATGTGAATATGGCAATGGAGAGAATAATTACAGCAGTGACCACGTACCACCTTCCCAACCACAGAAGGTGACGGGATCGATGAATAACGACCTCGCAACAAGGTCCGGCGCGTCCTTCAGGAACCAAGCGTGGACGTAGGAACCATTGGAGTGGCTTGTCATGGTAATTCCCCTCGGCCTTGAACCATCTGTGCCTGCTTTTCGAGCATTAGCTGGATTTGCCACCCAACCAAGATCAATGAGCAGCTGGCGCATGATCATTATGGTCTCCTTTTTGTTTTTTGGGACGAGGAAGCGAGGGTGGAATATCTGCTGACTTATGTGGGGCTGCAGGAGGATGAATAGTGGGCGATCCGACAGCCGAGTAAGAAATGTATAAAAGATTGTGATATACTGGGGAAGACCAATGCCCAAACCATAAGCAAATACAATAGGTGTCGGGCCTTTGCATGCGTCCCACTTTGGCGGGACGCGCACGAGATAGTCGAGACCATGACGGGTGGCGAGGGTCATACCCCAGACGCTAATGAGTAACTGCTTCATGGCAAGGTCGCTGAGAGCGACAAAAAGGTAGTATATCAATGGGCGCCACCAGATTCTGACGGGATCAAGGGTAAGGAGTCTTGGATGCGCGTTTGGATTTGAGCCTTCTGGGAACGTAGTGCCTGTGCGCTTTTCGACTAAGTCAAGGCAATCTAGTAGTACTTTGAGTCGCGTGGGTGGGATCTTGTCGAAGTCAGGTATGTGTTCATAAAAGATAGACCAGTAGAGCCAAGCACACATGTCCTTCCGTCGAATTTGTGACCACGGAACTCCACCGAACCTGTGAAGCATAGATCGGGTCTACCGGGTCAACTATCGCTGGCGCAGTTTGAGGTGGGTCCAAGACGCACCAATTCCTGAATTGATTTTGAAAGTCTATGGCGCGGGGGTCTGTGGGACTAAGCCTTTCAATAGTCTCGGCGGGGCTTCCTGGGCGAGATACATCAAGGGTCTCTTCATCATTGCCATCTTCGGATAGACCGCTAAGACCGGACTGGGTAATACGTTTGAAGGCTAGGACAAGGTCCTCAGGATTTCCCGGGGGAATAGGGCAAGGGCCATCAACAAATTCGTAAAGAATGTAGTAGTATATCGAGAATAGCACCTAGGGCATGGGGGTGGTTGGATGTCGTAGAGGCAAGGATTGAGTAGCAATCCAACATACCTCGGCGAGGGCATACGTGAAGAGCGCTTTTCCATACCATGAGAGGCTCCAAATACCACCACCTCTAAGCTCGTAAATAACAAAGAACCAGGAGAGTATGGGGATCGACCATATAGGAAAGACGCAGAGGAGGAGGACGAGGTAGAAGCTGAGGTCACGAGCCGGGGGAAGGCGGGGCTGCTCTGAGATGGGCAGAGTCATTGAAAGGGAAAGGGATGGGGAGTAAGATGGAAGCCATTTTGGGGTTGTGTCGTATTCCTTATGAGCGTGCAAGAATGACTGACCAAGAACCAAGGCCGAGCGCGCTCTTACGGTCAAGGACCATGCCAAAGGGAATCATGTGAAATCGGTTGTTCTATATTTCCCCAAATAGAAACAGTCATCGTAACATCACGTGAGCTCCCTTATCCTCATTATTTTTCTTCCTCCCCTTCAACCCGAACCTTTCCGTCAAAATGCTCCGCAACGTTGTCCACTCTGTGGCGCGTCCCACGTTCGCCTCGCTGGTTTGGCATCTATCCCTATCCCCAAAGTTTCATCAACTGATACTCCAATCCAGCGCACAGCATCCACACTTTCTGCCGGGTTTCCGAAAGTTGCGGAACGGGTACGTACACTCGGCGCCTGGCTTTATGTCCCTTCATGTCAGTTTGCAGCTCCCGACCAAGTACGGTGGCGTGTACACTGTAAGCCTCGCATGCATGTTTTTTTTATCGATCTGGAACCCCACCTTAGGTCACCCTCATCCCCGGCGACGGTATTGGCCAAGAGATCACTGAATCGGTCAAAGAGATATTCGAGTCTGTCAATGCTCCAATAGAATGGGACCAATATGATGTCTCCGGTGTGTCCTCCTCCGGTGAGGCTCTCTTCAAGCAGGCTATGGAGAGCTTGAAGCGCAACAAAGTCGGGCTCAAGGGTTCGTCGCTCATTCGTTATTCTCCGATTCACTGCATAGCGTAAACCTCTTGAAGGCATCCTGTTTACTCCGATTTCCAAGTCCGGTCACATCTCCTGGAATGTCGCCATGCGTCAACAACTCGACATTTATGCCTCCGTCGTTCTGTGCAAGTCCCTTCCCGGCGTCCCCACCCGTCACTCCGATGTCGACTTTGCCATAATTCGTGAAAACACCGAGGGCGAGTACTCCGGTCTCGAACACCAAAGCTATCCTGGCGTTGTTGAATCTTTGAAAGTATCCACACGTGCCAAGGCAGAGCGCATCTCCCGCTTTGCTTTCGACTTCGCTCTCAGAAACGGTCGTAAGGTACGTACTCGCCTATCTAAGCGCCGTCAGTGCCCTAGTTGACGTGCTGTTCAGAAAGTGACCTGTGTGCACAAGGCAAACATCATGAAGCTCGGTGATGGCCTCTTCCTTAACACGTTCCGTCGTGTTGCAGAGGAGTACAAGTCATCTGGCATCGAGCACAATGATATGATCGTGGACAATACCTCCATGCAGCTTGTCTCAAAACCCACACAATTCGATGTCATGGTCATGCCTAATTTGTACGGCGCTATTGTGTCGAACATTGGTGCTGCCCTCGTCGGTGGTCCTGGTATAGTCTCGGGCTGCAACGTCGGTCGTGTAAGCACTTGACCAAAAATCTTCATGGTCTCTGCTCATGGATTTCTCCATAAACAGGAATATGCGCTCTTTGAGCCCGGATGTCGTCACGTGGCTAAGGACATCATGGGACAAGATCGTGCCAACCCAGCTGCGATGATTCTCTCGGCGACTATGATGCTCCGACACCTTGGGTCCGTGAATCATATGTCATTAGTGTCTTTAACCAGATACTGACCTGCCCCAAATACAGCCTTGATCATATCGCAAACAAAATTGCGTCAGCGACTTTCCAAGTTCTCAACGCGGGTCGGGTCAAAACTGCTGACATGGGCGGTAAGTCATTGGTGCCCTCTAGCGAGTTACCTCTTCCATTAATTCACTACGCAGGTTCATCAACCACTTCCGAGTTCACGGCCGCAGTAATCAAGAATCTTGAATAAGTTGTATGTACGCGATCCGACAGCTAGAACGAGTCCGGATTCCGGATCAGAGCACAATTCGACGTTTCTTATGGGTACACTATTGTAGACATCCATACCACTACATCAATTATTGGAACAACGTCACGGTAGAATGCTGAGCTCTTCTGTGGTAAACTCATCGAACGGAGCATCGAACAACTCTTCCGTTTTGGATACATTGCATGCTGAGGCTCCGTCCGAAGCATCTGGCACTGGATATGCAGGCTCCTTATCCGGTTCTTCGGGCTTCACGATCACCTGGTCATTATCCTCGGATTCGGCCATTCGTGCTCCAACGTTCTCCCTGTTTAGCCCGGCCTGACCCTTTGGATCCTTCCGTAGTCCAAGCAGAGTCTCGCACTTGAGCTCACCACGCTTACCCCACCCGCTCACATCGGGTCGAAAGCTCGCATAAAGGGTGAACCCCATGCGGTTCAGCTCTACAGGGTCGTCATAACTTTCCGCGAGGAGACGCATGGCGCCCAGAACCGCCGGGGCTGTCTGTCGTAGAGCGCGTGTGATGTAACCGAAAGCCGCACCTGGAGGAGCGCCGCCACCGCCGGGGGTGCTGCTACCGCTGCTATCCTCTGTGGTGAACGCGCGCCACGATCCGGATGCGGTGCGATAGAGTGGGACGCGGCGGCCGAGGAGGTCGACGTACGGCTGTGCACCGCCAGTAGTGCGAGCAATGTCGAGAGAGGCTTCGCGCTTCTTGTCGTAAATGCCGAGTGAGACTCCTTTGGAGATCGCATTCATTTCTGTGTATACCGACGCTATATATGTGATGGTTGGTTCGTACAGCGGATCGCAAAGCGGGTGGATAGAGACGGAGGGAGGGGAGGGCGTGAGAAACGACGGAAACGTACCGATACTCAGCGCTTCCTCGCGCGTAAAACCCAGACGCTCTGCGACGACGGAGGCCCAGGCCATCATGACCGGCGCGCGATTGACGACGGTGGACTTGTGCTTGAGCGCATCCTCGTCCAAAATCTCGTCAAAGTCGAGGCTACCCAGCGCGACACCTTCGTCCGCAGCTTCGGGCCCCGCCAAGTATTCGTTCTCGTTCCTGAGGAGCGACGACGAGGCGGCATTGGCGTTGGCGGTGCTGGCGCGTTTGCGCTGCCTCTTTTGCGGTGACGGCGATGACGGCGGCGGGAGTGGAGATGGTGGCGCTGTTGGCTTTGTCTGCTTCTGCTTCGGCTGCGGGTCGTGTATTTCGAGTAAGTAACCAATTTTAGCTCCGGCCGCTGCTGCACCTCCAAACGCGAAAAAAGACGGCGGAGGATGGAATCGGAATCATCGATGACCTACCGTCGAAGGCTCCCCGTTCTTGGAAGGCGTTACTGATGGATCAGCACCGCTGTCATCGTCGTCTTCAGCTTCTGAAGTTCTGCCGTTCGAGGTGCGTCGTCGTCGCTTCTTGGCTTCTTGGCGCTGTGCGGTCGTGACGGCTATCGCACGATAACCGGCGCTTCTGAGAGCGGAGAGCACGAGCCTGCGATCTTCTTTGTCCGATACGCCGAGAGATAGGAGCTTCGAATCTGTGAGCTCTCCTAGACGGGCTGGAGTGTTGAATTCCTTGTAACTGAAAGATGGTTTCCTCGATTTAGTTTTTTCTTTTTCTTTTGAAGACTGGGAGGACAGGGATACAGCACATCTTACTTGCAACGGTCATTGCGCGTGATATTGGGAGACTCTTTGAAGTCAAAACCTGGAGAAAGGCCTGGAGAGACAGTTTCTGAGTGTCTGCCATTACACCAGTCACAGTCATTCATGTTCATGAATGCACTGCATCCAAGGGCTTGGTTTCTTTCTCAAGAGTCACGTGTGCCCTCTCCATAAATGAGTCCGATTCTATCATCCATCCAATGTATACAAATCGCATAATAAACTTTTTAATTCACAATGGCTACTCCGGGAAGACTCGGTCTCAATAGGTCAATGTGAAACCATCTACTTGTCGAGGAGGGTGGTTTCGACAATGATATCGGTGACCCTGTAGGGATCTGCGCACACCATGTCAGATTGATATTGCTCCGTGTAATTCGAGTCGAATCGACTTACCAGCGTTGGAGGCGGGACGACGGTCCTCCAGGTATCCGTAGCCCTTCTCGTTGACATGTCTAGGAATACGAATCGACGCGCCGCGATTTGCGACACCAGCAGAGAAGTCGCCAATGTGTCCGGTCTCGTGGCGACCCGTTAATCGCTGTTCATTATCCTCTCCGTAAACGGCAATGTGCTGATCGTGACGTTTCGACAACTTCTCGATCGCCTCGTTGATAGCCTGGATACCACCAGGTTCGCGCATCGCTTTGGTGGAATAGTTGGTATGGCAGCCAGCGCCGTTCCAATCGCCGTGAAGAGGTTTCGGATGGAAGGATACCTTCGCACCCCACTGCTCTGCGACACGGACAAGGAGGTAACGAGCCATCCAGAGTTCATCTCCCATAGAGATGCCCTCACATGGGCCGACCTGGAACTCCCATTGAGAAGGCATGACTTCTGCGTTGATACCGCTGATCCGAATGCCGGCATAGAGGCATGCACGATAGTGGGCCTCAACCAAGTCACGGCCGACTACCTTGCCAGCACCTGATTGTTAATTAAAGGAGCAGGTGATGAGTGTCATGCATAACGGGACGGGACATGAGATCTCACCGGCACCGCAGTAGTAAGGTCCCTGGGGTCCAGGGAAACCACCTTTGGGCCAGCCGTAAGGCCTGTCGTCGATGTCAAAGAGGGTCCATTCCTGCTCGAGACCGAACCAGGGAACGGCATCTTTTGCCAGCTCCATGGTCTTAGCCGCATTGTGACGGTAGTTTGTCTTGTTGGGAGTGCCGTCGCTGTTGTAGGTCGTCGCGAGCACGAGAATGTTGTCACCACCACGGAACGGATCCTTGTAGAACGCAACAGGACGCAGATAAACGTCCGAGTCGTGGCCAGGGGCCTGGTCGGTGGAGGAACCGTCAAAGTCCCAGTTGGGGAGCTGGCTCAGGTCGGTGACCTTGTGAGTGATCGTCTAAAAGGAAATGGTGGCATTGAATGAGGGTGATCCTCAACGTCGTCTCAGAGTTGCTTACCTTGCTCTTGCAACGAAGCTCATTGTTCCCACCAATCCAGACGTCTAAAAGAGATGGGAAGATGAGATGAGGACAGCGTAAAGGCTAAAGGCAGAAAGTACATACATTCAGCCTGGATGCTGCTTCCCTGGTCCAATCGTTGGTAGGGAGCAAGAAGGTCGGGGTGGTATTCGAAAGCCATGAGGATACGATTAATTTAACAGCGAGAGGTGAGTGGTGAGTGATGGATGGTGGATGGAAAGATGATTTTAAAAGGCGCAGCATCTTGCACAGCGTTCTTCTTGAACTCGCCGAGGTGGTCTGTATGCAGTTGTTTTGCTGATAAAAAATGCTCGCATCCTTGGCTTTCTATTGGGCGATAACCACAGATCCCGTAGATCTTATCCTGCATCCATCTCCAGCCTCCAGCCTCGTCATGCCCAGATCGGCCGACACTCCGTCGACCAACAACCAGCCCTGGACTAGTTGCATGTTCTCTGTCCCTGCCCCTAAGCAGGTTCTGCCATTGGACGTCCTGGGAATTCTCACACACTCCTAGGTCATGGGTTTTCTGTTCACTAACGACAAACGTCAACCTTTGATCGCAGTGGCGCACAGTTTTCTTTCCTCTCGGCATCCTTATGCTTTCTGGTCGCGTGCTGCCCTGCGAACATTAATCGCACATGGAGCAATGATTGAAATTGGTGAGAATGTTATGCAACAATCCAGGCCAGGTCATACAAACCTGAATGCTCTAGGCGCGGGATCCATCTCGGTCGGCCGTTCGATGTCCGTCATCGGCCCATCACAACCTCGAGGTCCTCCAACGAACCCAAATTAATCACAGTGCGACCAATATCCCACCCGCGAGGTATATTAGATTATGTATGACGGAAATAGAATACTCGGATCGGTGGTGGAATCTCCAAGTCATTCATCATTCTTTCTACCCACATCACTTCCTCCCGGCTTTGCGGCGGCGGGTCCCCCCTTTCATGGTAGCTGGCCCAATCTTCCCCGATTTGATGTCCTTGCGATCTCGTTCCTGATCTTGGGTTTCAAGCTCCGGCCCATCAGTACTTATCCCCGACTCCCCATCGTCACTTTCTCCAGCCTGTGTTGCCGCGCTTGGTTGTGGTTTATGCGGGAGTATCTTGCAAGCGAGAGCGGCAACAAGAACAATGAACCAAGTACGTCGTAATGACGGACGAGTCGCCGCACCAGCGTCGATGGGCGTCTGTTCTCCATCTGCCTCCAACTAATGATGGCGTATATCAGTCGTCATCATGTGGCACACACTAGTGAGAATACCATAAAAATGTTTCCGTTACTTTCCACGACCATTTCTATGGTTTTTCCCTGCATCACGTTCCCGTCCTCATCGAGACGGGGAGGCCCTCCTAGATTCACTTTGACCTAATGTCCTGTGAACAAGGTACATTTCAATGAATTGACGCAGTAGCCTCACCTTTCTTTGACTCCCAGTGGGTATCATCTTGGGTCCCCAAGCAGCTAGCTTTGCTTGACCGAGAATGTACTCAATGCGCGCCAGGTCTCTTTTGTAGTTCATGCGTTGCACGAGATAGTGTAATCCGGTTGACAGAACCACTAGAAATGTTAGCACGGTCTGTGGGTGCCCTGTTTAGGATGATTGTTTAGGAAGACGCTAGATCATTGACGCACCCCGAGGCCCGGACGGAAACGAGAATAATAGTACCCAGTCCCACGCCAACGTGGTACCCCATTTTTATAAAAGAAGTCATATCTTCAAGGACAGTATGTCAGCGTTGACAGTTGAAGTCGCCTGAGCACTATCACTAGACACGGACCGCTCGCGACCCTCTTGACTCCTCAGTATAGCTGCGACAACACCGAGACGCGCAAATCGTTCTTGGATACCCTTCACACCCGGATTCTTGTCGGGGCTACAGTTCATGGAGGGGAGGACTTAAGGGCGTGAAGCAAAAAAAAGGGACAGGGAGAGACGCACTGGAGTAGCATGCTCTTTTTGCGATATGCGCGGCCAATCTCTGCCATAGAGGCAGACGGTGACACTTCAAGCCATGAGTAGAAGGTGGTGCCCTTTCCTGTAGGATATAAAACACCACGTTCAATGCCTCCATTTCTGCTGGGAAGATGCAGTACAACCTTCAGCGGCCTCTACAGCGCTGACGAGATCGAAAATTTCATGGTCCTCCTAATATCCCAGTGAGGAGACGGGTACGTGATGGAATGTCTCGACCTACTTTTGTCCAGCTTCAAGGAACACCGCGGAATGTCAATGGAAGATCAAAAGAACTGTAAGGGTTATCATGAGCGGCCACGTACGCATGCACGAAGCCTGTCAGAAGTGCCAAGATGGCGAAAAACAATGGCAGATATCTCATCCGTACAGGCCCCAGGCACAACCGTACGTTCTATGCCGAGAGAAGATAACAACGTGGAAGTGGAAAGAACGAACGAAAGAACAGGTCAAGGCGGCGTTGCGTGGCGCAGCGCCCAGTGGCGGCACCGCGGCCCGAGAGTGGCCCGAGTCCAGAGCGTGGGAGATACGACTAACGACTCTGTGGAACCCCTAGACAGCGACAGCCTAGAAGTAGCCTTCACCTTGTCATGTTCAGGTTCCGATAAACCAATGGCTCCGCGGCGCAAGTGCAACGTGTGTGGTTCCCAGCAATGGCACAAGGAACCAGCGACTGGGCTCGTCGTCTGCAGCGAGGGCCACGTCCTCCAGGTGCGTGGGTTGGTTCCCTTCCCCTTCTCCCGTTCCCGGCGGTAATCGAACGCCACCCGCCGGCTGCACGGTGAGACGCTCGCTCTGATATAATGTGATGGACAAATCTCGCGCAGGGTTATCGCAGCGAGACGTACGAGGCGCATGCGCATGAATTCGGTACATTTCAGGGACACAAACGCGCGCTGAAATCGACGCGAGAGAAGCGGGGACGCAGGAGCAAAGCGAACCCAGAGCGTACGCAGACGCCCTTCTTACCATCGTTGGGACCCGTGTCCGCTGATGAACTGAGTCTGCAGTTTATTACGGCGCACGTGGGCAATACCTTCATTACCAATGTCTACAACTGTTGCTGCGGAAGCAGGTCGCTGCATTGATCCAGCTCTGGAAGCTTCCGGCTGAATTTGAGGTCAGTAGTCCATCTTATTTAGTCTCTTCATATGAGAGAGGGGCTTGATCAGCGATAAAGCTCATATGCAGAGACTTGTGGGCCCTGCACTTGAGTCTATTGCCTTCTCCGCCACCTCCAGAGCCCCTGCTTCATGAACAGGCTACGCAAGGCCATGCCAAGGACAATGATCCAGGAGCGATCGATACAGAGGGGGATGAGGCATCCCCGGAACGACCCGATGCAAGTTCTCCCGAAGATGGCGGGTTCCATGACGATTCAGATATTGATGAACTGCTTCGCGCACTCTCCGAATCGAGTTCCTCAGAAGACGACAAAGATGACGATATGGAGCAGCCACGCCCTAAACCTGAAGGCAGCCGGCATAAATTAAACTCTTTCGGCAGTCACGGTCCAGCATGCAACATAGCTCTGCTAATGGTAGCGTGCTGGACGCTACGATTGCCCATCATATACATGGATCTCATCAGGTTTGACTGTCGCATCCTATGCTCTTTTGCGGGATTCTCGGTTGAACCTGTCTTCAGATTGATTGAGTCTTACGATCTCCCTTACCTGGAGCCGTTGCATCACTTACCCCAAAGCATGATCCGCCACCTTACGAAGCACAATATCCAGGCGCTCTCACCAGCGGTAAGGAGCTCATGTTTTTCACGTGAGCGACAGGATCGATCAAAAACGTGCATTGCCGCAGCATGCACCACGCACACTAATTTTACATAGTCTATCGGCCCGTCTGGCGCGGAGATTGCTAGGATCGTATAGAATTCATACGCCAGAATTGAATGCCGCGCCTATGTTATGGCGTGTGGTGCGTGCTCTTGGCGGGAGCCGTGAGTAGCGTGCCTCATGGGCGTATCAGGGTGTGTTCGCTAAATGGAATGTGTCATATTTTCTAGCTGTGCTGTACAACCTTGGCAAGACCGTTGCGCAGGTTTTGTCGTTGCCGCTCGCCCTGCATCACGCGCTTGCGCCCCGCCTCGCACATTTGAAGGAGGACGACCCGGACAGCCACAAGTATGACAATATTCCACCGGAGCTGGCGCTATTAGTGGCGGTAATCATCGTTCTGAAGATGGTGTACGGGCTCGACGGCCAAGCTCGGTGGGTTAATCTGACATGGTTTGAGGGTCGCAACACCCAACACAGGTTCTAATTCTGCCGATCAGGGTGCCTAAGAATAGCGTTGATCCGGCGTGCGCACTGGCCCGGTTGGAAGATTACCTGATGATTTTCAAGGAGGCGAAGGAGGCGTACACGAGGAGTCAAAAAGTTTTATTCTCAGCCTCATCAGAAATGTGAGTGGCGCAACCATAGGTCTATATGGAATTACATGGACCCATTCTTGGCAGGTCAGTACTCGATCTAGATGAGTCCATGTTGAACGAATACTTGGACCTGTGTCAACGAGGTCTCCTGAAACCAGAGATGCTACGCGCCGGTAGGAACGGGAGAACGGGCAGATGAGGGGCAGATAACTAATCCTAAAGTGGACAGATCAGCGAACTTTGGAAGATTTCTTTCCTCTTGAAACGGGACGAGTTGGCGCCGTCAGAGATAGAGAAATGGGGATTGAACGGGCGCAAGGTGATCAACGTGCGCTGAGGGCTGGGATACCAGTTGAAGTAGGAAGGACGGAAAGGAAGGAACGGGAACCGGGCGAAGCGTATGCCATTTATGGGTCCCGGGATGAGCTGGGGGAGTTGCCTGATGAGATTGAGTCGGTGACCTCGTTTGGGGCACGGTGGGTTGGAGTGGATGAAGAGAAATTACTAAAAGTGAGCGAGGGCTATGAGCGGCGGTTGTGGAGTTGGTCGGTGCGTACGAGAGGACGTGAGGGGATCGAAGGCCGACGTGGGCCAAGTTAGGCATCAGAGCGGATTTGTAATAGACTCCATTCGGGCCGAGCATAGGCGGCGGTCGGTCTCGGTCGCGTCATCGGATGTCATCGCGCTGTCTGCCGCTGTCTGCCGTGCCCGTGCCCGTGCGCACAGGTCTTGGACAACATCTGGCGTTTATAAATTACTGGTCCGACTCCTTGACCCATTTCATTTTAAACTATGCCTTCCTCTTGTCCGCTGGACATGATAATTCACCCTTGATTCAATTCTTCCCTTCTTACCATCCCCTCTCCTTACTCTCCCTCCTCACCTGAAACATGCGTAGAATCGCCTCAGTCCTCGCTTCGAGGCGCCCCGACAATTCCCCCGACGATGCCCTCCCTGCTTCCAACTCCAACTCGTCCCTCCCTCGCAGAAGATCTTCTCGTCGGTTTCTCGTCACTCTCACTCGCATCACTGTGTCTACGGAACGACCAACGAGACCCTCAGAACCCGCTCACTCGTCGTCGGCCTCCTCGACAGGCTCGGTCTCGCTTCGCACACCCGAGGATGACCGTATCGGTGGTCATTTACCCCTTCATGGCGGACGTTCCCCATCAGGCAGGAAAGCCTGGTTCCCTTGGTTGACGCCCAAGAAGCGTGACCTCCAGACTCAATCACAACGTCCACCATCGTTTTGGTCAGACTCACTGAGTTCTGTCCCATCAACGCCTACCGTCCCTCTCGTCCCCTCCAGAATCATTCCTGACCAGCCCACTGAGTCGGACGATGACGACAGTTCTTCCGAGGAATCTTCATCTTCGGAATCCGAGGCTCCATCACGGCCCTTCCCGGCACCTGCCAGGTCGGATTCGGCCAGTGGCACCCTTTCCCCTATCAATTTCCTCAATGCCCTCACGACGAATAACATCCCACCACCGTTCTCCTCCCCACCCCTTCTACAATATCCAAATGCTCCAATCTTCCCACGTTCTTCGAACGCCTCGCGTTCCCTCTCTTTTCATGACACGATGGAATCCACTCTGCATAGGAACCGATTACTCCATCGCCTGCAACGAGGACATCTCACCCCGGCCGACCAGCGCCTCTTAGCGACACTTGGCCCTCGTGCTCCATCAGCTGCGCAGCGGCGGACCTTGGTGCAGCCCGAAGAAGGGGAGCGGTATGATCTCACGCACGTGCGATCATTTAGTATTGGTTTGAAACGGTGGATTGCTCGACCCTACTTTGAAGAGCGTTCTCTGGTCTCGGTTCCTGATGAGACAGGCACAGTCGTCTGGACAACAATAAAAGGATCCGGTTTTGGCGTTTGGGCTCTCGAGGTGTCTGAGACGCTCGAACTAACGGCCGGATTGACAAACGTCGAGGATGCGATTCCTATTGGTACGCTTGCGACTCCTTCAACTAACCATTCCCCCGTTTCTTCTGGTAAGTGCTTCACACGCGAATCAGCAAAACTCGTAATCATTCATCGTTGCAAGCTTCCCTGACTGCCGTGGGTAAAATTATTCCCTACAAAGCCGAACCATCACCGCTTCGACATGACCGTACGCCCTCTGACCCACCGATATCATCTTCCTCCGAGGCCATGACCCCCACCTCAACCGCCGCCGCCGCCGCATCTTCTTCTAGACGCGGTGTTCGATTCGCAGAGAATGTTGACAAAGAAGATCAGGTCCCACTCGGTTATGTTCTCCGACACCGAAAACGACGTGAGGAGAAGACGCTTTTCCTTCAACGAGAACAAGAGCGCCGCGGACATGAAGAAGAAAAGCTCAGGCATGAGGCAGAGCGTCAGCAGTGGGAGAAGGAGAAACGACAGTGGCAGAAGGAAAAGCGAGCCATAGATGAGGTCAAGCGGCAAAAGCAATACGCCGAGGAGATCACTGCAGCGCGAGTGCGCCGTGAGGCGCTTAATGTCTTGCCTTCGGCACAGGCAAGAGAGCAGGACCGCAAACCTCACGATGCCTACTCTAGGCCCAGCTATGACCCACGCAGGCTGGCCGAGTCTCCTTCTTATCCCCATTCACCGCGTCCTCGGAACGACTCACCTTCAAGCTCGAGGCGCGGCACCCTTCTCCCACCCGAAAGCGCGGGCTCACTGGCCTCGCGCCCAATTTCGATCCCCAGCGTTGCCTCTTCTGAAGACGTCCGCACACGTATCAGCCGAAACAGCAGACGAGGTTCTATGATTTCCGAGTCATCACAACGTTCCGTCGCTTCCCCTATCATTACGTACGGTTGGCCGCCTCCTGTCCCACTGTTGCCCCAAATGCTGCCGATACCCGTTTATTCTTCCATGCAGGCGGTGCCTATCATGCCTCAATTTCCCATGGACTCGCCACTCCTTCCCCCAATAGCACCATTCATGCGCCAGAAGTATGACAGACCGCGTTCGCCAGAATCATCTTCGAGGGGTATTGTGCAAAGTCGCAGTGCAGAGCGTCCGCAGCACGCAACCGACCGCACTTCATCGTCACATTGTCGTTCTAGTAGTGATGATTCTGGCGGCCGAAAATCGCCTCTCCCCCACTCCCAGACGACTGGTAGCCTATCACAACCTCGACCGGCGTTCCCAATGCATACTAGTGCCCCAGCCGCACCCCAGAGGTCGTCCAAGGCTTCGTCGTTGCACAGGAAACCTTACTCTTCACGACGGCAAACGGCAATTTCCTGATTCACTGCTTTGTGTTACTGAGGACTTGGTCAACGGTTTTGCTTTAAGGTACACTCCTTGCACATTAATCATGGAGTTGCTTTTTGTCTCTCCCACTCTACCCACGCATTCATTGCAACTTGCTCGTCATTGTTACCATCGCACTTCACACTGGACAGTCTTCAGCACTACCCACCGCAACTATACGCACCCATCGCACGACTCGAAGTTTTGTCCCATGCCTTTTTTTTCATAGTCTTTCTTTGCAATATCCACATTGTCACACCTCATAGCGCCTCGATCCATGGTATTTTTTTTCCTAAATTGCCTGCTCTTTTGGGCCATTACGGGTATCTTATATTGGCGAGTAGGTGGTTGGACAAGATCATTGTCACTTACGGCCGATCCCTAGAATGGTTTAATATGTATCATCTGAACTTTTAGCCGAGGTGCTTGAGACCTCGCTTCGGACTGAGCCAAGAACATCGGGGTTCCTATCTGGTCGATCAACTTTGACGTGCGGACTAGACCAGTCACGGTCAACGGTCCACGTTGTAATGGGCAGCATAACTCGTGTGGTTCCCCAGACCGATGTCCCGTTTTCGCTTACTCTTCTGGGCCATTATGAGTAGCATAGCCCTGGGCGCAGCCTTTGCTGCTGTGCAACTCGTGCATCAGGCTCATTCCAAAGTGAAGACAAGCAGGGCACGCTGCGCGCGGCTCGTCGAGCGATGTCAGTTCGTTGTCGATAGGCTGGAGCGCATCGCGGCGATGAAGGGTGGCGATGCGATCACCGGGGAGCGCATACGCGAACTCGAACGGTGTGCAAAACGACTTTTTTTTATTTTTCTTCGCCAGATTCGCGTGCGGTAGATAGAGAATTGACGATTATAAACGGCTTTTTCTAGGGCTTTCGCACATACTGCGCAGACTATAGTTCATGTTGGCCAGCAGGGTATCATCGCGTCCTTATTGCAATTAGAGTCCAACGCGCAACGCATCGAATCGTGCAACGAGGCTCTGACAGAGCTGATCTCTCTCTTTAACGTTCGTAACGCTAGCTGTTTTATTTTATTTTATTCCGAAAGGAATGGAGAAATGTAATCGATATTTACTCTACTGACGTGTCCTCCACCGGCAGCTGGAAGAGATTGTCGACGTCCGCAGATGGCAGTCCGACTTGGAGGTCGCGCGTGTGCGCGACCACAGAGAACTCTTGAGCCTGGGCCAACGCATCGAGAGCGAGAACGCCGCGATCAATCGCGAGCTCGCTCGACAAGGTGCCACGATCGCCGAGGTCCTCACGGTTATTCATGTAAGCGATCTTCCTACTACGTCCTCTGTCGAGCGGCGCCCTCAACTCCCATCTCGCCCGAGTCTTCGCTTCGTAACTGACGCACAACATGTGCAGAATATCAACGCTAGTCTCCAGAATGCTCAATCTGCCTGGGAGACCCTCAAGATCGCCATGCCGCTCTCGGTCTCGGACGCAGCGGGTCCTCCGGCGCCGACTCCAACCGGTGTGAGCTTTGATGACAAGGCGGTGGCTTTGGGCCGCCGCTTGCAGCTGCAGCCTCCCACATATACTGCTACTACGCCTCGCCGTCCCGTGCGAACGGCAAAAAAGGTGACCGACACTGGGACTTCCGATGGCGAGTCACCCGCGCTGTGCGCCGCTCCCTGTTGCGTCTCTCCCGGGGGTACCGGGTCGGAGGGGACAATGTCGAAGTCAGCGACGACGCTGCGTCGCCTCTCCAAATCGACATTCACCAAGAAGTGCGTCAAGATGGTGCCGCTCGCCAATGTCCTCTCGAGGCTGTCCTCTTCGCTTTCCCCATCGACTTCTTCACGTTCACCTTCGTCGCGCGGTGCCGCGGCAACACGCTCTAACGTCGCAAATAGCTATTCTCCTCGTGACGGCTCGCTACCATGCGACTCCGGCGATGACGATGTCCGGAGTTCCGCTTCGTCATCGTCTTGGTGTCCCCTACCAGCGGAACCACCGCCGCCCTATCAGCTACGTGTGGCAAACCCGGCACCCGGGCGTGAACGTGAATGTATAGAAAGTGGCAATGCGGATGTCGGCCACCGCCCCAGCCCCGTTGCCATATCGTCGTCTCGGTTCACTACTGCATCCGTCGAGGCAATCCGTGCGCCAGACTCGCCCGTCCCAGTATTTCCTTCCCCTAAACTATCGACCGATTCCGTCTTTGGAGGGTCCACTCAGAGTATTTCGTCGATGTCATCTGAGGATGGGATTTCTCCTCGGCCCCGCTGCACTCGCCGGAATTCCGCTGCTGGTGTCAGACCGGTGCTCAGGCGAAGAGATACCATCAGATTCGCTCGGCGTGTGACGCTGTCCTCCGGCTATCCCACCGTGAAACCCATTATCTGATCCAGCACAGTCAGTCGCGAAGTGTCCCGCATTGAGACTGTCAGGGGCAGGGCTAGAAACCTTTTTTTTCATGTTTGATTTCGAGCAGAGGGTTTGGCCCGGGAGCACACGGCAATCGCGCAGTGTGCTTGAGGGGGCTTTATGACTGTCACAGAACAACTGCCTTGTCGTCACATTGAAATAAATAAAAAAAGTGACCTGGATACTGTTGGACTACAAAGGCCGGCCGCCGACACTGGCAGTGCCCATGTTGTTGTTTGGGCTCCTATCTTGATATGAACTTTGGGAACCCCTTTGTGGTCTATTCCGGAACTAGCTCCAGTGAAGGACCATCTTAGCCCCAATCGTACGGGCAGCGGACCAGTCGGGTACAATCGCAACAGCAACAGGAGATTATTTCTTCCTTTGTCGATTCTTAGCGTGCGGGACCGACGGCGCAAAAACACTTGTCACTTGTCATGAAAACGAGGCATAGGCATGTGAACGTCCGCGGTGATTGGACCCTTCTCGGCAGAAAACGTCACGTTTCGGCGCAGTCAGTTTGGTTGTCATCGTGGCGACGTGAAATGTAACCCAATTCTGCAAAAAGGGCTTCGAATCTCCTCCAAAGCCGCGTTCTTGCCACCGCTTGACAGTTTGACATGGGCATGGGCCACTTGCCGCCAAGCCCCCACACTGCCAAGACCGACGACCTCCGGTGACATCGCTGTTACGTTGTTGAAACATGAAAGGCTTGCGCTGTGATCAGCTCGATCCGGCGATCAATTTGACATGGATGGACGCCCACGACACTTCGAGCTTGGAAATTTGGACGTTTTGAACAAACGCTTAATGTCTCTCTCCCCATCAGCCCCATCGGGATCCCATCGATGAGTCAACCTTGCGAAGACGCACGTTCAAAGACTCCACTGATAACAGTATCTCATCGGCGAGGCCTCTGTGTGTGGCTCGTCGCGAGTGGCGTGCCTCGGCACGGAAGCGCATTTGGCCGGTCTCAAAGTCGTTCCCACGCGCGTTTCAAAGGCTTTGGGCAGGTGACCTCTGGACACGGGACACGGACACACAGGTAGGTGGAGAGATGTGATGCGCCCGCGGCGCGTGTACGGCAAGATCTCCAACTCGCTGGTGATCCATGTCCATTCTTCGCACGGTACGGCGAACTGGCCTGCCAAAATCGAACCTCAGATCCAATGACGCGACCAAGGCGTCAGTCGACAGCGCGCCTGTCGCCTGTTATTAGCCCCACAGGCTGACGTCACTGTGCCCGAATCTCCTCCGTCTCTCTGGCAGACCGTTGGCTGAATTTCGCCACTTTTACCATCTCACTATGTCGTTTGTCAAACAAACCGTCTTTGGTACTTCATTCGAGGTCACCATCCAGCTTCGGCGCTGTCTTTTCTTTTATCTCCTTTCTCACTCCCCGAACCCAGGTCACCACTAGATATATCGATCTTAGTCCTATTACCACGACGGGTGCGTCATCTTCTCGTCGATTTCATCTCGCATTGCCCTTCACCGAGCCCTTCCAAAGGCGAATCTGGTCTCGTATGGTGCGTCTCCTTCTACATTCTCATTCTCCCTCAACGCGCATACCCCATTCAGTTCCGCAAAAGACCAAGTCACAGGCGCATCTGTCGCCATCAAGAGGATCACGAAACCCTTCAGCACCCCTGTTCTCTCCAAACGCGCCTACCGTGAGCTCAAACTCCTCAAGCACGCCCAACACGAAAACGTTGGTATAGCATCGCTCTAGCACTTTTTGCCAATTCCAGCTCTTTCTAGATTCTTACCCTCAGTGACATTTTCATATCTCCTTTGGAGGATATGTGGGTCCTTCGCCCTCCCCGGTTCTCCACTTTCCCCTCGTGGTCCTCATCACCTTGGCAGTTATCTCGTGACTGAGCTATTCAGTACTGATCTTCAACGTCTGCTTAATTCTCGACCGTTAGAGAAGCAGTTCATTCGGTACTTTTTGTACCAAATTATGGTAAAAGCTATCATTTTCATTGGTTCCTGCCTTTTCTTATCTCTGCCGTTCAGCGTGGGCTCAAATATCTACATTCCGCTGGCGTCGTCCACCGCGATCTCGTACGCACCCGAGTTGCCTCTGTCCCCTTTCTCGCTTCTCATTTTCGTACGATAGAAACCAAGCCATCTCCTTATAAATGAGAATTGTGATCTCAGAGTGCGGACCCGATATCGTTCTGCTTTTCGTTGGCTGACAGCCCAGCAACCTAGATTTGTGATTTTGGTCTCTCCCGAATACAGGCTCCGCAGATGACCGGCTACGTGTCTGCGCGGTATTATCGGGCCCCCGAAACCATGCTCACATGGCAAAAGTACGATGTTGCAGTTGACATTTGGAGCACTGGGTGCATTTTTGCCGAGATGCTTGAGGGCAAGCCACTCTTTCCCGGAAAGGACCGTACGTTGTATGCCCATCCTGTCTACATTTCTCTGTCCTGAGATCTGGGTGAATTTTCAGACGTGAATCAGTTCTCGATTATCACGGAGCTCCTCGGGACACCACCGGATGATGTACTTGGGACGATTTGCAGCGAAAACGTACACAATGTTGATTTCTGCTCTCATATTGCTTGTGTTGATTAATGTGGGGATCCAGACCCTTCGCTTTGTTGACAGCCTGCCGAGACGCCAACGTGTCCCATTCGGCGAGAAGTTACGATGCACTGATGAGAGTGCTCTGGATCTACTCGAAAAGATTCTTGTATTTGACCCGCGGAAGCGAATCAATGCGACTGAATGTCTTGCCCATGAGTACCTTGAACCGTACCACGAGCCGACAGATGAGCCGGTCGCCGCAGAAAAATTTGATTGGAGCTTCAACGATGCTGATCTTCCGGTCGACACCTGGAAGGTGATGGTGTATGCGGAAGTCCTTGGTGCGAGTAGCTAGTTTGTACCAAGGGCTCTTGTATACTGATAGCAGTTTAAATAGACTTCCATGCGGAATGTAGCAGCGGGGACTGCAGCCATGTGCGTCTCACGCAGGAAGAGTTTAAGTCGGGGAGGTACGTCTCTAAGATAACGTGCCAGAATCGGCACTTACCTGTAATCAGCTGAAGTACCTCATATCGCCTGAAAGTGGGGCGAGATTACGAGGGAGATAAAAGAAATAGCTTAAGTACATAACATTGCAGCAATGCAGTATATAACGTGACTAGTATGTGAGGAGGTATCGCAGGAAGGTGTCGCAATGATAAACAAGATATGTAGGGCGAGAGGGTTCGTGAATGAAGAGCGTGATATATCAATACAGAGGAACCGAGGAGGAATCCCTGGGGATAAGGGAACGGAGTACGATCATGTACCACGGTATTGACCTCGGATACGGCGCGCTAGATGTATATCACGGGTCATAATCGTTACTCGTTTAGCATGGATAGCACAAAGATTCCTGGAGAAACACAACACATTATAACGCGGAGGGGTGTCGCAACGCAAACACGTACGCGTCTTCAAACAGATGAACGAGAAAAGCCTCGCTGGCCTCCTGCAAGGCGAGGATCGCAGAACTCTGCCAACGGAGCCCAGCATCACTATATTCCCCACCTGCGTCTGTAATCATGTCAAGCGCAATCTCGCGCACCTGTCGACCCGTCAGTGAAAACGTGGGGGAGACAAAGGGGGGCGGAAGGGGGCGGGGAAGCCACTCGTACCACGCGCGCAAAGGGGAGCTTGCGCAGGAGCAAGTCCGTACTCTTCTGATACCTCCGTATTTCGCGAAGGGCGACTGTGCCTGGTCTGTACCGCCGTTTCTTTGCGGGCGCGTCGTGACCTGACGCAGAGCTCCGGCCTATCCAAAAAAAAGAACGACGACGGATTCACCGTGTCACTGACGCGTCAATGTGCCCGGTCCCACAAGACCAAAGCTCGCCAAAATCTGCGACGCAAAGAGAACACCACATACGCCGATGGGAAGGCCCTGCGCGAGGGGCACCACCACGACCATCATCACCGTCATCATCGTCACCGTCATCGTCATCGCCGCCGTGCGGTCTGTGCGAGGGTTCTCGTCCGCCCGTAGATTTACGCGCCGTCTGCGCTTGAGCGACCTTGGTGACCTTGGTGCGCTTCGGCGCCGGCGGTGTCGAGTCCTGCGCTTCAACGACGGGTGGCTTTTTTCGTTTCTGTTTTCTTTGGACCGTCTGAGCCATGCAGATCCGACCAAATGTTTTAGAGGGAGAGTGAATGGAAAGGAGGGAGAAGGACGTTAAGGAGAGGAGAGGAGCGTGGGAATGTTCAATTCCCAACATGATCGCGATTTAGGAACGACGCGTCCAGCCATAGCCATAGTTAGCTAGATTATGTAATACCATCATCGAAGAACGCACGCGATAGATCGTATATAGATGTCCCATTGCTTTACTGCGGCTAGCCAGCCGCAGCATCTGAACGTTGGTCCTTTCACCCAAACCACCACAATGCCAGACACAGGTCGCACAAAGATCATTCATGGTTTTTACAGGTACACAGATATTTGGTTCGAATGGTATGGCTTCGTGTTTTGGGCATTCATATACACGAATGGAGCGTTGAGTTTCTCGAAATCACAGGAATCGGGTCTTGCCAAGCATGGCGGATGGTTACGCTGTCAAGGCAATCCTAGCTCACGACGCCATCGTTCACCCAGACCATCCCCTGCGTATTGCGGGAAAGCCAGGGATCGAGCTCAGCATTGGTGAGGTTGCCAACCATGCAGGGATTCTCCACCACTGCGGACAAACAACTCCGACCAATCACATTTCCTTTTAGGTACCTTGGAAAATGGCGAGGCGCGCCTTCTGTTCTCCTCAGCCCAGGTCGAATACATCCGCTACTGGTTGCACGCGATGGGGCTCACAAAGGAGCTCATTCCGCTCCCATATTCTGATTGTCTTCTCACGTCGTCACGGTTACAAAACCACTCGCCCGTTGTCTACAAGACCGGCTTCGAACTGAAAAACGCTCTAAAGGTATTCAAATCTTGATCTAATCATACGATACGATCAGCATCTACGTTCGGCACACCGTACCGGCTAACCGAAATTAATTCGCTACAGATGATCGACAAGAACAACCGCAAGCTTAAAGGAACAGACACAGCTCTCAATGCGCGCCGCCTGATGTTTGAGCGCGTGAGGTCGTTGTGGAGCGAACGACACGGTGTATGGTGCGCTGTCGACTTTGAGGCATGGGATATGGACCATCAAGTGATCACTGAGTTTGGCTGGAGCGCCGTACGCTGGGTTGACGGGGAACCAGTCGAGGACATGGGTCATCTGATTGTCAAGGAGAACCGTGGCTTTACGAATCACTTCGTGCCAGAAAACAGAAGGGTCGGTTGCTGGTTCCGTCATGATCTCGTATTTTTTTTCTGAATCTGCTTCCAGTTCTATCATTTCGGCCAGTCTGAGGACGTGTCGATGAAGGAACTGAGGGACCACATCCACAATATGATACAGTCAATGGCAAGGCCCGGCCCACTCTTTCTTGTGTTCCACGACAACCACCAAGACATTAAATATCTCCGTTCTCCTAAAATTGAGGCACCTCTAGAAGGCCTCTCGTTCTTCCTCCCAGAATCATGTGCAGAGGCCGAATCGACCGATACGCTCAAGATATTCGTCATCGACACGGCCGAGCTTTTCGCCGCACTGGAAGGTGACTCGGGCGGGCAGAAGCGTTCGCTCGAGCGCGTGTGCCGCTTGTTGCAGATCAAATCTACGTCGACGCAACACTTGCACAATGCCGGTAATGATGCTCGGGTAATATTCACCTTCACTCTCCCCCGAGACTAGCGCGCTGAAGGGAGTGACAGTGCACGTACCTGGCTCTCAAGGAGATGGCCGGTGGGGACCCGCTGGACATGCAACGAGTTTCACGTTGGCCCCAGCACACAAGCAGTAACAGCGGTCTGCGGGTCCGATTCTCCAAAGAAGACGAGGACAGCGACGCCCTCCCGTCAGATGACGATGACGACGAATTGGTCACTGCTGGTCCGTATGATCCCAAGACGGGTAGGCTGCGCGAAGGCTGGGCCGAGCGCGTCGCCAGACTGCGGCAGAGGTTGGATGGGGTGAACGTTGAAGAAAGCAATGAGACTGGTGAAGCAGATGGTTGACCGACTGAGAGATCGGTCCCAAGCCAGTAATGGCGGGAGGGCATCAGTAAAATGCTTGGCGTCTCGTGTGTTGTTATCAGTCACTTGTACCTTTTCGCCAATGTTGTAATCACATGGATCGTTGTCAGGTGAAATGGATGGAGGCAGTGATCCGTCAGTCTTAAGATGGATCCCAGTGATGGGATGTATCACATAGAAGACAAATACGAGGACTAGGGTATATTTCCGGGTCTAGGTAACATTGCTACCGAAACACCCGAAACGCCATGTGTGGGAAAGGTTTCGAGAACAGGGCATGTAGCGTACGGTCGCTGGTATTTCATCGACACCAACATGTCTGTGAACGCGTCGCGTCATCCAAAATACTTAAGAGCGCTTCTTTTTCGAGGCAGTGGACTCGTCGTCCAGGCCCTCATCATCCGAGCCCTCGTCATCAGACCGCTCGTCCTTAAGCCCGCTGCCCATCACCACCCTTTAACCGTTCATGTGAGCCATCTGGATTGATGTGTATAGGCGAAAAATGAGGACATACCGCCACAAGATGCGCCAAATCAGGAAGTACCAGAAAAGATTCAGACATTGCAGGAGCACCATAGGTGTAAATATTTGCCATTTCATCCACCATAGCATCCAGACGCCCTTTGTGGGCTCCCAACTACGCGCCGTTTGTCTACAACGCCGCGGTCAGCCAGGCAAGAGCACAAATGAGAAACAGAGATCCGCACGGAATGAGATCGAAGTCCTTGTACACAGAATACAACATGACCAGGTTTAGATAGTGTCGGAAATACCTAAACAGAACACACATTATAGGGTAATAGCACTGAGACATAAGGACACTCACGTCCAGAACCCAATAAAAACGACAAACACGACATTTTGTGAAACTTCCCAATCAAGATAATTAAGCAGCTTTGTGGCTGCAAGGAAAGTATCTGGGATGTCCATGGAGGTATACACGGCGTTCCCCATCAGCGTCATATTGACCCCGTAGCTCCATCTGCAAATCGTGGTGTCAGAGAGGTGTACCAGTGTATCCAAAAGCTAGGTGCCAACCCAACGAGCCATAAAGTCACAAGGTGGTGTGCGACTAATTCCGTGAAGTCTTTCCGGGGTTTCTCGAGACGAAAGACGAGGACTATAAGCTGCTGGCACCAGTAAGAAGCTTGCATCAGATAATAGCGCTTGAGTTCAGGAGTCATCTGCCAGTGAGGGTAATCTGCAATTCCCAGTCGACGGAGGGATGTGTGAGATTCGAGTCGCCAACACGATTGACAACAAACGTACCAATCCAGAAGTGTTGACAGTTGTACCACCACGTCGGAAGATGTGACATGATCCGCAGGCCCCATGCACCGAAAAATCCGAAGTAAACGATAGCATATCCTTGTTCCCCGAAACGAGCAAGCTTTTCCCTCTTGCGTATGCCAAACCATTGCGCGATGGGATAGAAGATTCTGTGGATGACAATCTGACGGACAAAGGAGAAGAAGACAATGTGGTAAGCAAGAAAAACGAGGTCGAGCCAACCCTTGCGGTATCTAGGGTCCGAAGAGTCGTCTGTTGGTGATGGAGTGGGATAGGAAATAAAGAGGAGGGGAGAGAAGGGGCTGGGTGGAAGATGAGAAAGGATGAGAGGGGTGAAAATGATCCAATTAATATGTAGAAAGATAGGGAGTAAAACCAAGCAAAGGGAGGAACCTTGAGAAGGGTAGAATTAGATATTTGCAAGAATATTAGAATATGAGATGGTTGACGGACTTGGGACGACTACCCAACGGCCTGTTTTAAGGTCGTTCCAGAAGCCATGAGACTTCGGTGTGAAGTTTACGATGGGCCGTCGTTTGTGACCACTCTGGATGGAAGAATTGAATTTCCTGTTAGAATATTAATGGCAGATGAGTTGAAAAGAGGAGAATTGTAAGAAGATAAACAAGCCAACTTTTGTTGCATGGGTGATGGTTTTAGAGGAGAAAAAGACGGCCCGCTTGTTTGCGGCCATGTTCAGCTCTCGTCGTTTATTTCGTGATGTTCCCTGTCCGCTCAGAGACTCTTGCAAGAGTCCCATTTGTTTGTTTTCTCACAATCCCGCTGCCGTCCTCATCGTAACGCAGGTCGATACTCTTCCTGCTCCCGTTACAACCCCAGCAACGACAGTTGTTCCCGCAAAGCGCCATGTGCAAACAGACCCACGACCAGATCTTCAACAAACCCCCTCATCCAGTCGTCCGTCATACCCTGCGGATGCCGAGAGACCAACTAAGTTCCGAAGAACTGGCCCTGCCGCCAAACCAGTCGCGGTGCCCACAGCATCGTCTCCCCCAGTGAGCTCAACGGGGCCATTACCTCATCCAGGCTTCTTAACGCTCCTCTTGGACATTCTAGACCGGTGTTCCTATCCTCACGATCAATGCTGGGCAGTCAAGAATACCTGTTTCGACGCGCCAGGTATGTCACTCACCTCGTGTCTGTCGGTCTACAACGTGGTCTCCGCCTGTCCCTTCATATCCACGTACCCTCGGCCCCTTGCTGTGTCTTTGTTTCTCTACTTTTATGCTCACATCTTGGCTCCTCCACGCACTCACCTACATCAAGTCCATGTTGAAATCGCTATACGATCATTTTGTCGTCCTCTACAATGTCATTCTTCCTCAAAATCCCTCACTAGCGTCCGATCATGCGCTTCGCCAAGAGCAAGAAATATACGAGCGCACGACAAAACCAACATATCGAAATGTGATCCTTTCCCGTTTTGTTCTAGCAGCAGGCAGTCTCATTTTCTCAGACCGTTATCACCTCTATCGCCTCTCTCAAGAAACGCGATCCGCCAACGTCGCCTGCTCACCCCTCTGTTGGCACAGACGGGGACCTTGCAACTCGACGCAAAGAGTCGGATGCTCTGGCGAGTCTGCGACTCACCCGATCCGAACTCGATCCATTACTCCTCACGCACGAAGAGTTACAGCTCTGGAATTACATTGTTGACATCCCAATCGAGTGGGGACCCGGCGGGGAATCCCCGAGCGCAGAAGGCAAGCTTGTCAATTGCGAGCGCTGCAAGACTCCATATATCGTGCGCTCACTCGATCACAATGCGGCTATTGCCAATGCTTGCACCTTTCATTGGGGAAAAGCCTTGTATCGGACTATTGACGGTGGGTCATCCCTTGATTCCTTTATTCACCCCGGCTGAAACTACTGCGCGCAGGTGAACGCACGCGGACCTATACGTGTTGTTCTCTACCAGCCGACGGTCACGCCGAGGGTTGCACGCGCGGGCCGCACGTCTTTTACGAGAGTGATCCGAGTTTACTTCATTCGCGCCACCCGTTCTCCGAGAGTTCACCGATGACGTCGTCTGCACTTGACATCGCCGCGCTGGATTGCGAGATGATCTATTCCACCGGGGGATTCCGTGTCGCCCGTGTCTCGGTCGTCGATGCGTCCGGGAAGGAAGTGTTGGACGAACTCATTAAGATGGACGACGGGGTCGAGGCGGTGTGCGTGATTTCCCTCCTACCCTTGCTTCTCGTCCGAGTGTACTTTTGGGTTGTTGACCTGCCACCCAGGGATTTGAACACACGCTTCTCCGGCATTCGCCCGGAAGAATATGCGACGCGCGGGGTACTACCTCTTGAGTCTGTACGGCGTGCGTTAGACCGGCTCATCGGTGCGGATACGATCCTGATCGGGCACGCACTCGACAATGACCTGCGCGCGCTGCGCCTCGTGCATCGGCGCGTCGTCGACACGGCCGCGCTCTTCCCTCACACGCGCGGCCTACCATACCGCCGAGCGTTGCGTGACTTGTAAGCACCTTTTCCCCAACGACAGGGCTCTTCTAATCCACCTATCCGTGATAGGACGAAGGAGCACCTCAACAGGTCGATTCAACAAGGTGGTGCTTCGAAAGGGCACTCATCTGTCGAAGATTCGGTTGCGTCCCTCGATCTCGTCAGGTGGTTTGTCCTCAACAAGAAGACAAAGCCCACGACAGTGACTGTTGGTGTAGGTGGTGGCGGTGGTGGCGGCATTGGTGGTGGCGCAGCACCGGGCGCGAAGATGTAGGAACCGGGATTTGGCCCATTTCTAATACTGTCGTTTGGTCTGCTGTGCTGTCAGCTGATCTGCACACATTGTATGCACCAGGGCGTTGGACTTGCATGGCTCGATTGTCGACTTGCCAGGGACTCCCGTAGCATCTCAGATAAGTTGCCAACTTGGGACCCTGTACACGCGCTGTACTTGTCGCTTACGGACAACGCGTGTATGATGAGAGAATCGGGACTTTTCATTACGCACATACAGTGTTGGTGCAATGATGCAAATCCAGCCAGCACACAGTTCAAGTTCATTGGGGGCGGCAACGTTTGGGGCCAAAGTCATGGCGAATGGCAGAGAAATAACGTACGAAATAGCGAACCGACCTAGGGCATGCTGCCCTCATCGATGTTATGTGCTTGATAGGATTGGTTGGCATTCCAAGCTTCTGATATAAGAGGTAGTAGTGTTACCTCTTATATTGGAAGCTTGGCTGCTGGCATTAATTGGTACCGCTACACTGCCAGGAATGCCAACAAATCCTATGTCAACAACAATAAGACAAAGCTCAAGGCAACATTTGACCCACTCCGTCTGGGAATTGATATGGGAATTGATAAAGGATTCCATGAAGCCTCACAAACAACTCCAAATGGGACACAAGTTTGTAAACTGATCGAGTAGTAATGCATCATTATGAGAGCGTGCAAGGTTGTGCACGTTCGGAACAAAAATGAAAACAGGAGAGTAACACTGAGCATGTCGAATTTTCTTATAGCAAAATGCGTGTTTGTGGATACAGAAATAATTGGTTGATCGATAAGACAGAATCTCATGACTTGATCAAGGAGAACATCATATTCGCAGTACTAGTGTCGCATATGTGCATATCGTCTGGTAATAGAACGTCAATTCGAATTTCGGACGTCGCGCGCGAAGGCAACACATAGCTGGCCAGAGGTGAAAGCGGTATAGCGATGGTCGATCCAACGAATCTCACTGACTGGCCTTGGGCTCTGTTGATAGTCACAGCCAATGTGACTTAAACCAGGAATTCCCTTCTGTTTAGTTCGCTTGCAAAGTCGCGACTTTAAATGCATGGAATGTGTGGGACTCGAGGAAAGAGAGCCACATGTCCGTCGTGGTCGCTACCCAGGTACCCATAAGGCGTACTCGGGCTTCTGGTACTCCGAGTCGATTAGACATCTGTAAAGTAGTTGCACGAGTTCCGTTACCTAAAGGCCACGCATCAGGTCGATGTTTCTGAAGAGAATGATAAGGAGTCAAGTTCGGGGTCTACTGTCACCTTGGCTAGAGGCCGGAGGCGTTTAACTTGAAAGAATGCAGGAATTCGACAGTCAAATTTAATCGTTCTTGTTTAGATCCCCGTTCGTACATGCCGATCGGCACTTGTGAATGTACGGTCCTCACTAGGGAAGGTGAAAGACGTAGGGTGCGTGAGCTAACTGTGCGGACATCTTCACTTTGAGCGGCAAGTACAACATGACCATGAGAGAAGTTTGGTGAGGACAGTGAGTGTGTGAACCCGTCGATCCATACGCGATCAGGTCCCTACGCGTTCGAGATGGTCTTATCGGACAGATGAACCAATGTTGTCTTGTGTTCATTAGAGCAGCACGCCCGTGACCGACGTCGAATAACTATCGAGAAAATTCGGATTGGATATTTCTCTCGTCTCATATTTTGTCGAAGGGATAGAACTTCAATCAACAGCTAGAGAGAATAAGTTTGTAGTGCTGCCAAAACATTGTCCTGTTGAGATCCCTTTGGAACGATGCAAGTCAGCTTCGAAGACGACGGCGATGCCTCCGAAAGGATGACCGTCCGATGTGATGTCACGGATGGTGCGATCGCGACTGCTTCAATTGAGTATCGAGTATCGGTCGGTCGCCTTCCTTTTTGGATGCGTGCGAAGCGTGACATTTCCACGTGACTCTTCGCGGAAACTGCCCTCCTGACAGGAGACTACTGTAAGACTGTTCGTCATCGTCGCTTGCCGCCTTGCCGCCGTCTGCCCTCACTCAGTCCTCACTCCTACACAACAGACCACGATGACATATCAAACACAATCGGCCGCCAGGGATCCACCAGTCACTTCAGTGTGGTTCATGGTCGTTGATCATGAGTTTAACTGTACATTGGGCGATCCCTGTCCTGTGGACGTGCCGTCCGATGGCTCTATCTTCCACCTTCAACAGAAGATCAAGGCGTTGGACTGGTATCAATTTAAACACAGTCACTATGTGGAACTCAGGGTGTGGAAATTGCGCACTCCAAAACTAGCTAGGGAAGTCAAGAACAAGGGGTATCTCGCAAGCATCAAACCTTCGGGAGGGATTTCGGACGAGGAGGTGGAGATGGAGGATGAGGAGGAGAGGGAGACGAAGGGAAAGGGAAAGGCGAAGGCGAGAGCAAAGCCCATATGGCGGCTTCTTCCGAGCGACGAAATATCGTTGCACCTCAAGGAGCCTGCACCACAAAATAGGATCCAAGTTCTGGTGCAACTCCCTGCCTCGGGTAAGTGACAAGGCATGAATGGTCACTACCATTCCGCTGATCTCGTAACCTTGTTTCCCTTTCCCCAGCCACCGTCACGCCACTAGCCCCACGGGATGACTACCCTTCCAAGCGACGGCGTTTGGCTGACGACCTCAATCCCTCCTGGTTAGAGGAAGTTTGGTCAAAGATTTGGAATGAGGAGAGACTTGTACCGCAGCTTTTTCGAAGGGTGGAGGTCACTCAAGCGCATTATACCGAATTACAAAGGCGCCTGAAGCAGCAACACCCGGATCGTGACTTGCCGGAATACAATGGCAGGGAGCGTAATGTCCAAGGTGTGAAGCTTGATTTGCTTCGATCAATCCCTCCTTTGTCACCACAACACCCCGACAACAATGAGGATCAAGTTGGCCATGGCGAGGATCCGGAGGCAGGCAACGGGGACGAGTTGGACATCAACTCGCACTTCCCGCTCACTCTCAGCTTTTTGGACTTATCAACTTTGGACCTCAAGAAGGAGATACCGGACCGCTTACCTTTGCCACTTTTCCTTCGTCAAGAATATGATGATATCTCAGCGCTGATCGAGAAAGAACCTCGAAGCAAGTATGGTTCGGTGGTAGTCAGTGGACAACCTGGAACTGGTGAATCTCTTGTCTTCCTGTCTCACAGGATCTAACCAGCTTTGCCGATATCAAGGCAAGACCGCGTATCTCCACCTTAGGATGATCCAGTTTATGATCGAAGGTCGCCCATTCCTGTACCAAGCCTGTAACAGAACTGTCTTTTATGTCAACGAGAATGGCGTTGAGGCGATCCAGTCCTGGCCATCAAATACAGACATTGTGGCCTTTGTCGACGGCGACAAGGATTACGAGCCCCACGATATGCTCATCATGGACAGAGTGCAGATCATTCTGGCATCATCCCCAAAAGGTGCAGGGGCAAAATGGATAAGGCAAGAAGGTTACATTCGGACAATTGCATGTAAACTATGGTCGGCCCGTGAACTTCTCATAGCTGGGTTTGTATTAGGGTTGCTTCTTTCAATGCTCGACTGATCCATTTCTTTAGGGTATTCCTTCATCCCCTTGATATCTCTCTCGAGCTACTCAAGGAGTCAACATCTTATTTCGGCTACAATCCCCGTTTATGCTTTAGTTCTGCCCAGTCCTGGAATGTATTGGAAGACATGAAGGTGAATGTCAGGTCGCGAATCAGAAGCGTGGATTTCAAGAAAAGCAATATTTTACAACTGGTGAACTCGTCTTGGACAGGTGACAGCGCCGTCTCCCATTCAATTTTTGAAATCTCCCCAATAAACGATTTCCGGCGCCTCGGAGAATGCGGGTTTAGGACTGTCTCGCGATGGGCTTTCGATTGCTTTACGGAGACATACGAAGCTCAAGAAGCTCATGCGGCCACTACCTTCTACCGTCATATTTCAGGAACGCCTGCGGCAGCGTCGCTCTGGGGCCATGTGTTCGAAAGGCGGGTATTGAATCGCATTGATGTCGGTGGATTCAACTTTCCGATTCGTGGGCTGCCCGTACCCGAGGAAACCACCCTACCCGAGGGAACCACCTTACCCGAGGAAACCACGTGGACGTGTCGTCGTCGTCCCATTCCACGTTCCAAATTTCTGCAGGAGTCGGACTTCGTCGAACAAATCACCAAAGCGATTCAGGAGAATAAGGAACTGCATTTGGTACCTTCAGCTCCCAACTTTAAGGCTGTTGACTCGATCCTCTACGCCCCAAATGAGGTGCTCACCTGTATTCAGGCCACGGTCAGTCGTAAAGATCACGGTATTCTTGTCCCTGGTCTCCGGTGTATTCAAAGGTGGCTCGGACGTGGCCCACTTGCGCATCTCCGCCCTAAAAAAGATAGGCCGTGGCGCTTCATATTCGTTGTGCCATCAGACGAGGCGCCGACTTTCGAATTCCAACGGTTTGAACGCGACACTGCCCATGGCGAATGGGCCGGAAAGGTGCACCAATATGTATTGGGGTTGGATGTACTTGAGTAAAAAACATAGTGATGTTTAGACTTGGGTGGTTCGAGCCGATTCAACTACACGTACTTATTACAACAGAGGTATGTGTACGCGCAATGATTAATGATTTCCAGTTTTCCGGTTTCAAATTTGCATCCAATGCTCGTACTTCTGCTTGTCCTTTGCTTGCTGGGTGTCTTCACCTTCCTCTTTTTCTACGGCACGTACATTAATTGCATTATCTATCACTACCGTTAACTCTAGGACTACACCGCCGCCACACCGCCGCCACCCCGCTACTCGAGCCAATTGCCACCCAACAACAAAGCAGTCATCAACCACAACCACGACCAGCAACACCAATGGCGAGCTGCGTTCCGCACTCGGTAATAGTATCTCCAATCTGGACAGATCGACAAGGCCGAAGTGCTGTAGCAAATCGGCGCGCGAGCGGATCGATTAGATATGGACATTTGGACAGTACCCTACATTCTTTGGTTTGACAGAAGTTCACTAGCCCACTCGTTTAACCTAGCACCCCAAAACTTTATTCATTCGTTTATATACAGTAGGTAGTTGACCTTTGTAGCCCTCAGTTCCCGTGTCTGACGCACGCATTCTGAGGCCTGTCGCGTGCTCAGAACTCATTTTAGCTCGTATTGCTTTCTACAAGTGCACCGTGGTGGCGTCCGCGAGCGTGCCCAAACCAACCAAAGCGTCCAACGCCTCGTTTGTGACAACACCCGAGCGTGGAGACTGGGACGCGGCCAGCGGTCTTGGGCGGGCTCGTAGGCGACGAGGAAGCGAATTATGCTGTGCGTTCCATATTTTATTCACTCGTCACGCTTGGCTGGCGCCTGTGTTGATGAGTCGTCTTTCTCTTTTTGTTTACCAGGCCCTTAATAAGTTGGTCTGGGCAAGTTGAAAGAGGGTATTTCAAATCGCAACGGTTGAAAGGTGAAGGTGATACTCCTCTGGACGAATGGGTTGGAAAGGTGCACCAGTATGTATTAAGGTTAGATGTAATCAGGAGAAAACCAACTGTAGAGTTTAGACCTGGCCCATCCATCCGAGCCGATTTGACTGGTATAGTGGGCGTGGTAGCTGGTGATTGCGACTGGTTGTCATAACTCTCTGGCTCCGCGTATAGCGCATCTGTGTATGGTTTCTGCGCACTGGCCGTGGACGATGTGGGGGTCTTCGAGAAGTAGTCGTCCGTCGTTGAGTCAGATGGTGCACGAGACATCGCGGGCGATGGTGGAAGGGATTGGGAGCTCATAGATTTGGGTGACTATCGGCCTCCTCGCGACATTGACACACCCCACGGGTTCCTCTTCTTCCCGTTCTCTCGAGCGTGGACGCCGGTGGGATCCTCAATACCGCCTCCGCCATCCTCGTAAGTGTTCACGTCGCGAATGAAGATGCCAAGGATCTGTTCGGGTCGATCACGCGCAACGGCGGCGTAGAGCTCGAGATCTTGTTCGCCTGAATCTCCGATGAGTATGAACCGAGAGTGGAAACGACGTTAGGACTTCGAGGACGCCATCGCGCTTTCGATCTGATGGTTGGGAAAGCAGGTCGCTAAGGATAGCGCGCGTCCCGTGAGATCGCAAGCGAACCGAGCCAGTCGGCAACTTGGCCAGTTGGAAGAAATCAGTGATGACGGGAAGGAGCGCGAAAGGACCGTTTGACTACGGCATGTTACAAACATGAGTTTTCGGGTAGATGGAGGCGCAGATGGCTAGGGGCTCACCACATAGTGGAATCTGACGCCACGACGCCACATCTCAGTGTACCACTCGCCCATCCCGGATATCAAGTTATCTTCTAAATCCTTGACAAAGACGTTTTGGAACACCGCCAGTAGGCCGGATTGAATCCCGGATAGCTTTACGGTATCATCAATATCCGAGATGACGCGGACTGGAGAATACGTGAGCGGGACTCGCGCGCTCGTTATTGCGGTGGGTATCAAAGACGTCGGGGAGGACGGCAACGACTGGGGCTCCGTTGGGGTGTAAGGGCTACCCGGGGGCAGCGGGGGTGGCATGAGCTCCGCAGTGACGGAGAAATCATGCTCGCGATCCGGGTCATCGACGAAAGCTATTGGAGCGCCTTTGGGATGCGTGCAGAGGCTTTCCCAATGGATGACGAATTGGATCTTAAACGCTTCATCTGCGTCCGTGACGACCGGGCCTACCCCCAGAGGTTCCTCGAGAAGCTCCAGCTCGCTCGGGCTCATGAATTCGGCGTCGGCATCGGTCAAATCGAAGTGGGGACGGATGGAGACCCGCACGGTGCGGTTCGAGAGTACGCCGGCCCAGAACGGGTGTAGACGCGACTCGAGATTTGAGTGCCATCGCTGAAGATGTAAATGGTCGCTGCTGGTAGACAAGGCTTTGTGATGGGGCAATGGGGGCAGTTCACGTGGTGTGGTGACGGATGTAGTTATCGATAATGGAATCCCTTTCGATGGTGTGACAGATATCGACTCTTTTGGTGATTGATGCAATACTGGCACATGGACCTCGAGTTCTTCGAGATTCTCGTCAGGAAGAATGGCCCTTGAGAGTAGATCCTCCGCAGACTCGGCTGAGTGATCGGTCTCATGTGGAAGATGGTCCTCGGCATCGTCGTGAAGCAGGTCTGGAAGCTTCGGGAGGGAGGCGAGACCTGATTAAATGTTTAGCTCGCACAAACAAGCGAAGCAGTAAGGTAGCGAACGTTTCGCCAGCCCTAGTATCTTCCGTTGGGAACGCGACAGTGTTTGTGCCTTGTGCTTGACGACATATCCAGAAACAAATACCTCAATGTCGTACGGGGCACCTGCGAACCGTGAGTGGGTTCTCCTTGAACAGAAAGAGGTGAGAAGTACCTTCGCGACAGGGCAGCTCCGGCCCATCGCGGTATCTCCTTGATGCCCAGCCGGGAAGGAGCACGATTCTCTCCGTGCCAGTGTTCGTCAGCGCATCCGGATCACTACAAGACCTCGGCTTGCGAACTGAGACCAACTTTGCTTCTTTGTGTCACCGTCGACATAACCGGTCTCCGTTGTGAGGTTATGGTGGTTGGGATGGAGGTGAGGGTGGTGGTGGTGGGGCAGATACTCTTTCATCGGGGCCAAGTGCGCAGCTACTCGTGATCTCCATGAGTGTGCGTGCATGTCTGGGGCCATAGGAGAGGGTAGTGGCTATGAGCAATGTCGAAGAAACGAGGAAGCGCAGACGCGAGGCGAGTGAGCAAGTCGAAGACAGATGGTGGGAGTGCACGCAAGTCGATGGGGGTCACGCACACACAGGGAAAATGGAAGAGAATCGCAGATGGCATTGCCAGCCCTCAAAGGGCGCGATTATATAGTCCTTGAGACCCGCTCGGTTATGATACACATCCTGGAAGATCGAAGGCATTGTCGTGATACACACTGAACCGTATAAGATGACGTATGATTGATGCAATCCTGCACACATACAATAGAGAAGGCCATATATAGACCAAGAAGTTGGACAATGGGCTCGTGTACGAACATCTTGAAGGGCCGAATGAGTGATTTGTTCAAGATTGCCTTCCAACTTCCCGAAATATTAGCAGAAAGGATAAAACAATGGGGTATGCGCACTGCTTGTCGGCAGTGTCCATGGAGACGCGGGTCCCCACACCAGGGGCTTTCTCATCATCCATAGCTTTACGCCGGATTGTGGCTACTTTACGTTCAAGGAGTGTTGGAGCATATGCTCCAGGTGTAGTTGTCGTGTCAGTCTAGATGACATAACTTGAACCAAGAGACAACTCACTTCATCAGGAGATACCCCCCATGCTGATTTTAGCGACTTCAAGTTAGTGATAATTGTGCATCGCTAGCGGAAATTATCGATAATCTGTTGATCACTTATATTATCGCTCATTTCCTTACCCCCCATAAGCTAGAGTCAATTATCTTCAAATTACAGTCGAAGCCCTCATAATCCATACCCCTTGGGAGAGGTCTAGGAGTCTCAAGTTTGAACTTATGGGGAATGTGATTTCTGAGGGACACTAACAACAGGCCAACTAATAATGAGGCAAAGTTCCACCTTGGAAAGTCCAATGAGTTGTTGAGGAAAATGGGTTTTTTGGAGTATGGGTTATGAGGGCTTCAACTGTATATACATAACGCTGAATAACTTCATGATAAGATTTGAATAAAGTTTTCCGACATCTCATGTTCTGAGATAAATAAGTGATATTTCTTTGAATAACTAAACTAGCATGTCTACGAAAAAGTTAGTGATTGCCAATGCTTTACATAAAATGTGTTAGACCGATGGTTGCGTAACGCCTTCGTCCAAAATAACAAGCGATACGTGGCATATGAATTCTGCAAGCCCAGAATTCTTTTCAATGTGGTGGACGGGTGGAAAGAGTTTCGATAGGTATGGCACACATTGAGTATGCAGTTCAACCACTACGAAGAAGTAGAGATGCAATTCCCGAGGAAGCAACGCAGGCAACGATGTCGTACGAGGAGGCAGAGAATATTGTACAGAACCTGTCCCGCCAGGACCGTTGAGAAAGAGGAGCTTGCCTGCTCGGCCACATGTGGGGATGCAGCGTACTGCGCTATCGTTGGCACATTATCGATGCTAAGAACCCTTGTAAATATGTCCAATCAATGCGTCACACTGAATACTCAAGAGCGTTTCTTTTCCAAGGCGATGGACTCATCATCTGAGTCCGAGCCCTCATCATCAGACCGCTCGTCCTTAAGTGAACTGCCCATCACCGCCCTTTCCCTCCATGTGAGCCATCTAGACTGACGTGTATAGTGCAAAACCAAGGACATACCGCCAAAACACGCGCCAGATCAGGAAGTACCAGAAAAGGTTCAGACATTGGAGGAGTAGAAGGGGTGTAAATATTTGCCATTTCATCCACCACACCATCCAGGCGCCCTTCGTGGGCGAGAAACTACGCTCCGCTTGTCTACAAAGCCGCGGTCAGCCGGGCAACAGCGCAGGTGAGAAATAGAGGTATATACGGAATTAGATCGAAGTCCTTGTATACCGAATATAGCATGACCAGGTTGAGATAGTGTCGGAAATACCTAAACAGAATATTGCAGAACAACAGAGACACGAGAAGGACACTCCTCACGTCCAGACCCCAATAAAAACGATAAACATGACCATTTGTGCACGCTCCCAACGAAGATAATTAAGCAGTTTTGCCGTTGCAAAGAAACAATCTGGGATATCCATGGAAGCGTACACGGCATTCCCAATCAGCGTCAGATTGATCCCGTAACTCCATCTGCAAATCGTGGTGTCAGAGAGGTGTACCAGTGTATCCAAAAGTCAGGTGCAAACCCAACGAGCCATAAAGTCACAAGGTGGTGTGCGATCAATTCCTTGTAGTCTTTCCGGGGTTTCTCGAGACGAAGGAAGAGGACTATAAGCTGCTGACACCAGTAAGAAGCTTGCATCAGATAATAGCGCTTGAGTTCAGGAGTCATCTGCCAGTGAGGGTAATCTGCAATTCCCAGTCGACGGAGACATGTGTGAGATTCGAGTGGCCAACACGGCGATTGACAACAAACGTACCAATCCAGAAGTGTTGACAGTTGTACCACCACGTCGGGAGATGTGACATGATCCGCAGGCCCCATGCACCGAAAAATCCGAAGTAAACGATAGCATATCCTTGTTCTCCGAAACGAGCGAGCTTTTCCCTCTTGCGTATGCCAAAGTATTGCGCGACGGGATAGCAGACTCTATAGAGCACGGTCTGACGGACAAAAGAGAAGAAGACAACGTGGTAGGCAAGGAAAACGAGGTCGAGCCAACCCTTGCGGTATCTAGGGTCCGAAGAGTCGTCTGTTGGTGACGGAGTGGGATGGGAAATGAAAAAGAGGTGGGAGAAGGGGCTAGGCGAGTGACGAGAAAGAATTAAAGGGTTGACAAGGGCCCAAATAATATGTAGAAATATAGGAAGTAGAAGCATGCGAAGAGAAGAGCCTGGAAACGGTCGGAATTAGTGGTTTGCAAGAAGGCAAAACCGAGATGGTCGACGGACCTGGGACGACAACCCAACGGCCTGTCTTGAGATCATTCCAAAAGCCATGGGACTTTGGCGTGAAGTCGACAATGGGTGGTCTGAGTCGTTTGTGCCCATTCTGGATGGAACGGTCTAGTCGCCTGTAAAAAGTAGTGAGTTGGAAAAAAAGAGATCGGCAAAGAGATAAACAAGCCAACTTTTGTTGCATGGATGATGGGGATCGGCTTAGAAGGAGAAAGAAAAGGAGCTTGAACCACCACCATTATCATATGATATGATGATGCGCGAGTTTCCCACACCAGGTCCCAGCGAGAGTGAGCGGTGAGTGACACACTGGTACCATCCCTCTCGGTGACCATGGCCAAAATAGCTAAGACGGACCTCATGCCTAAGAAGTGTAAATCGACCAACAGTCAGTTGTTGATATGCACACACCATTAGTACGTGGACATCTATCCCGTATCCACACCTCCCACCCATCGACCAATCTATGTCCAAGGAATTGGAAATGCACGGCTCCCACGCATGTACTCGTTACCACCATACGGCCAGTACATACACAGAAGCCAATGTTACATACACGAAGTGCTATGTGGGGTTCCGATTCAAAAAGAAGGCACCGCTTAATTGTCACACTGTGTCGTGGGCTCCACTGAGTTTACGTCGCGTCCTCTTTCTGTCTTCCCAAGACACGCGGTGTACTTGCTCACAGACAATGCGTGTATGCAAGAGCTGAGACTTTTCATCTAGACTACAGTAAAAGGACTATGAATTCGGGTAGTATATGTATGTCAAAGAGAGAATAAACAAGAAGCGAGAGGTCTAGCGTGCTGTCTACGTCTTCTTTTTCTTGGATGGACGCTTGGTCGAACCACCCGCACCTCCACCCGCGCTTGCACTCGCACTCGCGGGGGTCGATGCCCGAGATATCTTGTCTACTTTGTCCGCCTTTTGGACCTCTTCGATCACCCGTTTCTGCTCGAGTACATGTCAGCACCCTTCACCCACACATACATACCCATGTGAATCAACGTACCTTGCCCCGAGATGAGCTCCCACCGCTCTTGGCTCGTATCTCCTCCTGCTCGGCTTCCTTCTCGATCATGCCCAGTAGCGTGTTACACCGACGCTGAAGCTCCTGTGGTGAGCGGCTCTTGAAGAACCAATCAAAGCGAAACACGGGAAACTCTGAGATGTCTTTCTTGATGCGTTCGTATACGTCGTCCGTCCGCATGCCATAGTGGCTTAGCCGACATAACAGGTAGCGGTCCTCTTCTTCCGAGTACACCTTCCCCTTCGTTGTTGGATAGTTCAGCTCTAGTTCCTGCATCGGGTATCGGAAGGCGCCAATCTTCTTTGCGAGTAATGCTTCAAGATTCGAACGTTTGTTGCGCTTCGCCTCACCTTCCGCTATGCGGGCGGCGATGCGAGGGTGTTCTAGGGGTAAAGGGTCAGGAAAGCCATCGTACGTGTCTCAGGACCAGCCCGATACCTGAGAGCTCTTTCCATTTCTTCCGGAACACAGGGTAATATGCGGCGACATCTTGCGTTGTCTTATCCTGAATCTCGGATGCCAGCAAATCAAAATCTTCGGTCCTGTGGTGGATATCAGCTCAAGCCCCATGTATAGGCAGATGTCAGCATACCACCCATAAGACTCCAGCGCGCGAACAAACTGTTGGAAATCCCGCCGACTCCAATCCTCGAAACCTTGGGCAATAAGGTCCTCTTTTTCCTGGGTCTCGTCCTCAGTCAAGGCCTCAGCTGCGGCCCACAAGTTAGCGAAGACATGGGATGATTACAGACATGAAATATACCAGTGTCAATGAATTCTTGTGCAGCCTGTTGCTCAGCCTCCAACTTCTCAGGTGTGTCATCCTCCCCTTGGGGTTCGCGTAGGGTCGCAGGAATTTCGTTGAGACGCTGAAAAGGCGGATCAGCTGGTGACAAAATCAGATAGGGGTAATACATACCTTGTAAACAGCCAGCTCGCGTTCCTGTAGCTCTGCAAGCTTTGGTGGGAAGAACTGGAAGTCTTGTCTACAACGCAAGGGATCAGTGACACGGTTTGTCGACGAGTTAGAGTCCACTCACAGGGAAATCTGCTTCGGAGCACGAGGAAGCTTCGGTGCCTTCTCTGTTTTGCTTGGTCCCGCGCGCATGGTTTCCTTGAAGTAGCTGTCGACCGAATAATTGAGCTTGCGCTCCCGCTTGCTCAACGACAGGGGATTGAAGTTGAGAGGTTTGTGTTGCCCGGAGCGGAAATCCTCGCCGTCCCACTGTTGCAACGAGCTGTCTGATTTGAAGTTCGACAAATCTTCGAGATTCAAACCCTCATATTTCTGGTTTAGTTCTGCTGTACGCTCTTCGCCACGTTGGATAATTGCGTCGATGTCGTGGTCAATTTGGAAACTACAAAGAAATGTTCAGAATGCATCCAAGTGGTAAGAGTGGAAGGGCGGGAAACGCACGCTTCACTGGAGTTCACGATCTTTTCTGCTCCATGCGTGATCATTTCTAAGAGCTCCTCTTTATTCGCAGCTTCACCCCCCATCCACCGTTAGTAAATAGTGGTTCTCACGACTCGACATACACATACCTTTTTGTAGCTGCTGTCGACCTTGTTGAATGACCAGTTGATCCAGGCGTAACTTCTGCGCACCGCGCTCTAGCATCCGCTCTTCCACGCTCTCCTCTGTGATGAATCGGAACACGAAGACTTGCTTTGTTTGGCCGATACGGTGTGCGCGATCCATGGCCTGAAGATCCGCTTGCGGATTCCTGGAACAACTTAGTCAGAGAACACGAGGCAGCTCTAAGAAAACGCTTGCCAGTCGGAGTCATATAACACAACGACGTCTGCAGTAGTAAGGTTGATGCCAAGACCACCAGCACGTGTAGTGAGAAGAAATATGAACTTCTCGCTACCCGGCCTGTTATATTCGTCAATTGCGGCTATACGGTCTTCATGTGCCGTGCCACCGTCGATCCTGCAGTACTCTACCAAGACGATTAACGGTTGCCAGATATTCAGTGATACAATACGCACTGTAACTGCGGAACAGGCAGTAGTCTTCCAAAATATCAAGCATGCGGCTCATCTGAGAGAATATGAGGATACGCGAGCCCTTTTCCTTCATGTTCTTGAGCAACTTGTCCAATATCACCATCTTGCCAGAGTTTTGAATAAGGTGCTCATCTGTCGTGTATGGCGGTCCAGGTTCCTATAAATCAAACACGGAGGACAATCAATTGTTATTCAAGGCAGTGGGGGGACGTCATACCGCGCCATCGAAGAGGTACGGGTGGCATGTTACTTTTCTCAGCTGCATGACCATATTCATGAGCCGTGTCTTGCCCTCTTTCTTGCCAGTAAGGCCATTGACCGCATCGATGTCCTTTTCAAGCACACTGCGGTACCACTTCCGTTGCATATCCGTCAAGCCAACGTAAATGTTAATCTCCTTCTCTATGGACCGTCATGAGCACAAGCCAGGGAATAACGACGTATGATGGCAACACTCACTGGGTAAGAGATTCTTCTCGACGTCACTCTTCACGCGGCGCAGCAAAAATGGACGAAGAATTTTGTGGAGCGCCTCTACCACCTTCTTGCTTTTCTCCTCATCGTCATCTGTCGAGATGTCGTCCTTATGCAAGAAAGTCTCCAGATCCGCATAGTCAATGAAAATCTCGGGACATATGAAGTTGAGTAAAGCAAACAACTCCTTCAGGTTGTTCTGCAAGGGTGTTCCGGTGATAAGAAGTCGTCCGCGCGATGAGAAACTCCGGACAATCTGAGATAGGATCGAGTCGACGTTCTTGATCCGGTGCGCCTCGTCAATGACGATGTATTCGAAACTAAATTTCTTGAGTACGCTTTTTTCGATCAAGCAGATTTCGTAGCTTGTGATGCAGACTTCAAAGTCTTGAGGTAGGAGCCGGTTCGCGATGATTTCTGCACGTTCCTCTTTGGTACCCGTGAGAAGGGCAATGTTGAAGTCCGGAGTCCACTTTTCGAATTCACGCGCCCAATTCTGCAACGTGGATTTTGGCACAACGACAAGATGTAGGCTACTATTAAGAGCCCGATGATGCTTGAGATAAGCAAGGAAGGATATAGTTTGGAGGGTTTTGCCAAGACCCTACGCAATTCACAGCCGTAAACATCTTGGAGTTGAGACATCACACAATAGGAACACACCATTTCATCCGCAAGAATACCGTTGAGGCTATTATGGTGGAGGGAGACCAACCAATTAAGGCCCTGAAGCTGGTACGGGCGCATTATTCCATGTATAACTGAAGGATGTCGTCAACATGCAGAATCGCAAAATGGGCGTTGCAACCCACAGCTTGGAGTGTCTTCAAAAACGTAGGGTTGGTCATCCCCGTCCACGGCTGCTTCGCCATCCTTGAGCATTTCTTCGTCCTCTTCTTTTTCGGACTTGCGATGCCGGGCCGTTTTGTCACTGATCAACAATACATGAGATTATGACAGGAGTTAGACGAACGGTTAACTCACGGTCCCCTTTTCCGACCTTTCCCCTTAGCCTTTGGCTCTGCATCAAATACAGCCGCGTATTCTGGATTGCGCGCTTTCTGAAAAGGTACTATAAGCATAAACAGTGGAATACCGTGAAGCAATGACTTGGGCCGAACCTGCACGTCGACAAAGTGGCGGAACAAATCCGTCTGTCCTAGTAGATACGAATAGCGTTTGACAGCGTCGACAACCTAGGAGGCATGAGTACAGAAAGTAAGAAAGAGCGGAAATAATCTCATACCCTGGCCTTGTCCATCTGGTGCCTCTTTTCGACGAGCTTTCCTTCATTCATCTTGCGTTTCTGCTTCTGCTGCCTTCTCTCTGCAGTTCTCTGAGCCTTGGTTGAAGGACCAGCATCTTGGTTCTTTTAGGGCCACGCGTCAATCCGTGATTAAATGAGAGTGTCTTTGTGCACGCACACCGTCCTCGCTCATCAACTCATCTTGTTCCTGGTAGTCCGCAGAGCCTTCGCTCTCAACCTCTTCTCCAGGAGTGTCCTATGAAAAAGGTGGGCAAAGTCTCTTAACCCCTTGAGTCACGCGCGTTTGTGGAGGATTATACCTGGCGGGAGACAATGTTGCTGGGTACGACGTCGCTGAGTATATCCTCATCCAGAAGTGCGACGGGAGTCTGCGGCAGTAGGGAGTGAGCTACGCGAGGCATGGGAGAGAAGGTGAGAAAGACGAACAGCCATGATGTTTGCACTCTGTAAACTTGTGGATCAGACAACTGGCAAACGCGACACGGCTTATGTGTAAACGGCAACTTGTCACGCGTCGCGGCCCGTCCAATCGGCCCGCCTAAATTTGTGGTAGGCACGGGCACGGGCACGGGCACACGGCACATACTGGCACACTATGGCTTTGCAGTCTCGTGCCATCGTATGATGCTAAACCGTGCAGAATACAAGGGGATTACAAGATAATCCAAGGGACGTAGAAAAGTGTATCTATCGTGTGCCAATCCGTGAAATCATATCCTCGCTCGCCTCTTGTTCCTCCACGCTGTCAGATTGTGTAACCTTCAGAGAGGGTGCCCTATCAGGTCGGAGCACGGTGACGTCTGCAGGATCTCAACGTACCACCCTGAGTACCGATTTCTTCGAAGACTCTTGCAATTCGCCCGCAATGATCAACTCGTCCAGGATCTACAGGTGCAAAGAGAAAATCAATACGATGCTACGCCACAACGTGTACGCACGGTGGGACTCACGGCGTAGGCTTTTTGGAAATTGAATATCCTGCGTGAAAGTATCGGTATCAGAGCCGACCACTAAGCCAGCAGCACGTATGACAGACTCACAAATCCAGCTCGCAAACCTAACAAAGACGTCAAGAAGAAAAGAGAGCATAACGCAACACACGACGCACATTCCCAAAATATCGGTCCAGCACCTCCACGTATCTGTGGATTATCTCCAGTGTGACAAGTTCATTGTCTGATTGGCCAATGCCCGTTACGAAGAACAGAGACGCATAGCGCCGATAGACGACCTTCGAGTCTACCAAAAACAGCTGCCGCCACTAAGTCCGTAGCCGGAAAATAAGGATACGGACCCTTGTATTCGAGGAAATTACACATGCGCGTGCGACGAGCGAGGACGAGCTGTGTGACGTCCTTGACGATCTTGGCCTTTTGCTTAGGCGGCATCGTAACAAACCATTTGGCAAGGCGCACTTTACCTGAAGTAAAGGGTCACATATTTGGCCAAATCTAGGTCAAAAATACTTTCCTTGACGTGAAACCAGGAGGATGTAGCTGATCATAGTGTTGGATTGGATATCCCTCCGCAAGTTTGCAATCAGAATGGGCAATGCGGCATCCGGGCCGGAGACGCCGTAACCTTCAACCAGCTGGTTCAGACTTGGGGAGTTGGAAGATCAAATTCAATCTCTGTTGCGGGATACATGTAACGATCTCTACTACATAATGGACATATAGAACCCTTTTCAAGAGGCAGGAGAAGTAGGCGTAGTCGTACAAGCTCCGGTTATCGTAGAAATTTCAAGTTCATTACTACAGGATGGTCAAGTAGGAAGAAAGGAAGAGGCTCATTGGGGAATAGGTTAAAATGATACTTGTAGACGACAAAAGAGAGAACACCTTATCAGAAAGGTGCATTGACAATACCCGAGTGGCTGCGCGTGTTTCTGCGTTCAGGAGCGAGCGACGTCCGTGTCGGCCTACGCAGGTTCTTCTTATTAATGCTGAGGACATTGTCCTGCAGCGCGACAATCTACGACGAAGGCGGTCAATGGGCGGACAGTCTCTAACCATGAGTGGACGTACGATCTCCTTGTCATCGCCGAAGCGGAAGCTGTCCTGCACGACAAGATCCTCATATTTCTTAATTTCATACTTGTCCATCTGACCCTTCTTCACTTTCGCAAAGTCCCAGGCGATGACGTACTGCCCGGTCGAGGTCACGATGGCATTCTCCTCCTGCCCTTCACCGACATTGAACCTGAGGGTAGAATGGTCAATGTTTTTCGCGTGCATAATGAGGTGGAAAAAACGGACCTGGCGGGAGTAAACGAGATGTTATGGTTCATGTAAGCGATGTGTTCTGGTCTCAGCTGCAGCCTCTTGGGCATGGGCTTCGCATCTGCAGGGAAACTGCGATCAAAGCCCAAACTTCCAGCATACTTTCCCTGCCCAATGAGCACGTCCACCAGTAGAAGATACGTCTTAGTCGTCGCAACGATCCAACGCCCATCCGCGGACACATCGATGCCCATAATCGGGTCACCTAATGGTGTGAGGGCAGTCTTGGCAATCTTGCCGATGGTGTCGTAGAGACGAATGTCTCCCTTCTCGCTTGTAACCGCAAGTTTGCCGGATGCCGTCGTCGTGACACCAGAGAACTTGTTCTTCGTTGCATATTGCTTGTACTGGCTGTCCACGAGTTTGTTTCCAGACACACGAGGGTCGATGCGGAAGAGGGCGTTGTGCGATGTACCAACTAATGTTTGTTCGTGCGTCGTCTGCGAAAACTTGTTATTGGGTGCGATATGATCCACCGTGATGTCGTCATGAACTTTCCATTCCTCAACGATCTTTCCGCGCTCAAGGTCTAAGTGGAATAGCGAGTTCGGTGTGCCAGAGTTCATCACGACCATCTTGGAGTCTTGTTGATGTAACATGACCTGTACGGCTGCGTGAACAAACGAAGATAGGCTATAGAAAAGAAAATTCACATGTTTAGGGTCAAACTTCTTCCCCTTCATATCCGTGATATTGGCGATGGACGCGACATATTCGACCTCGGAAGGTTTATGCCGGAAGACACCAATCTTATCTCCACGGACGACGTATGACCTGTCACCCTTGTACCCAACAGTGAGTTGCGAATTCCGGCCTTCTTTGGGTCCGGACGGTAGCTGGCTGCCCTCTTCTTCATCTTCGTCCTCGTCCTCGTCTTAGCATAGGAGATATGAGTAGGGGTAATAGTTTGTGTCACAGCACTCACCGCCAAGTTCATCAAGGACCGCTTCCTCCTCGTCTTCGTCGGTTTCGACTGCCATTTCGACGTCCTCGACGTTGGCGTTGAGTACATATGCCCGCTCGTCCGTCTGCCAAACAATACGTGTGTCCACCAATCACGAATATTTGCATCGCATACCTTGACCTTATCCCATGGCGTCTGATTTAAACTCTCCCATGCACACTTTGTGAACTCAGCTTGGAAGACCTCGTACGAGTCTTGGGACTCGAAGCGCAAACACCAACTGCTCTGGTTTCCGTTTTCGTTCACGTTGTTCCATGTGAGCGACCATGTTGTGGATGACCAGCGTTGCATCATCTGGGAGGACACACGGTGGGCGAGCACTTGACCTCCTTGACTCGTTGCGGTGAGGAAAAACGAGAATTTGGCATCCTTCCGCCGCACGACCTTCGCAACCACTGCTGCTTCACGGACAAAGTACCCTTCGCTGCGGTCCCACAAGAACAGTTCGGCCTTCCCTTCGACAATCACTTCTAGAGAGGGATCGGAAGCGCTCGAGGAAGCAGGAGACTGAGGAGATTTGGCGTCGTCATTACTCTTGACGGGGGATTTCTTCGCAGTGGCCTTTCCTTTACGATTGGTGGCAGGGGGCCTAAGAGGCGAGTGTTAAGAAGTTTGCCAAATGGAGGTTGGAGAGAAACCCACTGCCACACAAATTCGGCTAGATCGTCATCCCCTAGATTGTCCGCACTTGTTTTATACTTGCGTTCATACATAGCGCGGTACATGCACGTCTCGAAGAACGCCTTTGTGGGTGCGTTGGTCCCAGAGGCAACGAATTCATAGAATTCGTCGACATCGCCTTGGAGATCGCGCCAGAGGAGGGTTGGCTCGCCATCGCTCTCGCTTGTGTGAAACTCGAGTTCCTCGCTGATGAGGAATACGCGCTCTTCGTCGGCTTACGGAAAGGTGAGATTGAGAGATAGCCAAGCAACAAAGAACGTACTCTCTTCTTCATCTTCGAGCAGCTCTTGATCACCTTCCTCGTATACCCGCGTTATAACTAACTGGAAGTTGTGTTCGACCGATGGAACACGACGGATGGTGGCCATGGCGTCATTATATCTATCACAGGAGATACCGTAAGTTGGCAGGTCAAGCGATGAAAATAAACGCCACGAACATGCATTCTCTGGACGAGCGTATATTTCCTGGCCGCACCAAGTGAAGTTGTCCCGTGGATATCTTGACTACCTCGGTGGCATTAGGATCCTCTAATATCAAGGGGTCAGGTCAATGTAGACAATGCATCTTTGACAGGGACGGGACTTACGCCAAACCTTGCCGATCACTATGAGTTTCCAGAGAGGTCAGCACAACGTAGAAGCGACGCGATGAGAGAGTACCGACAGTTACGAAAGATATTCATGGCTGGGGGTGAAAGAGATTAAGAGGCCACAGATATCATACGTGACCTTTTAGAGTAATTCAAGTTGGCGCGCACGGCTTCACCGGGTTTGGATTGCCCCTGACGCGCGCTCACGTCCACATTTCGGCAACTCTTGTTCGAATTCGCCACTGTTGTACAATGGCTACTGATTCGCCAACCCTTTCGCGTACGTTCAAGGTTGCACTGCAATACAATGCCATCTCACAATACCTCTTTGTCGATTAGGCACAAGCTCACCACAACAAGATTCTCCTGCGAGCAACCCATCTTCCCCTCCGCAACTACGAAACCGCGGCGGGGCTGCGTCATCTTCCTCAATATTCGTGGCCGGTGGAGTACGTCACAGTTTTGGAAGTCTCCAAAATAGAAACAATGATCTCATTTCATTCTACGACCACTGCAGTTCCACGAAGGGGTGAACGTGTCGCCAACGTTGTCCTCTTTTTCCTCAAGCAGTAACGTACTGGCCTCGACCGGGAAGGACGGGTCGAACCTTGGCGCTCACACGCGCAAAGTAGCGATACGCGTAGATCACTCCATAGCGACGTGCTTTGACCCGGCTGACAAGGAGCTTTACGACCTTTGGGCACCAAAGACCTGAGGCCTGAGGGCTGGCCGGGGTGGAGCTTGTCTATCAGGGAATCTAGATCATCCTACCGCCAATTTTATTGGCTGAAGTTTAATACGACCTCTTTTCAGATGCTTATCACTGTATCTTCGAAGAGGTTGATCTGATGCTGTACCACCAGCTCCAACCTTTGGTTCAATGCATTGTCTATTTCAGCCGTATATTTGGCGGTACAAGCCATGGCGCTAGCTGGCCACTGGCCCATGCGTTTCTGCAAAAGCATTGGCAAACTGTTACTATGTTGCGGCGGCCATTCGCTTTCGCATCGGCCCACTGGGTCATCAAAATCATCGCATAGCTTCCCACCCAACCTAAGCCTGGGACTGCAGCCGTTTATTTCGTCCACCGGGCCCCGCATACTCGTGTGGACCGACATGGTGCATACATGCATACTTCTTCCGCTCTCCCCCTTCCCACCTCTTCTTCCTCTCTACCTCCACTTACGGTGTTGCGGTCCATGCGGCCAACCTCTCTCGGGCGGATACACCTTGCCTCGGTACGGCTGCTCATCTGTCTTTTAGCGAGGAGTCCGCCTGTAGCCGCGAGAGTTTCTCCAGATGGATCGCGTCCGGCAAATCCTTTTCTGGAGCCTAAGGATGACCCATACAACCCGCTTGGCTACATTGCCTATGACGTATTAGTAGGTCTCGCTATCGGTGCGCACCTACACTCCAAGTCCATGTGTCTCGATACCTTAGTGGTAGAAAGGCCTCGTGCTCATGGTTACCCTTGTACAAATTGTCAGCATGTTTAAATGGGGTGCGTGGTAGATGGGGTGCATGATAATCGGGGTGTACAGTATGAATTCGGTCCAGTTCTGGAATCGTGGCCAAGAGGTGTTGACGTATTTCCACAAGCGTTCGCCCTTGGTATCGGTTTCCGGTTCGGTCTACATGGCAATCTGGATTCCAAGGGTCTATACATTCCAGAATATCTTCAAGGCTTTTTGTCATACTTTCGATGCGCTTTGCATTTCAATTTGCACACTCCGCCTTTTCAAGACCGTGTAACGTGTAACATCTATTGTGTAGCCCTGCGCATTTATTGCTGCAGATTATATCCTGCTCAGGGGGTATCTGGGGTGTGGAAGGCACCTTCTTGTGTCCCCGCGGCGTATTACGATTACGTTTGTTGTCTCAGACATTACCACATTTCTCGTTCAGGTGCGTGTCTATGAATAAATTTCTTTACGAAAAAATGACGTGGCTCACACATACATCAGGCCACTGTCGGCTGTCTCTGCGGGAGCAAACACAACAAAAGGCGAAGAGCTTGGTTCTCACGTGCGTATCTCATCTACGGCTCCGTATCGACACTTCTTTGACTCGGGTTACAGGTGGTTCCTCATCTGATCATTCGGCTGATTTCCTTTCTCATCTTTACTTGCACTCGGCGTCAGCTGCGTCGAAATTATTGTGTCCTCCGCAACTACGTTTTGTTTCGACGGCGCAAGAAACTGATAAGAAGGGATCGTAGATCAGATCGTTCTATCGTATTTGTCGAACTGTCACAGGGATTCCTCGGTCCTATTGCGCAGAACGAAGCCCTTTTCTACGCCCTGCCACTTTTCATGGCAATTTTGGTGTAATTTCCCTTTTGGCCCGGGCTGGGGGAATCAGGCGTCGCGCCAAGTGATTCGGCGCTGGCGGAGTCGGATAGCGAGGCCGAAAAGTACAGAACGGGTTTAACGTGTGGTCAAAGTTTGAGCGCAATTGAGCGCTCTTTGAGCCACAAGGCACATGACCGAAACCTGACACCCACATAGACTAGGAACTAAGGAATACAATATCAATCAAATTGCGATAAAATTTTCCAAAACGAAAAGAATAGGCTAACCTGGGCTTTTCAGAGGGTGTGTAAAAACGTAGCTAGTCCGGATGAGCTCCTATTCGCCGCCTCGCGCTGCCTGTCTTTGTTGCGAGCGAAAATGTCCTGCAAGCGGGCCTTGTGCTTGGGTCGTGACTGTTTAGGCCTTGTCTGGAGTTGAGGCCGTGGACTAGCCGGAGGTGGCGGAGAAGGGAAGGGATGACGAGGGGGGTGATGATGTGAGGGAACTGGGGTTGGATCGGGGGGGAGACATTGATCGGTACGGTGTGTGTGAGGCTCCACCGTTTGGACTAGGGGTGATGGCGTGGTGACATTGTCGCCGTGAAGGTGGTTAATGGGATGAAGGGGCGTGTTGTTAACGTGTCCGCATGTTGTACAGGTTTGTTCAATGGAACGAACAATAGGGTCAGAGCGTCGTCCCTTGTGTTTGAGTTTGCGTTTGCGGGTTGAGCGGACGATGCGAGTGTGAGATGTTCCGGGGAGGAGTTGATGACCACATCTGGAACATCTGAATAATGGGCGGTCAACAGTGTGTTGAAATTTTACGTGGTGATAAGCCGCGAGCGAGGGCGAGACGGAACCAATAATAGGGAGGACCGAGTGTATGTCCATGTCGAGATGTAGTGCCTAAACCAAACAATGGTTTATTGTTACGGGTCAGCCGGGCCGGGAGTGCCCCCTTTTGTTTTTTTGTTTAAAGGGTCTCGAAGAATGTCGGCAGAGTGGCATGAGTTGTGGTTCGTTGAGAAGAAGACACACACGCGACGTCGAACACTCATAAGCATGCTCGCTACACACAAGCGATCTCCCTCTATTTCCTACCCTATCCCCCTCACAGATTTCCCCTCGCCCCATACCTCCCCGACTCAACCATCCATGTCCATCAAGTCCCACCGCGGAAGACGCCCGTCCCTCCCCAGCCCAATGTCTTGGCTCACGAGGTCCTCCTCGACGAGCTCCAGTACGCACCCCGTCCGGGTGTCTCACACAAAGTCATCCTCCGTTGGCTCTATCAGACATGCCAATCTCGGCACTGGCGTCACCATCGTCCGCACCCCTCAGGAAGCTCTGGCTGGCTCCGGAGTTTCCGTCGACGGCTCATCGGATCAAGAGAACGAACGCGGGGAAGTTTTGGCGAGAAATCGTCTTGTAGAGGAGGACGAGGAGGAGGACGAGGAGGAAGGAGAAGAAGAAGAGATCCGCTCGGAACCCGCGGACCAAACCGATTCTCGTCATGCAGAGCAGACGGAGAATATTTCGGTTCCGCCCGCTTATTCCCCACCCCGATCGTCCCTTCCGCTATCCAAGAGCACACCTAGCCTTCCTCTCAAAGATCCTCACCACCCCGGGCGTCCCACTCGTGTCCACCCTCACCCTCCAACTGCGTCGGATACCCAGAAGAAGCTCCCCCCGCCGCCATTATCGACCCTCTTTCCAGCCGTTCCCCCCATCTCCGCTCATTTACCGAGCCCCTCTTCGCCCCCACCCTTCGATTGCATCCTTCTTTCGCCTGCCCCGCCTAGCGCGATAGACTTTTCGAAACTTCTCGTCACTCTTGAGACATGCACCGCGACCCATCGCACGACCTTCGGCACCCTGACCTCCCGCGCCTCGCGCCTCGCGAGCTATCTCAAGTCCCTTTTTTCGGATATAGATGAAGAGTCGGATCCCGAGGCCCCTTCTCTGTCCTCACCCGGAGAGAACAGCTCGTTCCACTCTATTTTCCACAACCACCTCGCCTCGTCCGGACTTTTATCTCCCTCCGCGTTCAACATTCACATTTTCCTCGACCGCGCTAGCCCATCGTGAGTCCTCCACCGTATCATTCAGAAAGACCCCCGCTCTTAACGCAGCTTCTAGGTATGACCACATCCTCGCCTATCTTCGTTCTCCCCCCACAACAGCCGACCACGTCGCAACCCTCCCCCACGCCGTCCAGCTCCACGCAGCGACACCCGCGCGCCTCGAAGCGCTCCTGGCGCTCCGCGACGAAGCCGTCTACCTAGACCTCCCAGAGCTCGCCCAGCTCTGCGCCACCGAACTGCGCCGATACCCCAACTTCCACGCCGCGCAACTATCGCGCACCCCGTCGTCCTCGCACGTCGTTGTCGCGCAGCACACCCGCGGCCAGAGCACCAGCTCCTCGATGCGCAGCATGGATACCCTCCGCGAGCACGACGAGGACAACGCCGAGGCCGGCGCCGCGGATGCCGCAGATATCGCGAGCACCAGCACCGGCCGCGACTCGTTCGGTTCGGCGAAAAGCGCGGGCAGCGCCCGCGGTCGAGGTCGCACTCGTAACACCTCCACTACCCCTTCTGCCCCCGCCCACGCGCCCGCTCCCCCTGCGAAAGAGAAGGAAGAACCGTCTCCGCTCCTCCATCGTAGGCTCGCTAGCCAAAGTAGGGAGCGTCCCGAGCTGATGGATCTCAAGTCGGCGACCCTGCGTGGACGCTCTGGTACCTGGCTATGAACTCTCGCCTCCCCCTTTTTTTTTTTTTTTCTCTACCTTTCTTCGCCCAAATGTGACA
>Ga0307512_10000111_pt1 | contig 103127 bp, 127 predicted proteins | sample 14_EM_MG_FD_200267 | JGI IMG/M metagenome (GOLD analysis project Ga0307512, IMG submission 200267) | Populus trichocarpa ectomycorrhiza microbial communities from riparian zone in the Pacific Northwest, United States - 14_EM | ecosystem: Host-associated > Plants > Roots > Unclassified...
GATTAGATTATTTAACTACCGCTGCAATGCAGAAAGGATGAAACTCACGTAGTACTAAACCGAGAGTCAATCCAGTCAATGCTCCCGAGGCACCGCTGACGTAGGCCTTCTCTTTCGGCGTAAAGCTAACCTCGTCTCCCTTATGTGGATCATGCAAAGCACGGAACATTGTCGATCTGATGGCTGTTCCTCTATGTCAACACAAACATTCCTAAAGTGCGGTGCGGTGCGGTTCGTCTCCATACCAGTGTAAGTAGAACCCAAGGTGAAGCAATTGAGACCAGTGCCGGCGGCAAACAATCCGACGGTAGGCGTCGACCGCACTACAGCAACCAAGCCGCCGAGTAGAAATCCTGAGCATCCTGCACTTTAGACATGCTGTGAGCGTCATGTCGGTGGTAGAAGTGGTGGTGGTTGCTGCGAGGGTCGATGGGATGATACGAGTGAGCAGAGAACGGACCAATTATTGCGCCAACCTTCAGGGCGGGGATAATTATCGGCTCGGGAGCGTATGGACGAACGGAGGAGGAGGAGGAGGAGGGAGGTTGTTGCATAGTGTTAGAGGGATACAATTGTGTGATGGCAGAGGAGAGGTGCTGCTGCTGAGAGATCTGGCCGTTGCCCAAAGGGGAGTATTTGCTGACTTTAGTGTGAGCATTTTGGTGTCTTTGCGGGTGGGGCTAGCGCCCTGGCATTGAGAAGTTTCCTTAGACGCCAGCCGCAGCTGACTTTATCATTTTCACCCACCATTTCCTTACTACGAGACAAGGCCATCCCATCCCATCGCCCCACTCGCTCCCCCGCTACTTCACTTCAACTACCCATTGTTCAATTCAATTCATACACACACATAACCCCATCACTCGCCTCTCGACAGCTGAAGCCGCAGTCTCCAGCTCATCAACCGTCTTGCCAGCAAACGCGCCTCCACTGAAGCGCGTTCGCTGTTTCCACAATTATGGGTTAGTTTTAATTCTCAACTCGGATCTCCACCCGCATCCATCCACATTTCATATCCACATCTACATGTTGCTTTCTTTACACAACACTCACGCCCTTTGCGACCTGCACAAATAATCACAATCACGGTTACGTTGCTGACAACTTTCGTGCAGCGCCACCTAAGGCTAAGAAGGTGACGATGTCGGCGGGAGAGTTCCTTGCGGATGAAAGTATGTCGCTACAGTCCACACCTCCAGCATCGTACCGAGTATTCGACTTTGATGTCTGTTGTTAACCTTGCTTACTCATGATCAGGTCTCGGTTCCTGGGCTGATGAGATGGAGGACTTCACTCCTACCTGTATGTGTCCCGTATCTCTTTTTGAATCGAATTGTCACTAATATTTTTGTAGCTTCCGGTTGGTGATACCCTTGCCAGTCTTCGTTCCCGGCAACTCTCTAAGGAAGCCCACTGACACCAATTACTAGGTGGTGGCGGCGGTGGTGCTAGCAGTGGATATGGTTCTCGCCGGGATTATAGCAATACTTCTTCAGGTGGAGATCGTTATAGTGGTTATTCCAGGGGTGTGTAGACACATATGTGGGATGGTACTGCGATACTGATTCCGTCTATCCAGCCGATGATTCCGAGCGTTACCCTGCCCGCGCACAGCTTCCAGTACCCGATAAACCCCCTTACACGGCCCATGTTGCCAATCTCTCATTCGAAGTCACGGAGGGAGAAATTTCCGAATTTTTCGCAAGTTGTAATGTCTCCAGCGTGAGACTCGTCCGCGACAGAGTGGAGGATCGCCCTAAAGGCTTCGGCTATGTTGAGTTTAACACTAAGGATGGCCTTGTGGCTGCTTTGGACTTGAACGGTACTCAACTTGCCGGCAGACCTGTCAGAATTAATGTTGCGGATCCACGTAAGTTGCTAACGGTTGTACGTTTGATGTTGGTGTTGCTGATGGTGTGATACCAGCCAAGGAGCGCGCAGACGACCGTACTACTGGTGAATGGCGTCGAACTGGTCCTCTTCCTGCCATTGAACCCGCCCGTCGTAGTGGTTATGAACGTCACGGTGATCGCGAGGAGGGCGGACGTCGTCAGTCTTCCTTTAACGAGGGAGATGGTAAGGTCCGCGATTTTGGTAACTGGGAACGCAAGGGACCTTTGTCTCCGCTCGCGCCAACGTCGCCAACCGGTGATCGCCCACGTGTTGGAGATCGCGAGTTTCGCCGACGTTCTCCAGTCCCCAGTGCGGATGGTGATCGATCGGAACGTGGCCATGGATTCCGTGAGCGCCCAGCTGTCGAAAGACAACCAAGTGCTGCTGAAAAGGACAACGAGTGGCGTAGAGGTGCTCGTCCCGATGTTCCTCCACAACGCTCCGCCCCAGCATCGCCAGTTCTGGCTCATACTCGTCCCAAGCTCGAACTCAAGAAAAGATCTGAGCAGCCGATTGAAACCGAAACCCCTGTCACGGGTAGTGACAGGCCCAATCCATTTGGTGGTGCTCGGCCGATTGATACGACTCAAAGAGAAAGGGAGGTCGAGGAAAGGCGTGTCGCTGCTGCCGCTGAACGGAAAGCTCTCGAGGAGAAGGCCAGAGAGAAGAAAGCAGCTCATGAAGCCGAAGAAAAGGCTTCTGAAGCCGGGACGCCTGTTAGAAAGAACTTTGATATGCCAAGACGAGGATCCGGGTCGACTAACGACAGTGGTGCACCTGCCGACACCGAGAAGGAGAAGCCCGCAGAGAGAAAGAAAGCTACTCCGACGAAGGGTTCCGACAATTGGAGGTCCAGAAAGGAGCAGTCCAAGCAGCCACCCAAGCAGGAGGGTGAGGCTGACGGATGGACTGTAGCTGGCAAGCGTAAAGGTCGAGAGTCTGGAAGCAAGCCTGTGTCAGCACAGTAAGAGGTTAAGAAAGAACGATGGGAGTAGAGTTAGCATGGAGGAACCACAAAAAGTGTTATGGGGTGTTTGTATTCTCGATCGGTCTTGGTTTTTTTTCTTACCTACTCCTGCTCCAGTATTACTCATTTTCGGAATTACAAAAACGGGTGTTTCGTTTCTTTCAAATTGTGTGCTTTTACATATATCTATCTAGCTCTCGTGCCAATTTTTCAGATTTCCGGATTTTAAGTCCCTTGGTTTCTTGGTCATTTAACTCATATCCTTTCAGAATATCCAAAGTACTCGTAGAGTTTGAGATTACTTTAGCTGCTGTTATTGTCTTGCTCAAAGAATGTACTTATGTATGGTGGTGGTCGATACTGGCTGTTGACTGCTGGGCGCACATGGGTCTGGAGTTCAGGGAAAACTTAGCATTGATTGGTCCGTTATTGATATTAGATTCCATTTGCTGTCACCAATATATTCAATGCTGGTCTTTTGAGGCGATTGCTCTGTACTCTACTACAATTCCTGAAGGTCTCCTTCGTAGTACTCGAATGCGATTGTATGACTGCGTTTATCTTTGGGCATCAGCCGCATTCTTGGCAAAGCCACAAACAAGATCAATACCAACCCCCACGCGCTGTTGAAGGATGCCACCCAAAAAGCCCAACGCAGGCAGTGGAGCATCCAAGGAAACTCCGCCGCAATCAGCAAAGAAAGGCACACCCCCTCCAGAAGAGAACAAGCCCCCTACTGTCCAGGAAATTATCGGTGGGAAGTCATGGACCGGGAAGCTTCCGCAAAGCTTGTTTTACGAGCACTGCATTCGACAGGTTAGTACAGCTACTAAGTAGCTTCTTCCTCCTCTCCACGGAAGCAAAACTGATTTAGATAGGGATGGGAAAAACCCCAATACGACAATCCAAGAAAAGAAAGCGACGGTTTTGTATCGACAGTCCATATAGACCTCAAGAACCCTCGAACTGCAGAAATAGAGCGAGTCTCGTTCCGGCCCCCTGCAGATCTACAATGGGTTCCGCAACCGACTCCATTGGAATCACGCCATCTTTGTGCAACCTATGCTCTCCACAGAGTGAGCTCCATGAAGAATGTCCACCACATGTTGCCGCCGACACATAGACGCTTCTGGAGCGCCCTAGAAGAGATTCGGAAGCAGGAGAAGGAAGCAGGGAAGGCATGGAGATACGAGGCAGACCCTTTTGCAGTGAAGCGAGAACATGAAGCTGCGCGCGCAAAGCAAGAGAGGCTGCGTGAGGCTGCTGCTGAAGCGGCGAAGAATTCAGGGAAGTCGAATAACCCCAGCCTGGCGCCGGGCGCGAAGATGAAGGGATGGATGAATGTACCAGTGGTGGATATGGGCCATGAACGGCGAAAAGAGGCGGAGGATATAATCCGCCGTTACCACGTGTGGAATCCCTATGGAATCGAGATGAAGAAACCAGCGCAAGAAAGGATTGTGAAGGAAATGGTCGAGTTAGGCTTTAGAAAAGCCCATGTCGAGGAGGCGTGTGAGAGTGTGAAGGATAGAAAGGAGGCACTAGAGTGGTTGTTGATTCATGTCCCTGAGGACGACCTCCCTTCAAGATTTATCCCCGAGAACTATGCTGCCGGCATTACAGTGTCGACAGGGGAACTAGGCGTCGAGTATGCGGCAAAGAGGCTCTCTGTGGCTGGTTACTCCTTGGATCTTTGTCGGGAGGTTCTGTCCCGGAATTGTTTCGATGAAGACCGTGCTGCAGAAGCCTTGATGCAGATGCTTGTATATGGGGTCCAAAAATCTCCGGTGGGCCCAAGAGATGAGGATTTAATCGTCCTTACAGATAAGGAGGATGACCCATGGGATCAGGAGCAGATATCACTCGAAGCTATCTACGCACCGGAGCGGTTTACATGCGTATCCCCAACAGTGTCCAGGGTAAGTTTGGATCTACACCAACAAGGCCCCAAGAGCCTTCCCAAGATTATTCTGGAAGTCAGGAAGCCCACTGTGTATGCAGGATCTGCGCAATATCCAGACGTCATACCAACCTTTGTGGTCATCACGGAAGGCGAACGCAAACTTCCTGCTTATGTGCGACTGAGCATCATCCGACAGGTAGCGGAGTATGCGGAAGACCTCAAAGGCGACCAGATGATTTTCACCGTTGTGGACTGGCTGGAAAATGAAATCTCTCGCGTAGTGGAGAATCCGGGAAGATTGATGGATGTTGCGAGTGCAGTTACTGGAAGTGACAAAAGGAATGACAACCGCACCGAAAAGCAGCAAAGACAACGGAAGCATCGCGGTAAAAAGAGGGCAATTGACTGGACACCTGGTACACCAGAGAGCTTAAATATCTTACGATCTACAGAAGAACGACTAAAATCTCCGGCTCAAAAGAAAATGCTAGAGGCACGTCAGAGACTCCCTGCGTGGCAAGTAAAGGAAGATATCGCCAAGGCAGTTGACACAGCACAAGTAGTAATTATCAGGTAAAGTGCCCTGCATTTCGCGTTGAATGTTATGGTATTGACGGGATTAATCAGCGGAGAAACTGGTAGTGGCAAGAGTACCCAATCCGTGCAATTTGTGCTTGACGATCTCATCCAACGTAAGCTGGGGGCGGTCGCAAACATTGTATGCACCCAACCTCGCCGTATCTCTGCCCTTGGTCTCGCGGATCGTGTCAGCGAGGAAAGAAATCAAACTGTGGGACAAGAAATAGGCTACGCCATCCGCGGAGAATCAAGGCAGACACAAGGTGTTACAAAGGTTACCTTTGTTACGACGGGCGTGTTACTTAGACGGCTGCAGACGGGAGATACGCTAGAGGACGTATCGCATATTGTTGTGGATGAGGTTCATGAACGGAGTTTAGATACAGATTTCCTACTTATTCTCATCAAGAGAATCATTACGAGACGGAACGACCTCAAGATTATTCTTATGAGTGCTACTTTGGATGCGGATGTTTTTGCAGGATACTTTGGAGTAGACAAGCATGTTCAGAGAATCAACATCGAAGGCCGGACATTCCCCGTCACAGACTACTATCTAGACGCTGTGCTCGACCGTACAGGATTCACCGGTGGCGGAAGGATTGCAGGAGGCGGAGGTGGAGGGGGAAGGCGGAAGGATGATGACGATCTAGATGGAGTTGATCCTTCGATTGGTATGATAATTAGAGGCCTAGGTGACAGAATAAACTACAACCTGATCGTCGCAACGGTGATGCATATCGATAAACAGCTTGGGGATGCCAATGGAGCTATTTTGATATTTCTTCCTGGTAGGCCATCCCCATAATTGCCACTCAGTTAATCACTAAACGTATTAGGAACTATGGAGATTTCACGCTGCATCGATGCCATTCGGACTCTTCCTAGCGGATCGAGTCGTTACCATGCACTCCCTCTGCACGCATCACTGCACCCAACAGATCAACGGAAAGTCTTTCCACCGGCTCCAAACGGTCTTCGCAAAGTCATTGCTGCTACTAATGTTGCAGAAACCTCCATCACAATTGAAGACGTCGTTTGCGTCATCGACACCGGGAGAGTTAAGGAAACATCGTATAATGCTCAAGATAACGTCGTCAAGCTCGAAGAAGTATGGGTTTCTCGTGCCGCAGCAAAACAGCGCCGCGGGCGAGCAGGTCGTGTTCGCGCCGGTGAATGCTACAAGCTCTATACGAGAACGACAGAGGCCAAGAAGATGCCTGAGCGACCGGAACCCGAGCTGAAGCGTGTTCCGCTGGAGCAAACATGCCTAGGGGTCAAGGCGATGGGTATCAAGGACGTGCGAGCATTTTTGGCCGCTGCCATCAGTCCCCCGGATACTATTGCGGTTGAAGGAGCCCTGGTGCTGCTGGAAAAGATGGGTGCGGTAGTGGACGACGAGCTATCAGCGTTGGGACGACATATGGGGTTGATACCTGCGGACCTACGATGTTCAAAGCTTATGGTCTATGGTGTACTCTTTGGCTGCCTCGATCCTGCCGTTACCATCGCCAGCATCCTGACCGCGAGGTCTCCATTCAATTCTCCGATGGATAAACGCGAGGAATCGAAGGCGGCACGTGAAAAGTTCTCAAAAAACCAGGGTGACTTGCTCGCCGACTGTCGTGCGTGGGAACAGTGGGCTGAGATGCGAAAAACTACCTCTTTCAAAGAGTTGAGATCTTGGTGTGACGACAACTTCCTAAACCACCAAATCATGATGGATATCGCATCGAACAGATCGCAATACATGGATTCGCTTCATGAAACCGGTTTGCTCCCGTATTCACCATCGAGAGGCAACGCTCCATCTCTCGCCTCTGAGCTCTCCAGAAACAAAGGTAATGACATCCTAATCCGCGCCCTAATTGCCGGCGCCTTTATGCCACAGGTGGCTCGTATCCAGTTACCAGAACAGAAGTTTGCGTCCTCGTCTACAGGCGCATTGGCAATTGACCCGGAGGCAAAAACGATCAAGTTTTTCACCAATGACAATGGGCGCGTGTTTATTCACCCATCTTCAACAGTTTTCAAAGCGCAGTCATTTCCTGGGAACGCAGGGTTTTTGACTTTCTTTCATAAAATGGCGACTAGTAAGGTGTTTTTGAGGGACTGTACTCGTAGGTTTCCATCTTTTCCCCTTGGTGACAAGTGTATGCACTGCTGATGGTTTGCGATAGCGGTGAATGCGTACTCCCTCCTGCTATTTGGCGGGAAAGTGGAGGTTGACACATTGGGGAGAGGTATCACGGTCGATGGATGGGTTCGGCTGAGAGGATGGGGAAGAATTGGGATTCTGGTGCAGAGGCTGAGGGCTATGCTGGACAATGCTTTGGATAAAATGATTGATAATCCAGATCCAACAGCGGCGTTGAAAGGTGGAGATGCGGAGGTTGTTAGATGTGTTGTTGGGTTGATAGAGGGTAATGGTACTGGTGTTTAGGAGGTCAGGATACTGGCGAATTTTGTGTGCAACTGCACCAAATTGACAGTACTCCTGACCTCCTAAACACCAAAAGAAATTTTTCGATCACGGGTTGGAAGCTGGATCAGGTGGAATGCTTAGGTGGAATAGGTTTGTAGGCTTTTAATACCAGTATGTTTCTTTTTGCAATTTGTTGAATACACAATCATTCGATGTTAAACCTATGGTGTGTGCGGTCTCAGCCTTCCTAGCTCCGAGATAGAATACGATTTCTTGATCTTCCAGCAAAGGAATAGAACCAGTTTCTCCCCTTATTTTGTGGCCAGTTGCCAGTGAGGAAATTTGAGGTGGAGTGACTTGCATGGGCAATTAAAGGTCTTTTTATACGCTATCACCCCACACTCACCCCATCCTCACCCCACCCTCACTCCACCATCCCAAAACCCAAGACCGCACGCACCATATAGACTCCTACAAAGCCCCCATTAAAAAGTTTCTTGTCTGATTCTTCTATGATGGTGCGTACTTCACATTGCGAGTTTATCTGCATCCCATGACGCCAAAGGTGATCATCTGGGGCATTCCCCATGGATCTCTACTGGCCACATGTGAAATTATGAACATATGAACAATTAGCAAAAACAAAGCTACCTCTTGTGATGATTTGAAGAATAGATTAGATACTCGTCATGAACACTGATGGAACGGTCCTGTTTCCTCGTTGATATATCAGGCACTTGACGTAGGTACTCTTTTATGGTTGGTAACGGTGCACATTCGCGTGGTTGGACGTACGAGAAAAAGAAAGCATAATACCAAATGTGCAATCATCGAGCAGTTGAAATCAAGATAAATGAGAAACGGCGCGTTGTTGCACAAAGATTTTCCAGGTTCCGACGTCATGCGCGTGAAGATGTGTGGTGGTACTCGGTAAGTATGATTGCGGGAGAACCACTTTATAGGCTCAGATTACTGGTCAAGTGTACTGAGTACATTGGCTGGGTTTTGAAAAAAAAACCAGTAGGCGCCACCGATCTATCTCCTCGGCGTATACGCACTAAAGAGGCACTGCATTGGTGAGTTGTTTCTCCAAACCCCGGGGCCGAGTGTAAGACTGCAGAGCATGGGAGTCGAATGAAATCCTTGGTCTCGGGCAGTTTCTCGGATCCCCGGATAAGCAATCATCCTTGAATCTAGAACCGAGTGTGCCAGCCCAATAAAAAAGCTCATGGACTTTCTTCAAAGGAATACCCGAGTCTGACTGCGTACCTACTGTAACCTTGCCCTGCGAGTTGTCAGCGGGCGTCCAAGTGCATTAGTAAAAAATCGAAAGTCTAGCTGTTGATGCAGAGAAGAACTTCAGTAGTCTTGTTAGTGTAAATCTGGATTTTTGCTATGCCGCACGATCGGGTTGTACCTAGTCTGTAGTGGGTAGAGTGCTGCCCACCTGGGCAGGTTTCATACGAGCAAGAATTGGCAGACAGCAACCGCGCCAGTGACGTGAGACGACCAAAATTCTTATGGGTACCAGTCCATGATAATTGAGTACCCATTGTATTGATAATTGGAGACGAGACATGTGTCGGCGCATGTCAGTCCTGTAAAACGGCGTATGATACAAAATCGCTAGCTGACTGACCCTGGCGGCGAGAATACCTCAAACGATAAACAGACGTCTGGACAGACAGAGATATAATGAGAAGACGGTCCTCCTAGTTTAGAGTGCCCTTCTTGTTCCGGCAGCTCCAATTCGCACTATCCATATTGCTTACCCCAAAGCTCATTACCAATCCGTTCGTTCGGTTCACTACGCGCATTCGCTCTTAATTCCATCCTTCCATCCTTTCTTCCTCTGGAATCTCTGCTGGATACTTTGGTATACCTATACGAGGTGCGACCGTCATATTGCAGCTACCCGTGTTCCGCCGTTGTGCCTTAAGATCTCACGTTTCGGAGTTGTACGACTAGTTGCGCCAGACCAGATTCTGAGGCGTTGCGCAGTGGTGTGGAACTTGGATCTTGCCGAGCTAGGTATTTTTAAACAACTGATCGATGATGACATCTGGTGCGGCACTCTTGGACCAGCGTTACGTTCCAGGTCCCTCGGCGAGTACATATCCGTGCGGACACTCCGTCACCACCGCTCGAAGACTTTCTCAGCGGCAGCGCCACTTCCACTTGCCAAACTCCGTTTCCACAATATCAACATCAACATCAACAATCCGCACCTTCAATCCAACACCTTCAGAATCCTTCACAAAAAAATCGAGAACTCCAAGAAACGTTGTAAAAAGGTTGTTTGACCAAGCCATATCGACCCGTGCCTCACGGAAAAAGTCCGGCAGCTCCTCAGTCCCGTCCAGTATGCAGCCGCCAGCCACTCGGAGAGTTATGGGAGGTGGAATTTCCGGAATTCCTTCCCACCAATTTCCTACTTCCCGATTACGTTCATCAATATCGTCGTCGTCGCCATTGTCTTCTACCACAACCACCACCGCCGCCGGTTTCACAACATCCGTTAATCCCAGGCCGATGACAAGGCGGCGATCCAGCACCACCTCGGGCTGTCCGATACCAATGCCCACTACAACATCCGAGAAACCGCAAGCGTCGTCAAATGGAGGAGCAGTGACTATGACAATTCAGCTTGCGGAGCCAATATTATATCTCCAGGGATTGGATGGGAGTGATAACTCTAGGAGACCGGCCATGTTGCGTGGAAGCCTGGTTCTAAGGGTTATGAAACCGACAAAGATTAGGGCAGTGACGCTAGCATTCCGAGGGAGAGCGAGGACAGAATGGCCAGAAGGTAAACCAAATAATATCATCGTCGAGATGAAGAGTTGCTAACGTGCAATTAGGTATTCCTCCGAAAAAGACCGAGTATTTCGAAGAAAAAGAAATTATGCAGCACACATGGCCCTTTTTCAACGCTCAGTTCACTACTGCGGAACTAGGGCATTGTGCAGATTCCTTCCACCCGCGGAAAATGTTTACGTCCAGTTCCGATAGTAGTACGATTCTTGGGTCTGCAGTGAGCCGTCTGGCACGACCTGGTACGATAGAGTACAAGGGCGGCATACAGATATCGCAGACACGGAGCTTTTCGAGAGGGGATGAGCTCCCCAAGCAGCTATCCATTGCGCAGCGGGGATATCGGGTCTTTCAGCCCGGTGAATACGTCTACAACTTTGAGCTGCCTCTGGACAGTTGTTTGCCAGAGACGATTGGTGTGGACCTCGGATCTGTAAAGTACGAGTTGGATGGCTGCATTGAAAGGCCGGGCGCATTCCGCCCCAATCTGACTGGTAAAAAGGAGGTGCTATTGGTGCGAGTACCCTCGGAGTCGAATCTGGAGCAAACGGAGCCGATTGCAATAAGTAGGACGTGGGAAGACCAGCTACATTATGACATAGTGATTTCAGGGAAAGCGTTCCCGCTTGGATCATCGATACCAATTGCGTTCAAATTGACGCCTTTGGCAAAAGTTCGCTGCCATCGTATCAAGATTTACCTCACTGAGAACATTGAATATTCATGTAAGAATAAGAAAGTACATCGTCTGGATCCGGTCAAGAAAGTCCAATTGTTTGAGAAGCGGGCGGAAGCACCAGCCACATCTATGTTCTCGGGCTCTTCGGTCAGAGTAGTTGCTGGAGGAGGTCTTAAGGAGTCACAATCAAATAGCGGTGCTGAAGACCTTGTGAATGGGTCAGACAACTTGCTTGGGGATCTTACCGGCTCTCCAAACGTTGGTTCGACGGAGATGGAGTTCAATGTTCAGTTACCTGGATGCACAGCGAAAGAAAGAGATCGCATACACTTTGATACTACCTATGGAAACATACAGGTGCATCATTGGATAAAGGTATGCTCCCACTCTCGCTCTCTCTTTACTATCGCAGGAAACTTATGACATTTGCAGATTGTTATGCGTCTCAGCAAGCAAGATCCCATCGATCCCAGTAAACGGCGTCATTTCGAAATTTCGATCGACTCGCCCTTTCACATTCTATCATGTCAGGCCACGAATGCAAATACTACTCTCCCAGCATACGGCGCTCCTCAGTCCGATCGACCGGCTACACATGGATCATGTCTATGCCCATGCACTCACTCCACAAAACGTGATCTACCACGCGGAGGACCGAGCAACTATACACCTAACGGATCCACGTACTCAATACCGACTAATGGGATCGAAAGACCAACCCATCTTATCCGATACCCATCGACAAATCCTCCTCCCTTCGATGCTGAGGAGTCACCGCCACTTATCACGCCACCCCCTAGATATGAGACAGTAGTCGATAGCTCCGGGGGGCTGGCGGGGTATTTTTCAAGGTTGGCAGATCATAATAATGCCGCAATGGAAGACGAGGATACGGATGATGACAGCTCTGGAGGGGGGATACGCCGATCCGGAGGCCTAATGCTGCCGCTAACTCCGGGAGGCAGAGTTGCCAGGAGTCTTGACGAGAGACGGACTTGGGAAGCATTCGGCCAGGTCTAGAGTACCTTTGGCCTTGTGTCTTCAGTCTCACGGTTGAAATGTTTTCTTTAACGGTGTTCATCGGGTCTGCGATGCATTTCCAAGATGCTCGTTCTTTTGATGTATGTCTAATACCTTCGTTCTTGGGAATAGTTTTTGGGGCTGCATTTCATCGAGGTGTTTTTATTTTTGAATTATGTATGTATTTTATGGGAGAGAGAAAAAGGTCGTTGGACGGCGTTGCTGGAGTTACCGCTGGCTTATGTTTGGTTATTTTGGGGGCGGCTATCCGGTCTCTCCTCCTCCTCCCTGATATTGATATTAGTAATTGCTACTGTATCCATCTATCCTTTTCATCTTATGGGTTACATATATATGAGTGCGTTGGTTGGTCGGTATTACATAGACTGAAGCGCATTGAAATCTTTCGCAGCCTGGACTTGAGCATGATGAGGAATCAACCATCTAATCGGCTAGGTGACAAGTAAAATGCTGCCGCGCCTTATTTCTTTCCCTCCAGATGCCGAGACACCGCCCTCGACCGGGTATACAGATTTACCGGCAGTTACCGGCTACTGATACGCATCATGTCATCTAGAGGTACTGGTACTTCGAATTTAGAAGTCACTCTAGGTAAAGCTTGTCCTTCTACCTAATGCCAGGGTCCATGTGGCGAATACCGCTTTCCCTTGGATCGAGGGCGCTTTTTTTCTTTGCAGGTATTCGTCACTGTATAGTACCACTGCCAAGAACATTACCCAACAATGTCGTCACCGAGAAATGTTCTGCATCGACAATCTACGGTCGATCAACGTACCCTAGAGTAGGTTTCAGTGTTCTCGCTCTCATCACCTTACTTAACCTCTTAGCTGATGATCCATGGGCGGGTAGAGTACTCGCCGCAAAGTTCTTAGGAGACAGGGCTTCAAGGTTAGGGGTATTTGGGGACTGGGGAGCAAAGTGGGATCTTTGCACCTCTTTAGGAAACATAAAGAGTTGAAGAAAACTACTACTAATCCTCTCATCATAGTTGATACTACTATTGATTTGTTTTTCAGTATACCCCTAAACCTGAACCCACGTGCGCACGCAAACTTTTCGGCGTCAAGGGGTGGTCGAACGGAGAACAAGGCGGAGAAGCCCGAAAGGGGATGTGTGCGAAGTTTTGGGCAAAAAGGTACTGACCAGTTACGGGCACAGGAATGGGGTCGGTGAGGAAGTGTTTCAATTGGTGGTTGGTCGGCAATGCGAAGGGGAATGCTCAGCCCCAAACGGATATTTCGATGGCCGACGGAGGCCGGATCGCCGCGGAGGAAGTTGGTTATCTTGATTGGTGGCGGCGGCGGGAGATGAAGGTTTTTCGGAGCAGGGGCCGTGCGGCCCGCGGGTACAATTGGCCGATGAGAGTAGAGGTGCTCCGCCCCAGACAGTAACGTGTGGAATTGGCTTGCCCCCGTTGATACGAGCACACGCCCAGCTTAATTTGTCTTGTTCCAGCCTCTCGTTGTCGTCATGAGGTACGAAAGACTACCACTGGAGTCTAGGCATGAGACAACGAAGTTGGCTGTGGGGGGTTTTCGGGAGAAGGGCATTGGTGGTCAGATGGGTGGGCCGGAACTCTGTCCGAAACAATGGGAGCAGTGTTCCATTTGTTCGGGTATGTACGATATACAAAGCGGAACGAAGGGGCCCGTATGGGCATGTACGCATGTGCGTGCACCCGGGGGAGGGTGGTAGATGTGAAAGCATCGATTGGAGCTAGTCCTCGGGCTGGAGACGTGGAACCATGACCGCAAGTAGGCGAATGCAGTGAGACCCCAATGAAATAGGACTTAAACAGACCACAGACCATCATCATCAATTCAAGTAAACCTAAATGTGGATAAACGAGGCGCAGAATCCATCACGCGGTGGAAGGAAGCTGCAAAGTCGCCTCATTCTCCAAGAACCGCTATCCTGAAGAGCCGAATGGCTTTCTCCTAATAGTCTGAGTGGAGAAAGCTCTTGGTGCAAAGAGGGCAAGGAAGAAGTGGTCGGCGTCCTCCAGGAATAAAAGGTAGTTCCTATACAATACTTCTCGGACTTTTTTTACTTATTCGACCTAGTATCAGTAGTTATGTTCCCTCAATACTGAACTCATGATGGATTTGAGCTCTCTGGAACACTCACCATTTGTCTGCAAGCAAAAATCAACTTGTTAGTCCCATAAACTTAAAGAAATAGCTGATTCGGAAAGTTCATGCGTTCCAGAATCGCATGTCATTGGCGTATAGCGGAGGGAAAATATAATCATGAAGCCGTTGGACTCCGTGGACTTAGCTGAAGCTTAGCTAACTAGGCTTTATCTTGATATAGTTTTCATCTCTAGTCTCGTTCCGTCTCATTCGCTAGTACATAAGTAGTTTTGACCTGCCTTGTCCCTTTCGTTGAGATTCACGTGACATCAATCTACCCCCATCTAGGCAGAGAAGAAGAGTTTGGTACGAGAAGAAACAAGGAACGCAAGAAAGCCGCTAGAGGGGTAACCAGAGTTGTGGTAGTGAAGTGGTATCTAGATATCTTAGGTGATTAGACTGCTGACCCTTGGGCACCCTACAATCATGGGTTATCAACCATAATGAGCTTCACGCGAAGCCTCAAAACAAAATCGAGAGCAAGTACACTGGGTTCAAAGGCGACCCATCTAGTGGCCAGGCTCACCTTAAGTCCCTGGCAAGCCATGATGTGACGTCTTATGTGTTCTTGGTGACGATGTTTTCTCAGAGCAGCCAGACAAGTTCAGTGTAAGTTGTGGAGGTTTTCTAATCGGCGAGCTATATTGATCATCCGGCTGTGGGTTCTATATTAAATAGTACAGAGTGTTTGTAGGAAAGTGCCAGTAATGAACACTCGACAAGTTGTTGACGTTGGGACTGGCGACCAGGAAAAACGCTTTAAGGTATATCCGCCGGCAAGGCCATGATGATTGCATAGGCTTGTACTGGGTATTAACAAAACCTACCAGACGGTTTCGCCACACGTAGAGGAGGGGTAGGAGAAGAAAGTAAGACAATCAGGAGAAGGGAGAGGACGAGCGGGATGAGGGGGGGGCAAGTGGGGCTGTTGTCCACCACTCCCAAGCGCGTAACATTTGGATGATGAGCTGAAGGAGAGCAAAGCACCTGTTGATCATGAGTGTATCTTGTGAAGAGATGGATCACGTTTGTAACTTATATAACCTAACCCTTCTCGCAGAACTACACGTATGTACAGTAATACGTAACGTCAAAACGTGGCTACTAGGTCCCCATGTACTCGGAGAATAAACTGCGCAAGCTGCCATCATGTATCTTTGATTGGTAATGCTGCAGAAGGCTGCACATGTTTATTCTCCGAGCCACCATACTGGGTGTGGTAAGAGACATGTATATGTTGGTACTCGGAGGTATAAGCACTCTACTAAGAGAGCGAGAGCAGCGGAGGAGAATGCTAAGGGTACTTGGCGGTTGGGCCGTGACATAGCCCGGTGAGTTTCTAGGTCTGTAGTCGCGTTGAAGGGGGTTCGATATGTTGCAACTTCTAACATCTTCCCTTCTTGGCCCACCAGGGTCAACGTAACTGTTATTTGCCCAGTGCCAATCTTCCGTGTCTATGTCTCTTTTCTAAGGCAGAATGATTTCTGGGCGCCGAGGGATTGCGTATATCGTTCAGTAACTTGATCGCCGGCGCGTTCATATCATTAGTATGGCTGATTTTGTCGATAATTCCAAGTTATTATGAGGGTGCCTTTGTTCAGTCCAAATGCAAATGGGTTTGGGGAACAACCTGGAGGCTATTGTTACAAGATGGCTGGCTAGAATTCTACAGCGAGTAATCTATCGGTATTTGTAAGAGCAGCCTTGACGCCCAAGAAGCGGTTCTATTCCCTTTCCCGTGGGTGCGTGCATCGAACCCTCAATAACTCTAGCAAAAACAGCAGCAACTTGGTACAAGAATAGTCAGTGCATGTACATCTACATGGCTTAACCGCGAATGTTCCTTCAAACGTCCGACGTAAGCACCAAGAACAATCCGACGTTGGGCGTTTCAGTGCTGTTTTGGGAACTCGCACTGGCCACGCTAGCGATATCGGCTAAAGAGAGAGATCGCAACAGGCCGAGGCGAGGCAGATCTGCGTAGGCGCCGCAACCAGGGCCTATGAATAGAAGCCGGTGAGGGAAAGCGGGCGGCGGGTTTCTTGGTATGAGGGTTGCTGTGGTTGTCACTTCTCCTTGGTATTTTGATGGCGCGGAGGCAATCTCCACGTTATAGCAATGGTAGACGCTCCGGTTGGGCACTCATGCAACTTGACAGTACAATGCAGGCGCCATTGATCACGTATCTTTTGGTGGGACGAGACGAGGGGTTATACTTTCAGGTCCACTTTGTGGTGTTACTCAAAGCCGGGGGCGAGCATATTCCCTGAATGGCACTTTATTTATGCGCAGGCCCCATTCATTACTGCCCTGCAACCCCGCTCTCACCCCAGTCCTCCCTTCTCTGCTCATTCCTCTCTTTATCGTTTCTGTTTCTTTGCTCTCCCTCTACTAACATCCTTCTATTCTTCTATTCCAGCCGTTTACTGCTAGTTACAAGTGGCACTTCTTTACCTGCGGCAGGCCCGACTACGCACGAACAAAGAGCTGAGCTCTCATTACAATCCTTTTACTTCATTCATCTACACCTTTAGTTTTTTACGGCGGGCCCGTTGAAGGTTGTTGCTATACCCCAACAACATAATTAGAATTACATTCCACAGCTGCGACAGCTTCACTATTTCGCCGCCTCATCGCCGTTTCATATCGCCCCAAAACCAAAACTTGAACTGTTACAGCGCTTTGAGAATTGATCAGCTTCTACTAGCAATATAACATGTCTTCTACGTCGTGGAAGTACTTGGGGTTGGCAATGGCACCTACAATGATTTTGGCACTACCGAAAGGGAACGATATGTTTGAATGGGAGTTAAAGAAACGATATATGCCGGGCACTGAAGGCGACGAACCAGTGGAGGGAGACGAGAGCGACGATGAGGAAGATGAGGAAGTGAAGACGACACCAACTCCCACACCCACTGCTAGCTCTACACCTTCGGCAATCGCAGAAACAAAAGTGACAACCTTGCCGGTAGCGCACCAGACACCTGCGGAGGAAACAAGGGAACACTGGACGATTGCAATTGGATCTGTTGGTGAGTTCTCCCTGCAAAATGTTTCATGTAATTGTCAGTACTGATGAGAATTTAGTTGCTTTTGTGGTTATTTGTGCTATCTGCTTTGCACTGTGGAAATGGAGAGTAGCGCTCGTTGCAATTTTTTCACGGGGAAGAGAACAGAAGGATTCCGAGAAGGGCACCGCATCAGCCGGTAGATGGTTTAAGAAGAGCGCCAAAGCACGAAGGTCGCAACGCCGGAGTTTATTTGGAACTACCACCACAATTACGGGCGGCGGCGAGCATACTACTTACAATATGCCTCATCCACCACCACCAGCACTGGCACCTTCAACTATCGGAGGAATCGATATGCAGGCACGTCGCCAGCGAGTTCGGCATACCCTCGAAGCTCAAAGGGAACCAGGCACAGCGCGCAGCCAGACCTTCTTTATAGATGACGAAACCGACAACAACAACAACAACAACAACAACAACAGTCCGGCACCGCGAAAGACGAAACGGGAAAATCTCAGCTTGACTATCGATGTGTTTGGTAATGCAACCTTTGTTACTCCTGCCGTTCCTGATTCGCCTGAGGCAGCAAAGGCCAGTTCGCGGTACTCGTGGGTTACGCCGCCGCAAGATGCGCAGAGTCTGCCGCGGTCGTCTTTGGAAAGCGCACCCAGATTCAGAACTGTTAACTCTTGGGTTAGCCAACAAGCAGACCGCGCAGCGAGGTCAGGTGGTAACGGTTTTGGCCGGAGAGGAAGTGGTACTACACCGCCGACACCAGTGGAGTTTCGACAGCATCCTGGTTCGCCGGCGGAGTTTCTCTCGGATAGCCCTAGGATCGAGTCTAGGGTTTTGGATTTGAGGATCCAAGCGAGGTCATGATATTGTTTTAGATATGCTGTATGTTGTAATCTACGGATCGGACGAATTTAGAGGCTGTATGTATGGATGGGAAACGGTTAGTTTAGATTTGTTTACGGTTTTGGGACAGGTCTATAGCGAATTCAGGGAGTGTACATGTATATGGTAATGTAACTAGCATTGTGGCCTATCAATTCATGGGGTTGGCACTCGACTTTTCAGACCTTTGATAGAGTATGTGTTATAGGGTAAATAAGAATGAGAAGTGTGGATCGATGCTCTCGCCGTTCAGGCTTTGCATTGACGACTCCCCCTTTGTGTATCAACACTGGTAGCGGGGAGGGAGGCATGGAATGTGGACTGGGGCGTTAGAGAATGCAATGTCATGCCAATGCCCAAGCACTTGCTTTGATGGAAATCAAAAGGGAAGAAGTTGACATCTCTCAAATTTAATGCCCGACTGGGTTAACAGTATTATTTGCTGGCATATACTTATGCATGTGCCATGTGCTAGGCTCGACATCTAGTTCATCGATAGCATGGAGGCATGAGTAGAGGTATAATTTCAGGAATAAGCTTCCAAGGCGCGCGCTAGCGGGCAGTAACTGGCAAAATCAACTCTAAGTCACCCAACTAAACAATATTATCTGCCGGAAGCCTGAGCTACAGGTTTCTGGAGGAGATCACCAGACAGTCAGGTGCGGCTTATTCTTCAGTGCGGCTTTTCTTGTGCACAGGCTTATTCCTCAACATGACATTCGTGCCAAGCCAACCACATTATGCAGGGACCCAGAATGTCACGTGTGCGAACTGGCCTGTGCACCGAAAGGGAGAGGCCGACCTCGGCCCGGATACGTAGGTTACTTGTTCGATTCACAATCACAAACGCACACCTTTCTGGTCCACGTCCACGTTCGCCTTCCTATGGTCGTGGCTGCGCATCTAACAATCTAATCATGAGTGTGGGCATTTCGGGATACCTGATGCCTTAAGTGCAGAATTGCTTATCTTTCTTCCCCGCAACGACCCTTGCCTTCATATCCTCCAGCTTCCTCCTCCGTCCTCTTCCTCCTCCTCTCATAATAGCAGTAACACAGCAACTCCGGGGGTCGGAAAATCACCACTCTGCATTATGTCATCGTCCGTCGGAAAACCCGCTGCCCAGATAGACCTCGCCCGGCTCCGCAGCTTCGTCAAGGCCCGTCTCCAGAAGACCGACAGCGACATTGCACACATCAATCGGTACTCTCCCTCTCTTTCACATCCTCTGTAAATCAGCGCTAACTTACCTTCCAGCCTCCTCTCCACTCCCTCCGGCATCGACCGCCTCCTCAACCTCATCTTCTACCTCTCCACCTTCCTCGCGCCGCAGCTCTCCCGCCTCGCCCGCCTACTCACTATCAAGCTCCCCACGCCAATCCCACTCATAGTCCTCACTCCCTCCTCCTCCGCCCTCACCGCCGCCGCTGCCCGTCTTCGCATCCTTGCAGGGAAGGTTTCCGATGTCCGCAAGTTTATGCGTCTCTGGGGGTTGCTGGGTATGTACAGATGGGGTGTTGACACGTTGCGGAATCCGCCTGAAGATCCAGTGGTGAAGGGGTTGGTGCTGGCACAGGTTGCGGTTAATACCGGGTTCCAGGTCCTCGAGAATATGGCGTATCTGAATAAGTATGCCATCCTTGCGTTTAGCAAGAAGACGGAGGGCTGGATGTGGATTTGGAGCACTAGGTGCTGGGCTGCACATATTGTGCTCGAGTTCTTCCGGCTGGAAAGGGTCAGGGTTTTGAATAAGCGGAAAAGTAAGGAGGCGACTGAGTTATCTCTCGCTACTAAGATGGAGGAGGAGAGGAAGGCCTGGGAGAATTGGAGGAAGGCTTGGGTTTGTAATATGTCTAATGCACCGTTGGCGGTATGTTCTTCCTTTGCGGCAGTTCGTCGGGAGTCGTGGCTAATTGGATTGTAGTTCCATTGGAGCATGGAGGAAGGGTTCATTTCGGATACAACTATAGGTCTGCTTGGGAGCATTGCCGGCGTTATTGGGCTTAGAGATGCGTGGAGGAACGCAGCGTAAGCCTCTGCTAACTGATAGAGGTTGGGGGTTTGTTGTAGATCTTCTCGTACTGGTGCATACTTCCTATTCATATACCCAAAAATGAATGTTTTTACATGGGTTGTAATATTGTGTTTGTTACTTCTGGATACACAAATTGGGCTGGGTGGCATTGGGTCTTGTTCTGCGTGCGCATTAAAGATTAGAGAAAAGAAGGGCTGGAAATCTGTATTCCAGACAAACTGCTAGGTAAACCTGCAGGGTTCTCCGGAAACCACTCTTTCTAGAAGTGTCACTCGATTAGCGTGCAAACGCGCAGACGCGCACCTCCCGAAACCTCGGCATCTCAATCCCCTCCAAATCACAACATCTTACAATGTAGCTCCCCCTCACAACCCACAATGTCCCTCAAATCCCGCACACGCTCACACTACCGCCACTTCCAAACCTACCGCACACGGTGGAGCGACAATGACCAATATGGCCACTTAAACAATAGCATCTACAACTTCCTCATCGATAGCGTCGTGAACGATTACCTGATCACGTACTGCGGACTTCAGCCCACCATCAGTGACTCACCACATATTGGCCTCGTTGTCTCGAGCCAGTGCGCGTACTTTGAGAGCGTTACGTTTCCGGAGGTGCTGGAGTTGGGATTGTGTGTGAGGAAGTTGGGGACTAGTAGTGTTGTCTATGAGGTAGGATTCTTTAAGGAGGGGGAGGAGAAAGTGAGGGCAGTGGGAGGGTTTGTGCATGTTTTTGTGGAGGGGGAAGGACGGAGGCCAGTTAAGGCACTTGAGGAGAGGATGAGGGAGGGGTTGGAGAGAATTTTGGCTGAGGAGGCGAGATTGTAGACGGAGCCCAATCTTGAAAAATCATTGTATTCCGAACCCCCCCAAAACTAAACCAACGTAAATAGCAGACAAAATATCTCAGGTATTTGCATACACTAAAAAAGGTCCGTTAGGCATAAAAAATCGACAAACATGTTCCCAACAAACGGCAAAAGAGAAAAACTCCCGCACCCATGCAAAAGCAAGCGAGTAAACGCAAGGTAAACGCTCAGATATCAACACGCACACCCAGACCGGTCCTCGATAATTGCCGGCAGGAACGGATCATCGAGTATATCCCCCATCTCACTTTCCTGCTGCGCTAACGCATTCCTTGCAATCGCTGTTTCCCCCTCTATCAGCCTCCTTCTCCCCTTCTCCCCTTTCTCCGCGAACACATACCTTCAAAAGCCCCCTCAACCCCTTCCCCCTCCTTCGCAGAACACTCAAAATACGGCAACTGTCCCTTATTATGACAAAACTGCAGGGCGCGCTTCCGTGGTACCTGTCGTCGGGCCTCACCGAGATCTGTCTTGTTCGCGACGCAGACGAAGGGAAAACTTGCGGGGTCGCGGGGACTGGCTTGGATCAGGAATTCTTCGCGCCAGCTGTTGATGTTCTCGAAGGATTTTAAGTTGTTGACGTCGTAGACGAGCACGCAGCAGTCGGCACCCCGGTAGAAGGCTACGCCTAGGCTTTGGAAACGCTCCTGCCCAGCGGTGTCCCAGATCTACACACCGTCAGACTGGATGGGGAAGAAGGGAGGAGGAGGGAATGAACGGTTAGGGTGGCGGTGCGGTCGTCGAGGATCACTTCTTTGGTGAGGAAGTCGGCACCGATCGTGGCTTTGTAGGAGGGGGAGAACTTTTTGTTGACCTGTGCGCCAGGGAACGTTTAGAGAGAGTAATGGGAGAAGGGAGGAGGGAAATCGGACGTATTGGTTCATCAAGGAGGTTTTTCCGACCCCGCTATCGCCGAGGATTATAATCTAGAGGCTGTCGTTAGCCCGTGTTATTTGTGATAGCTAGTCTCCGTAGGGAGTGTGAAGACTGACTTTGAGGATCTTCCGGCGGGTCGACATGGTGGAGGATATGGAGGGTTGACAGAGAAGGAGAGTCGGGGAGGTTGAAGTCGGTGGTGGTGTGGTCGGTGGTCGGTGAAGTGTTGAGGGGTGGTGACAGCTCTAGTTAGCTTTCTCTGAGCTACGATAAGAAACAATAACTAAAAAGAAGCGTAATATGACGGCCTTTTTCTGCTCGTGAGCACCAGTTTTGTGTGGTTCACTTGGTTGCTAAATAATTAATTGCACAACATCATCAATGATTACCAGGAGCAAAGCGCAGAGTGCATGACATACTGTAATCTCGTTTCTCCAGCTTCTCCCTGCGGGGTATATACGAGCCCAGGCTATACTCGAAGTCATGGGAACCAGCGCCTACTCTACACACGTCCACCTGGTGTTGTGTTGACACGACCTCCGTAAACATGCAACGAATCGGCAGGGCTTCAGGAACTAGCGAATCTCCACATCACAGCAAAAAGGACGCTGGCTTTAAAGGTGTAACGATCATGTCTCCAATGTCCTTTGGCCTGCGCTTCATTCTCAATTCACATTCTCTCTGTGGCTCTCGATAGGACTATCATAGGAGAAAAATATACTGGAGAACTTCCAGTTAAACAGCACGGGTGAGTTATCATGACCCAATTGACCAAATCTATAATATATTCCACGATCTCAGTGAACAATTGAGGCCATTTCTACTTCTACTTTGCGATGAGACGATATTCATTGATACCAGTCCCACCTTTTTTTTTCGCGTTGTGTGCTGCTGCTCTGACGTAACGCGTTAATGTGTCGCGTTCCCCTCACGGACATGGTCAAACCCATCACCTGCCTAAGATATTATCGCCGTTCGGGACTACCCTAAGACCCAGTGCTAAAACCTCACTTACTCGGTCACCATTATCGTCAACTCTACGACTACTCAAATATGATTCTGGGGACTTCGGAGATAACATCGAAGTAGCCCTCGAAGCCGTTTCCCCACGCGTCTTCGCCGCAACCACCAAGCTCTCAGAAGCACCGAATACACTTCTTCAGGCTGCCAAAGGATTCAAGGAAGGCACTCTATATGAAAAGATTGATCTTGGTCTGCCGCTGCAACAATGTCAGATCGAAGAGTTGCGGAATATGGGGCTGCTGGTGCACGACCAACGACTAGGCGTGGTGACAATTCAATCTAAGGACTTAAATATACTCAATCCTAGATGGAATATATGGATCCAGAATGCAGCAGAGCAGCTGATCCGAGAAAAGTTCGTGATTCATGGGACTACTATACATTTCGAAGGTGCTTTAGTGGTCACGATGAGAAGGAGGCTCAAGGTTTCGCAAATGAGTATGCTTTTTCGCAATGTCTGTGGGATAAGACTGACGAGCTTACAGCTTCTCTGAAGCGAAGTATCCCAATAACTTCGGAAAACTACTTGTCATTCTACCATCCTTCAAAGAATCCAAGCTTACGATATCGACATCGAAATCCGACAAAGTTTGCATATCCGATCAGAATCCTGAGACAACAAGCGATTTAACGCTTGCTGTATGGTATAACGGAGCAGAACCAAAACTTATATCGCTAGGCTGTTTAAGTCTTGTACTCTATTTCTGTGGTGCAGCCAGACAGGTATACCGAGTCAATTGAAACTACCTGACAAGTCCTTAGGGGCTATATAGCTAAGGAAATGTTTCAACAGATGGCTCACAGCAACACCCATTGGGAACTCAAACAACAGATATCCCGCCTTGGTGACTTGGGTTTTGGAAGACGACTATGACACATTTGACAATATCCATGGCACCGACAGAGAACGTGCGAACATGTTGCTCCAGGCTGCAAAGGATCACGGATTCAAATGTTACTATGTGACTTTGACGGTAGAAGAGATTGGGTATGCAGACAGTCATGAAGATTATGATGACAGTGACGAAGACGACTATTATCCGGCACATGTTCGATAAGACCCCCAAATACCGTGCGGAGGTTAATCCGGATGGCACTCATTGGATGATTGATAATGAGGAAAAATATACGCTCGAATATTGGAAGGACCTACGGAATAGTCAGTGCCTGAACATTGTCATTAGTTGGAAGAGTGGATATGACGATCCCCCCAGGCACACTATCCTTCCTGAACGAGACTGGGTGGAAACTAAGGGTAAACCTGGGGCAACTTTTGTGGAAAAATACGACCCAGATTCTGACTCCCTGATATGGGAGTGGAAACGCTCAGCCCTTGTCATGTGGCCAGAAGAGAAGCATTGCGAAGTAGTTGTTGATCTGTTTGGCTAGAAAGTCGCGCGACTAGTACAGGACATCGTCCATTTTCCGGGAGAGAATGGCCTTGCTGAGAGAATTAAAATCGCTGAAAATTTCTTGGGCCGTTCTAGGGAACAAATGGGACTTGTTAATTCAATTAAGCCGAAGAATTGTAGACTTGACTTTTTGGCTTTCACGCAGGATATACACCGTCAGGATCTGTTCATCTCCACATTGGATAAGTTCGGAGTGCCCGAGAATCTGGAGGACCTGGAAGTCATCAAAAGGGCGCTCGGGACGTTTTCTGACGACTTGGACTTTGCAGATCGTGTCGTAAGTATGTGTGTAGATGCTAAGCCAGCCATGTTAAACAAGATGAGGATTCTGGTTTATTTCTTTGGCAAGGAAGCGCAAGAAATTACCAAATTCATTCGGCAGTCTTTCGCGGACGCTCCAATTAGCGCTTCGTTTTCTCCGGAGGCACTAGGCAGTCTATCTCAAGAAATTGGTGATAATTTGTTCCGCAATGAGTATGAATTGCCAATTCTTTCGCTTGGGGACTCACTAACAATGGTGGTACTCCAGGGTACTCTCGAAAGTCGGAACCTACGAGAAGACCGACTATTGGCTTCGGTTGTTCGCATCCTTGGAGAGCGATCCCGATGGTTTAAGGACATATCTCTCACAGGTGGTTGAATACCATCAGGCCAGTTTCAAAGCAGCTCCTGTCCCAACAGCATCTTCTCATTATCACCACTACAGGCTGTCGCAGGTTACTAGAAGTATTTCGCTTCAATCACTTCGGAGATCTGGGAATACCTTCCTTCTCCTTCGCCGAGTGATTGAAGCGAAAGAGCTCGACCTTATGGCGATCATGCTAAAGAAGATTCTCGATATAAAGATACCGGAATTTCCAAACCAGAATGCTAAATTCCAATTTTTTGCCGCCATCATGGCTCAAACTGGCGAAGAACTAGCGTTCGCGAAGAACCCATCGAATTCTCATCTCGCAATTTCGCACTTCTTTCAGACCATTATCTGGAGACATATCCTTCCCGCGCTCGGTACCGCACCCAAACCTGAGAATGGCACCCAGACAAGCTGGACACTTCCGGAACTCAAGTGCGCGATAAGTTGTGGGGATTGCCGGTCTGTCTCTATTTTCCTCATCTCCTCTCACGAGCAAGCGAGAACATGGACGCTTAGCAAGGCCAAACGGACTCACATCATGAGCCTAGTCAAGACCCAGTACAGTCGTTTCAAGAACCCCATGCTGTCTGAAACGCAACCGCCAGGACGAGTCGGAATTTTGTCAGTGAAGAAGATCGGAATGACATATACCGATAAAATTCAAGCTTGGAACAGGAGGATCGAGATCGTGGGAAAGTCCATAATGGCGCAGCGAAATTGGCTTGGGGAGAGCGATTGCACTAGTCGAATTGTCGCTACATTGGCGAAAGGAGGACATGGCCGAAGAATGGCTCGCAAAGCCTTTCCAATGACCGCAAGCCAAGGCAACCAGCCTGTCATAACGGCCGCCGCAGTGGACGTAGCAATTAACAATTCAGCCCTTACATGCAACAAGGCCACAATCCTAAGCACCATCCAGCAAGCCGGCACTGCGTTTTTGGGATACGGCTTTGTGCACATTGATGATGTCACTTTTGATCTCACTAGGCAGCGACCGACGGACGCTCAAATTGTACATGAGCTGCTGTCAAAATTCCAACAAATCTAAGGCGTACTAAACCGAAGTGTGCCGTGCGGGCGAACATTCACAGAGATTCCTTGCAACAATTTGTCAATGTGAACCCGAGTCTTCGCCAAATGCCGACGAAGGAGCTTGTGAATGGTCAAAATCCCACACGGTCCATACCTACTGTACCAAAAAAGCCCCGTTTATTGATGCCAAGTTAATGCTGTATTAATGTTGAATTCTTTATAAATGTATACATTGGCTGAACTTGTGGGGTATTTCGGAATTTGCAACAATATCAATTGTTTTGAATGTGGGATCAATTTCACAATAATGTAGCACAGAAGACCACATTGGACAGTATATTGATGCCACATTGATGCTGGATTGCTGTCATATTCAAAATGATGTGCATTGAGTTAAATAGTAGAGTTATACTATATTACTTCCACATGTGTATATTTTGCAAATGCCTGCACATGCTTGCACACGCCTGCGCATGCCCGCACATGCCCAATGGCCTGCATCCAGGCCTGATGCTGCCAGCTGACTGATGTATCAAAAAAAATATCTCTAGCATGATTTGAACCTGTTTCAGTGGGTATTGTACACACCCACTAACCACTACACTATGTATGTAGTTTGCTGAACATAACTTCATGTTAGGGCTATTTGTAGGTATACTGGTTTATTACTGTCACATCATTGTGACAAGAATGTGGAATGTCTGCCACATCTATGCAAATACTCAATGCTGCTCAATTGATCAATATTACCCCATTCAACTAAATACTCAATCATTTACAATGTCATATTTGCAGGTATCCTGCATTACTGTGGTATTTTGAGCTATTCCCCAGTAATTAGAATGTTAAATTTAGTAATATGCTACACTCACTGGACTCTGGGAGTCATGCTGCACTCGGGTAAATGTAGCACTGCAGTCACATCAATAAACGGGGGTTTTTTGGCATAGTAGTTACCTCACAATTTCTAAACTTGGTCCAAACTACGATAAATTCATCCTTCAGTACGGAAAGCACCGGATTCTAGCATTGAAAAGTCTTCTATACCAACTCAAAGATCCCCTCACTGGTAAACTCTTGTCAGAAGATAAGAAGTCCTAGAAAGGGTGGTGGCTGGCTGAAATATATGATACGGCCGTTCTGGATCCGATCCCGGAACTATATGCAAAGCTCAGGCAGCACGAGGCTACGCTGCTCTCCAGAATCATCTGTGCCGATGCCAGCGGCGGGAGGGCATAAACGCAACCTCAGTGAGGTCGGTGTCAACAAGGGGACTGAAGGTGGTCCGCAGAAGAAGCCATGGAAGATTATTGATCTTACAGAACTGTCCGACGAGGACTAGGGATGCTGTGGAGGGTTTCTTTCCTTCGTTTAAGAGAACAGTTTTGTTATAGCTTTTCCTTCCATGTCATCACTCACTCAATATTTAATGACTTAAATCCTCTTTCAGATCGGTTGGGCGCTTATTGTGGTAATTTGCTTATATGTTATTACTGCGGAGATGCGGGGTATTTTATTAGCTTTATCGTTTGGTAGAAACATTTAAGATTGGAGTTGCTAGATTCATTTGTATCCACTATTTCTTCATCCATTGGCATGGTTCCAGTATAAAACTAGCGCAGAAAAGTAGAGTGGGGATTGTCGAGGCCGGCGGGATAAGCAAACGGAAACAGAACTCCCCTCTACTCCCTCCGCCATGGCTTTCTATCGATCTCTCTTCTTTCCCTCCTACCCCCAGTTCACTTACTCTTACTACAACATATGGAGGGAATAACTAAGTTGAGCTTTGGAGTCTTGGTCGTGGTCCAAGCTAACTAACATACGTACAACTCCGTGGTCTACATATAGTATGTCCGTCTCACAAGAAAAATGGAGGAGGCTTTCCATCGGAATCTTAGGATATTTTTAGGAGCTGTTAAATGATTCTGAGCTCTAGAAATCTCACCGAAATCGACAAGGGGTTGTCGTATACAGGGTTAGGTGTTTCTGTGGTCGAATTCCCGTCCAAGGTCAGCGAGAGCAACTAACCTAAGCCGCACCTTATTTTTAATTAGTAGCCCCACCGAACCCCACCATTACCTTCAGCGTGACAAAAAACCTTCCATCAGTATTAATCCACCTCACGACAAGGTCAATGGACATCTACCGCTCCCTAGCCGTGATCCTCGCCTCGTCTTCTTCGGCTTCTTCCTCCCCAGTATCCCTCGTCGCATCCCAACTCTCTGCCGCTCCAAGCGAACAGAAACCAGCGCTTTCGCGGGTCCTTGCCGAATTACTACGTTCTCAAAGCACCCCAGATCCCGATGCGCAAAAGGTCCTGCACGGCTACGTTCGGACTCTAGTATCGACGGTATCCCTAGGTGATGTTTCTACGAATTTTAAATTGGCGGTAGAGTTGGCGGACGAAGGATTGCTTGTGCAAATTCTGGATGAGACGGTGGTGGACACTGGGGCTCTGCTTTACAAGGCTAAGGAGATACATATCAGCAGTGATGATGCATTTGCGGTTGATTCGGATGAGTTTTTGGAAAGCTATCTGGGCAGCGCAGCAGCAGACTCGGAGGAGAAAATGTTGGACCGGGGAAACATACATGATACTGTTGTCCGACAGTTACGGTTCTGGCATTTTTTATTCATTGCAGAAGTAGGACAGGCTCAAGCCACAAACGAGAAGCTATATCGACGCATCGCGAACGTGCTACCTGCTAGGTTATTAGCTGCTATGGGGCTGCGGGACCTCAACATTGCTAAAGCAGCAAGCAATGCATTATGCTGCTTTGTGAATGACTTCTATCTGTTCTTATCGGCTGGGTCTTCAGAGGTACTGTTCATATTGCTTGTAGTGCTTGTGACGTTAATAAAATCGTACATTCGAGCGAGAAAGAAGCTGATCTGTGGTTTGTTGTTCCTTTGTGAAAATGTAGATGCTATGGGACGGGATAAGCAGACTTGTGAACGCCGAAGTCCATGTCGACCTAGCTTTGGCCTTGTGGTTACGATGGATTGCCGCAACTTCGGATGCGAAGCCAACGCAGGAAATACTTGCTCAGGATAAATATTGGACGTCAATACAAGTATGTTCTTCCGACTCAAACTTGCTATGTTCAGCTCACATAATTGAAGAAATGTCTCGCCACTGGTTTTTCCGAGCGCCGGAAATACAGTTTACACCTTCTGATGACCTCCATCTCATTAATACAAGAGCCAATTAACACACGGTATCACTCACTCCATCTTGTGTCTTCACATCTAACATTCCCCAGCACCTTCGCTTTCGACCCCCAAAAACGCGGCTCAATCACAGCAGCATGGAGCAAATTTACCACCCTCATCGAAATCACATCTCTCTCTACTTCTCCCAACCAGCTCCGCGATGCAACACCAGATCTGAAACGCCTTCTCGACCTCTCCTCATACGTCTCAGCCTCATGGCTGGTAGTCCTTACTTCCCTCGGCTTTCAAGCGGGCAGCGGCGGTGTGTCACGCGCTTTCTGGGATATCCTTGTCTCGTTGGAAAAGAATAGACTTGGCCGGCTTTTCGAAGGCCCGGAAGGGAGAAAGCTGCTTCAAGACGTTATCCTACCCTTCTGCGCCTATGCCTCTAATTTCGTCGTCGGACGCTCGACACCGGAGAAGTGTGAGCACGGAACACAGTTGGCAACATGGGTGGGGAGAATACTTTGTGCGGGAGATAAGGAGATGATGAAAGCTACTGCTAGAGCAATACTGACTTGGGTCGATGAGACGGAGGATAATTTATTTGCACCTGCGAGAGCGTGGATTTTGAAGGGCCTTTTGGAGGGAGTCGAGGGGCAGGCAGCGTTTGACGAGATTGACGACCTTAGATTACTGGTCAGGATTGCAAAGATGCAGAGATTGTGAATGTTCTTCATTTAGGGGGACTGAGTATATGCTGACTGGAAGAAGTACTAAGATGAAGGTCGATGTATGCCTTGCAATAGTTCTGAAGCTGTTGTTGGCGGTGGATATCAAGAAGGTTGGAGTAAAAGAGTTTTGGAAGTATGGGAGTTATTCGCAATTCTTGGGATCGGATACTAATTTTTCTTGCAGTTCATTGGCCGAGATATCGTTCAAGAAAGAATATCTTCTGTCGGAAAAGTATATGGTAGCACTTCTTGAGCAGTTTGGGACATCGTTGGTGGTGAGTTGAACCACCCGTTTCTTATACCCTGTGTTTAATGGTGTACAGGAACGCGAACTGTTCTTTAATGTGACGGAGATGGCTTTTGGTTTGAAAAATGAGAAAAACTCGCCGCCAAGAGTGAATGTGCTGAAGGCGGCGTTGGTGCTGTATTGGCTGAGTTGTGATGAGCAACTGTTGCCGGATCATTTCCCGGGCCGTGCACTGTGGATGCAAGATTTGTGAGCCTACTCTTTACTCTTTAGTTGAAAGACCTCTTTGGCGAGAGTAGTTTAATTCTAGTTCATGGGATTATCACTCGAGGCGTTACTTGTATTTAGCCAATACGGTCCAGCAAGGACATCCTACTTGTGGGTATTGCAGCTAACTTACCTGAAACTACAGAGACAAGACCCGTGTGAGCTTTTGGGCTGTCCTTCTTGGGAACCTGCAGTTATTTTACCGTAAGTTTACCGTAGATCTCAATCACGAAGTTAAGCTTTGACAGAATTGCAGGCGTGGCCAAAATTTTCGGCGGCCCGACTGTTTTACCTCGGCTACTGAGCAGTTATGCTGGGAGTGAGGCAGATCTAGCAAACTTACTCGAGCTGTGGCCAGCAAAGCTGCTCGAAAGTGAGGTACCCGAGAATGTGCTTGACAAAAGCATTCTCTCCAGGATTTTCCAGCCCAGGTGGGTCCGGCTGCTAGACACTAAGGATCAGAAATTCGAACAGAAGGAGGCGCAAGAAAGGACATATTGTGCTGCTATCTGTGCTAGTTCTGCCAAATTCCTCGGGAGTAATGTTTTTGAGAGAATCCGCGTGGAGGATATCCTTGGAATGATCGATACCTTTGACCTACCAAAACTGGGGCGGAATAAACATGATAAGTTAGTGATACACGGAATACGGAAAGGGGGGGATTCTAACTGCTACCAGCATCGAGGTGACTTCCACAGCAGGAAGGTTCATTGAGGCAATGCTTAGTCTTCTTGATCGTGCTATTATTGCTTCGAAGGATGATGAGGTTTGATAGCTCCCCTGCATACCTGCGATACTGCTAACTGGCATATTTGGTAGCTTGATACGTCTATTGTGTCAAAAATTCTCCTTGCGCTCCCTCGATTAATGCGGTTCCTCGAAAACGAGTCCCTTCTGGGTGCTCTTGCAATCATCCGAAGCGTTGCCACAGCGGTCCCTCAGAAGCTACTCGAATATCAAAAGCTTCAGTGTGGAGATCTCGGCTCACTAATATTGCAGCTTTGGGAGACAGTCGATGCTGCAACACTTCGTTCGGACTTCATCAAGGCCTATCTTGGTTTCATTGAGACCATCTTCCACCCCGTTATTGTCAGCGAAGCAGTTGAGAATGAGGGGCTGAGGGATGCAATATCCACTGTAAATTTTCCGCTTATAATTACATAATTCCAACTAACACTCACTCTCCAGATCACAAACGATATAATGAAGCTTGGTAACGGGAGGCGCTCTATCAAACCTGCGATTGCAAAGGCAATCAGAAAAGCGTTCCTACACACGTCCGAGCACCCCAATATCATCGGCCGCTCCAAATGGCTCATAGACAATGTCATCGACCTGATATTGTGGAGTCCCAACCCAAAGGATTTGGACATGTCTGTTGAGCATCCATTGACTGTACTATTTGACGATGTAGCGAGTGGGATAGATCACTACCGCGAATACTATGGAGACCACGAGCTCTTTTCTCAGGTGTATATTTTTGATATACTCGCGAGAATGGATGAGAAGGATCACGATCAGGCGGAATTTGCTAAGATTCTTAGAGAGAAGTTGTTTTTACCGTGGACTGAGAACTACATGGGGATGTCGGTATGGACTGCGTGGAAGAAGGTAAATTCCCGTCCATGATTTGGGGGAGGCACCAAAACTAATGGTCCACAGCATAGTCATTTGCAAACATTGGTTCTGCTAGAACGTTTTGTGGAGGCTGACGATGTTGAAGAATTCTTGGATCTAGTAATTAACAAAGCACTGTGCAACGAGCCACATCCAAGGTTCCGCTTTCTGTTCGAGGTAAGCAGACATCTTAGTTGATTTTAACAGTGTAAGTACTAATCAGTGCTCAGTGGATAATATCCCTCTGCATCCTCCGTTACCCAGAACATCGCAACTGTATCTGGCCGTGAGTATCTCCATCCAAAACTGAGTCATAGCCATTGACAAATAGCACAGACATCTCCAATACCCGGAAAAGCAAAATCCCAAGCTCCAAGTCTCTCTCCTCCGGGTAGCTCTCATGGTGTCTCGCAACCTCGCTCCTCACCTCCGAGAAGAATACTTCACAGAACTAATGTACACCGCCGTTCCACTCACCAGCAATACCAAAGTTGTAGTCCGCCACCAAGCCATTGCAATGCAGCTCGAGCTTTGGGAGGATGCTGGGCGCTTCGGCTTCTCCGTCCTCACTGAAAATCCTCTCTTTGATAGGGTACACCGGGCGGTGATGACCTCGAGCTACTACAAGGAATTTAAGAATGCGAAGGATTTCAGGACTTTTGATGGAGTGGGGAACTACACCCTGACCGCCATCTTCTCGGGGACATATCTCAAGGGAGGCGATGAAATCGAAGTCATCCCCGCCTCCGCCTTCGAGGGGCTGCCGGAGGATGCTGGAGAAAACCGACGCCGCCGTGTACCACTAGGAATCACCGCCGCCACCACCCTTGATACCGCAGCCATAGAGACTCCCGAACACTCCGGAAAGGTTGAATACAACCGTCACGACGCCGGTCAACTCGAGACGCTCTCATCCGCACCGATCCAGACCAAAGCCACCGCGCCAACATCACAGGACGGAGGCTTGTCTCTAATCGTGTGTGCATCTCTCCTCGAGAATGGTTTCAACCTTGGCGGGCTCTCGCGCGTATCCGAGATAATGGGTGTGAAAACTCTCACGTTACATTCCAAGGCGATCACAAAAACATCCGAATTCACAAGCGTTTCGGTACACTCGGAGAGCTGGCTTGATATCATCGAGGTTCCGATTCCAACCATTACCGTGTACCTGCGAGAGAAGCGGAGTGAGGGATATACAGCTATAGGAGTTGAGCAGACTGATCGGAGCGTAATTCTGGGGCAAGGGGAGTGGAGATTTCCACCCAAGACGCTGCTCCTGCTTGGAACGGAGAAATTTGGAATCCCCGCTGAGCTGCTAGGGGAGCTGGACTGGTGTGTGGAAATCCCGCAGAAGGGGATCACTAGGAGTATGAATGTGCAGACGGCTGCAGCAGTGGTACTTTATGAGGCGGTTAGACAGGAAACGGCGAAATGAGGGGTGGTTTATATTGATTTGGATGGAATGATATGGTTTGTTGGTAGATAGAAGGAAAGTTAGAAATTTAACTATCTACTTGGTAATGCTGCTGTAGAAGATTGAATATGGTCACAATTTTAAAGTCACTCTGCCATCACTCGGAACTAATTGGTTCTAACATTAACTGAGCTATTGTCACCGATCCATGTGCTAGATAGTTCGCTTCATCGCTTTGGATTCTACAGGGTATACAGTGTCCATACACTCACGGCTTCTCAAGGGTATCTAGCACCCCCTCTAATGTTCCTCCCCCCACTTCCTGTACCAGTCCAGTACGTCCGCATTCGCCACCGACGCACTGACCTTAACATCCCACCCACTCAATATTTGTTTAATTGCCACTTCCACCTTCTTCCCGTTAGTCGTCACCGGTATCTCCGGACAGCAATCTATAAACGCCGGGACATGTCTAGCACTCAATTCGCGCGCAATAACCTTCTTAACCTCGTTCCTCAACTCGTCCGTCAACTCGAATCCCGACGCCATCAATAGGAACAACACCACAGACTCATCAACATCCGTGGGACGTCTGCGGCCCACGCAGAGCGCATCGCTGATCTGGGTCGGAAAGAAAGAAAGGATGATGTTATAGATCTCCGCCGAGCCGAAGCGAACGCCAGCAGGTTTCAGAATCCCATCCGAGCGGCCGAGCATCAGCATCCCGCGCGTAGTGGGAGAGATCTTAAGGAAGTCGCCGTGATGCCAGACGCCGGGGAATGTTTCGAAGTACGAGCGCTTGTAGGCTGCTTCACCTTCTGCACCCCAGAAGCGGACAGGCATACAGGGGAATACCGCGGTGCATACGAGGTCTCCAGCTTCTCCGGTGGATTCGCAGTTCTTCCCCGAGGAATCCCAGGACTCGACTTTCATGCCGAGACCGATGCATTGGATTTCACCGCTGTGGACTGGGGCTAGTGGGGAGGAGGCGCCGAAGAGTGAGATGATATCAGTTCCTGAGTACATTAGCACGACCGGTGCTACTAGTCATGGAAAGTCACTTACCTCCTGTGATGGAGCCAAGGTTGATATTGGGTCCGAATGCTTCGTATACGTATTCGAATGTTGATGGAGCTAGAACCGCTGCGGTGGAGTATATGGCCTTGAGAGACTTAAGTGCGAATTTCCCCTCTTTGGGGTATTAGTACTGGACACGCCATCGAGCTGAAGAATGAGGAACGTACTAGGGCGTACATTATTCTGCTCCAGTATCGAAAGGTACTTCGCAGACGTTCCAAAATGCGTCACGCTGTAGTTAGGTGGTTAGAATTCTGCAAGTACATACCACAGACGATGTTGGAAGTGTACCCAAATTCCTCCATCAGCTTGGGCATAGCAAGATCCCCGCTTCCACTGACCAAGGGTCGGAATGGTGAGCCATCGTACAAGACAATCGTCACACCGCTTGCAAGTCCGGAGACAAGCCAATGCCACATCATCCCTACTATCATTCAGTGTGATAACCCAGTGAAGTGGCGTGCTACATACAAGTCACCGTCGTGTATTGAAAAAATACGTCCCCGGGTTTCATGTCACAGTGCAACATGTGCTCCTTCTTGTGCTGTATCAGCGTCCCAATCGCTCCATGGCAGATGCACTTTGGTTCTTTGAAAAGTCAGTTATTAAAGTCTTCTAAATCCCCGGGGTTTAGAACCTACTTCCAGTCGTTCCAGAGGAAAACAATATATAAACTGGCCAGTCTGGGTCCAGCTGTTTGAACCTCAGTGGTCTTTCATTGTCCACAGCTGAACCGAGGAACTCCTCATCCAGCCATGCTTGTCCGTTGCTCAGCTCCAGCTTGTTCGTCTCAATTGGCATCACTGTATACTTCCTGAGCACCACTACGTGCTTTACTGTGGGCAGGCCTTTCACGATCTCCGCAAGCTTCCCCATGGAGTCGTGAGCTCTGCCGTTATAAAAAACGGCATTATCAGCCAACAACACAGTAGGCTCCAGTTGAGACCACCTGTCCAACACAGCAGTTGACCCATTATCTGGACTAGCAGCAGCAGGAATTCAGCTACAAGATCGTCAAAAGGCTAGAGAACAGACCTTACGCCGGACCAAATTCCTCCCAGAGAAGTGGTCGCCAGCATTGCAACGAGAGCTTCGACGTGGTTTCCGACAAACCCTTCGTACCTTAGCTCCTGATAATTCCTCTCCGCAGCAAGACTTACCGACAACTCGGTCACCCGCTTTAACTTTCTCGCTAAGTGCAGCCGCAAACACTCTAACCCTCTCCCTCAAGTCCCTCCATGTCCACTTCTCCCTCCCTGTCTCTGTCGCCACAATAACAGCGACAGAATCCTCATCCACCGGCGTCGTCGGGAACAGCAAATTCTCGGCAAAGTTCAGTTTTGCGCCGTGGAACCAAACCGGCCGGGGAAACATTGGAGCATCAACATCCACAACCTGGCACGTAAAAAAGAAAAACTATCCTCAGCCACACATTCCCCACCTGTTCGTTTGCTTTCATACATTTTCAAACCTCCGATTAGCCCTGATTCCCGTGCGATCCCAGACCTCGCTCCAAAACTCCGGGATGTGATCTACCGACCACCGCCAGAGACTTTTCTCGGCGTCGGCTTCGTCGCCGAAAGTGAGGTTGTACTTGTGCGCGATGTGCGATTTGAACTTGTACATCTCCGTGGTTTCGGGGTGACTGTGAGACCAGAGCTTGCGGCCAATCACGGCTTCAGTCTTGTTCGTTGCGGAGCCATTGCCAATGAGTTCGGCCATTGTGGTGTTGTATTTTGGGCGAAGGGATGGATGGGAACGAAGGTGAATTGATAAAAGAGAGGAGTTGAGCCTTGTGCATGCACAAGAGCTCGAAGGATCGAAACTCTGCAGATTTGTTAAGCACGTGCTCTACAAGGCAGCGGGTGCGGTTTCGGTACTGGTCGTTGTTGGGATCAACCGAGTCCCGCGGAGCCGAGATATTCAACATCTACCAATTGGATCTTAAGTGTGTGCAGAGTCTACATAATTCCTCAATGGATTGAGAAGATATCTCTTTTTGGTGCGTGCTCCTGTGACGCAGCTGTTTTCGCAGCGGGTACATTGCTTTAGCATGTACTGCATCTCATAGGAAGGAAAGCTGTCGTACATTTGAGCATATAAACCTGAATGGCAGATTGAATGGATGTCTGAATAAAACTAACGAGAAGCTGTACTGCACTCTACATAAATTACAAGAAAATGACAAAAGACGACATGCATACTCAAAACAAAATAAAGGAAAGGGTACTACGTCTAACCATCATCGTCGCTCATCAAAACATCAAACGCCATACTTTACATGTAGGCAAACAACGCTCCCCAACTCCCTATATAAAGACTACACTCTAAAAGCTAACAGAATACCGTATCTACCTGATAATAAGACACTGTACCAAAATTGTAGCGAGGTGACCGGCTACGGGTTTCAGCCGTGGCTTCCGCACCATAGTACAGCACCGGTACATGTACCAGCACTATTCGACAAGCTCATCCTGTCCATGATAATACGCCTCGTTACCCTTCTTGAACCCCTCAATCAGCACAAGAACCTCTCTCCTGACATCCTGAATAACATCATCCATTCTGATGTCATTCTTATTCTCTCCGAATGGGTCCTCGAGCTCCTCTCCAATCCCCTCAATTCCGTAAAGCGTAAAGCAAACCAACACAATGACTGGGATGCTCCACCAACCCAGATCATTAACTAAGCAAAACGGCAGCACGCAGCAGTACAGTGCCAACACTTGTTTTTGATGGATTTGTTGGCAGACGGGAATGGGGGTGAGCTTGATTGTCTCCATGGTTCCGAAGGCTTTAACAAGGGAATTAACTTGTCCGCTCAACATTGCGGATTGCGGTGCTTGAAAGGCACCGCGAATCACGCCGCGCTTGATGTATCGCTCGATCACAAAGCAGAGCTCAAATGGAAGCCCCAAGCCCTCAGCCTCATGGCCTTTGAGGCCCTGGGGAACTAAATCAGCGTACGCAGGGTCGTATCCAGCGATTCCCCAGTTTCCACGAAGATAATTCTTGACGGCAAATAGGATCGCAACGAGACAGCGTACCACCCTTTCCGTTTCCACTCTATCTGCCTCGCATTCGTTGGGTCCGCAGATGAGGAACGACCGGGAGAGATTTCGCACAGTGGTGACAATCGTCTGCAGCCCCGTGCGCCCGCCCCAGTAACGTTCATACGATGAAGAGTTTCGGAAGACGAGCATGAGACCGACGACGATTGAGAGGGAGGGTACAATAGACGACGGCAACCCCATTCCGTATCCACGGTTTTGATCAAGGTATACCACTAGCGTCGTAAACAGGCCATGGAGGGCCACTGGAATGATGATAACATGATGGATTGCGCCCTTGGTGAAGCGGAAGGCGAGGGGCCACCTGATTCCATTAGTGGCAATTGTGGATACAGGATCGGAAGCACTTGCTTGCGCGGTTTCTGGCGGGAGGCCGATGCGAGCGGGAATGTAGGAGCCCGGATATCATGCTCAGGTAGCGTGGGACTCATTTCTCTGGATATGGTGATTGGTTGCTGGCCGACGTATCGCTCAATCTTGAGGGTGTTGTTTCTTCGAAATGCGGGACGGACCCCAGTATCGAGTTGCGGAGTAGTGGATGACGGGAATAGAGGGGGAGTTGCGCTTCTCGAGCTGGAGGCAGTAACGGCGGGGATATCGTTGGATAACATCATCTGCACGCTGTTGAAGTACTTTTGAAGTTAACAAAGCTCTAAGGCCGCTTGGTAGCTGGGAGATAGTAAGGTGCAGGGGTGTTGGCTTCATCAATCCGGGGCGGCTGCATAACTAGAGTAAGAGCACACCATGTTAGGACACGGAGAGTTAAGGGACCATTGAAATATCTCCAGACGGCGCAGCGAAAAAGACGACGACAGCGCTTCTTCTATCCTGCAGAAACTGATACGTCATTATGCACCAATTTGCCTCGTTTTCTACCTACTGCGAATCATTGGTACAGTTTCTACATCAGGCGGACAGATCCATAACTAATTCAGTCAGTTACTAGGACCAATCTGAATCCGACGCATTCATGCAAGGTTCATGAAATGCGGTGAGGCTGTTGGGAGGATCCACTGGTAGTTTTATCTTGCAAAACATCGTCGTTGCCAAAATCAGCGTCACGGGACAAAATGTGGCTTAGTGAAACAAGAGTAGACGCAAGTAAAGTACTAGTAGTCTAGGAGAAACTTCAGCTAGAAATTCACGAGCTACATAACTGGAGAAAGAAGGCACTTAAGTTCAAAACACAACCGGTATTGGTTGGAGAGGGCCACTTTGGCACGCGCACCCGTGGGGTTTCCCGAGATGGCATCCCGTTCTGGTGGTCCGCTGTGGCTTTTGAAGTGAACCGATGGAGGTACGGTAGGGTTAGGTTAGGGCAAGAGCTGACTGCGTTCATTCGAATTTCGCTCTAGCTGGTGCTCGGAATGACTCCGGACAGTCACCTTTCTGGGATGCATGAGAATGTCGATAACTTATCAGAACTTCATTAGCAATAGTGCATCCGAACACCCGGTGCTCATCATGATAGACGCCTTTGTATTTGGTCTGCGCTGCTGCATCGTCTGGATGCAAACACTCCGAAAGAATGCATTCACATTCGGGCTATAGTTTGCTTTTGTGGTGACAAACTTCGGGTCATCCTCCATACACTCTGTAGAAAATCGACTAGAAAATCGACTGCATAGGAAGTGACTGTCAGTAGTGACTGTCTGGAGTCATGCTAGCTAAACCCCGTTTCACAGTCGGATATCCCCCAATCACATAGCCACCCCATATCAAGCTGACTTCTGGCACCACCTGCACGGAATCAAATTATTTTACGAACAAACCACTTGGTTGATCGAGTTCGTGACAGCACCAGCTTATCGTTGGCAATATGTACCTACTTATGGACCCTGACGAGGGTTAACTATCGAGATATCTCCACCGTATCAGTTCCACAACTTCATTCGATCGAAGACAACCATAGTTGGTGCTAGTTATGTATTCGACGCCATAGAGAATGATGGCTTCATCAAGAGCCGAGGCACTGATATGACGATGGACGGTGTATGTAAGTAGGAAGTAGACGACACGCATGAGGGCGGAGTTAAGATATGGAGGAGCAGACTGGAGGCTGTTTGGTTTATCCCGTGCATCTGAGTTGGATGCAGACAGCACTGTACCTACATCTAAGTTGTGGCGCGAGTTCCCGCGACCCAGTCACTTCGTCATCATTTTGGTATAGTGCCCTATTATCGGGTGGATACGGCATTTCTTAGGCCTACAGATTTAGTGGGTTGGTGCATTCAGTATTATGTCTTTTTTTTTTCGCTTCTCTTCTCACATGATGCAATTGTAGTGGATAGTGACTGGTTCTCAGATTCTTGCCCGCGAGTTCAAACGAGGACAATAACAAGAACTGCAAGCCAGCCGACATGTATTGCTGCGCCCGCCTCAAATTTCAAAATTATATACATAGCATCTGGGAGGTATGTAGAACGTTAGATAGGTATACCTGCCAATTGCAGCCAACGCCTCCAATAGAGCAAATTTCAGTTCATCCATCCAGAGAGCACGAACTTGTACTTATGTACATCCCGCAAGAATAGTGCATCATAACCCGATGCACGGTCCACCATCTACCATTACAAGTCCTATAGTATCCACCCAGCTCCGACATTACCGTACCCCAAACTCCCAACACCCGCTTCAACCAAGCAGATACCCGGCAGACCAACAAATAACCTATCCATTCTGCCTTTGTTTCTTCGCATACCCAACCAAGCTCTCAATGACAGTCTCAAATGTCTCCTTGTCACCAATGGCACCATCTCTCTTTGCAAGCCAGTAAGTCAGGACCTCGCTCGCAGTTTTCGTGGTCTCCTCCAGCTTCCTTACGTGTTCTTGAAGCTCCTCCACGGTAAAACTCCTTAGCGCGACTGCACTTGTCGAACACAATATCCGTGCACTAGGAATATCCAACGCTTCCGATTTTATTTGGGTCCTATCCTCGGCCTTCTTTCTCCTTGATTGCGACCCTGAGCGGCGTGAGTTTCTAGATGACGGGCGAGAATCTGAATCAGGATGCCGTGGGAGGTGAACGGACGGGAGCACCAATTTCTTTTGTTTGGTTTCGGTGGGTAGAATTTCATCTAGATCCAGCGGTATGCCAAGGGATACCAGAAAAAGGCGACGGATGCGCGAGATCTTCCAATTGGGTGGTTGTAGCGGAGGTGGGGCGACTAATTGATTCCAAAGCGATAAGCTAGAGGTAAGAATGGTAAGCATAATACAATTACATCTACGGCAAGCAATGGAAATCTACCTTCTTTCGGTAAGAAAGGACCGCCCCTCTATGGACGTTGGCTTCCTCCGTTCCGAGCCCTCCATGGAAAACATCTTTTCAACGGCACTTGTAAGAGCATCGCAAATACCATCAGAGTCGTTGAAATCAGGGAGTGGTACTGGAAGTTGAGGGACAGGCACTTGTGGCGGCGGTATCGGTTCGGGAGGCGGTGCTGGTTCGTCAAAGCTACCATCCGCATCACCCTCTTGGAACCCTTCAAAATCATCGAAATCGTTGAAATCGTCGCCATTGGCTTCAACCGTGTCTCCAAAGTCATCGAAATCATCACCCCCGAAACCATCGTCCTCGACTTTTGCTACGTCATCCGTAATGGCCTCAGGAGCTAGTTGTGTATCTTCTACTGGCCCTGAAAGTGTAGGCAATTCTTGATCTTTATGTAGTGATTTGACTGAAGGGGTAGGCGAGGCGGAGGTTGGCATTGGTTCGTTACCAAATTCTGTTGGAGCGTTTGCGTTTATATCGACATTGTTCCCCTGGGCTGATGTATCGGGCATTTCGACCTTTGTATATTCACCCGCTATAGCTCCTGGCTTTTCCTCGGGTTTGTCATTTTGCTCATCCGGTTCGGTAGGTGTGATAGAGACCTTCCTTATAAAAACGGGGCTCGTGGAACGTGACCTTTGCTCTTGAACTAGTCGCTCAATTCTCTCCCTTTCACCCCTGACTTTAGGTAGAATTATATCTTTCTCTTCATTCCACTTGACAACAATCTCTGGTGATGCAGCCCCTGCCCCATCACTAGGTAGTTCGGTCGGAGTTGCACCCTCTACTGAACCGACTTTTTCTACGTCCACTGTTGAGAATTCCAATTTCGGAGGTGAATTAACTATCACAGCTTCGTCATCGGTCCTGTCAGACCCAAAGGCGCCGGGAATAGAGATAGAGTCGAGATTCGTTTCTGTTGAAGCAACTTTGTCGGGTACCTGCAGCAGCTGTTTGGAAGTCAATGCAGAAACACTCTTTAGTTGTGGTTCGGCAGCATCGCTGTCTAGGTCGACCGTCGTTGGTAGAGATGAATTCGAGATGGCTTCCTCATCTTCATCACTGGGGCCTTCCGGAGCATCGGAAAAGTGATCGTCAGTAGATGAGTTATCTGTATTCGGCCGTGTCAGTCCAACCACCACCCCTAATAGGGCAAAAAAGTCGAGTCGACTTTAACGCACATCCGCTTTCATTTTGTGAGATGTCGCCGGGCATCTTCAGACGAGTGTCGGGGGGATATGGATCTGGTGCCATGGTGTCCCCGGGTGATCCGTCGGTTTCTCGCTCTATGGCTTGAACTGGCGGTAGCTGACTGATCTGTATCTGCCGATCCAAAGTGCTGTGGCGGTTCTGCTGCAGCTCCCTTGTGAAGCTTATTTCGCCCGGACCCCTAACCCAGCTTGTTCGGTTGTTTAGCTTGATGCGTCGTAGTGTTTGGAGTCACGTGTAGAAAGGCCAGCCAGCCTGTTGCCACTTGCGCCACTGAGATTGTCAGTCGCAGTCACAGACGCACACTAGGTTTCACGCACAACCCCGGAATTGTGAGGGCTCCGTTCAGACACTATCGAATCGACGAACGACCAGTAACGCCAATCCCATCCGCCTACCGACGACACCGAATTCCACGCTCGACACGAACCCCTCGATATCGTCCGAGCCGAAATCACATCGAGAATCATGGCTGATACCGTTACTTTGAGGACCCGCAAGTTCATGCGGAACGCCTTGTTGGCCCGCAAGCAGATGGTGGTGTACGTTTACCCACTCTTGGTTTAGTTCGGGAAGGACGGGAAGAGAGAGGAAGAGAGAGGAAGAGAGAGGAAGAGGAAGAAAAGAACAGACTTGAGATTAAATTAGGCGTGCTGCGCAGTGGGGGACTTGGGGATTCAGAAGGTGTAGAGTTCAAGTTGCTAACTTTAATGTTTCAACAGCGACGTTCTTCACGCCGGAAAGCCCAGTATGTACTCGCTACTACCACCACCACCATCACCACTACGTGAGTCGGATGTTGGATGGATAGCAGACTGATGGCATGCCTTCTCAGACATCTCCAAGGATGACCTTCGGTCCAAGCTCGCCGAGCTCTACAAGGTTGACAAGGATGCTGTCTCCGTCTTTGGTCTCCGCACCCACTTCGGTGGTGGAAAGACGACTGGTTTCGCCCTGATCTACGACTCCAAAGAGAGCTTGCAAAAGTTCGAGCCCGCATACCGCCAAGTTCGGTACGGCCTTGCAACCAAAGTCGAGAAGCCTTCTCGCCAACAGCGTACGTTACATCCTCCTTCAATATTCTCGCGTATCATCATTATATAACAATGAGACGTACGATTAAGCTGACGAATATCCCAACTTACAGGCAAGCAACGCAAGAACAAGCAGAAGGAGCTCCGGGGTACAGCAAAGGTCAAGGGTGCGAAGAAGAAGGCCGACAAATAAATGTGAAAATAATCAGCCGGGTTTGGTTGATGGTGGGGTCGGGATTTGGAAATCTTCCATCTTGGTGTTCTGTTTCTTTGGGCAATAAAAATTTCTTCCGGAGACCTTTTCCCAGTTCTACGCAGTCATCAGTCATCGATCAATTCACCATTTTTACGGCGTTATTGTGTTGTCTTTTTGTGCCACCCATGCCGGATATTGGGATGAGATGGGTTCTAGGGATACTGGGATGGGATTCAAAAGTTTGAGCTGGCATTCATTGTAACGATGCTGTATACTGGGAATTTTAGTCTTGACGGAATGGAGTTTGTACAAATTCTGTGCTCCCTCAAACATGTGCTATTTGTCCATCTTTCTCGATTGATCCGTCTCAGGGAACGTATCTTAATGAACCGTAAATAAGTACTCCAAATGATGTCATTTTGGGCCGTTATATAGTAGTTGTGAGAGTTAATGGACATGAGCGAGCAACTGGGAGCTTCATGAATGGTCATCATCCATCACTCGTTGCAAGACGCCACAGCTGTGATAGGGGTTATTACGTGTTGTGAGCCTCAATGCCAAGCCTAGCGGATTCACGTCGGTTGGCGATTTCTGTCGCGTTCTCAAACCTGAGGCTATTTGCTACCACAAAGAACTCTCAGATCTCATACTCTGGTATAGTCCTCCTCACCCTCCTTATTATTGCCTCGTTAGCGTTGTGTTAATGCTTAAGACGTTACAGAATTAATACCGAACGCGCTCTCCTCACCACCAGTTAGTACTTGCTGGTGCACCTACAACCGCGAGCTACGTGAGTTACCTTCTTCGGCGACTTTGTCGGCCATTCGTCGTCGTTGACAGATATTCCCAGGAATAATTCCATCCTCCATTACTCCCACCGAACCTCTCACGACTTGCATTCGAATCTCTTGTGATACCGGAATATATCACATCAATCAATATGTCACTCTTTGGCGCCAATAACAATGGTGGTAGCAGTGGTAACGATTTTTTTGGAGCGAGCAACGATGACAAGAAGGACAACAAAGCTTCTGGGTACTCACTTGGAGGAGCCCCTGCGACTAGCAGTACTACAACCTCTGGTAATAGTACGTTTGGGGGTGCGGGTTTGACGCCCAAGCCTGCTGGGGGTTCATTGCTGTTTGGCTCGACGCCTACTACATCTGCCGGCGGCGGGTTCTCCTTTGGTGGTGGTGCTGGATCCACCCCCTCATCGACTCCTGCGCCAAGTGGCTTGTTGTTTGCAAACAACAAGCCCGCTTCCGGTGGTGGTCTTTTTGGCGGACCCCCCTCTTCGACTCCTACGAGTACTCCTAACACTGGTGCACCAAAGCCATTCTTCGGAGGAGCTCCTGCCAGTGGAATTTTCGGTGGCGGGAACACTGGTACCTCAAGTACTCCAACCAGCCAGCCCACGTCCGGTGCTATGTTTGGTGCTGGTACTCAGTCCAAACCTGCGGCGAATCTCTTTGGTGGATCATCTACTCCCTCTACTACCCCAGCCGCTTCCTCCGGTGGGTTGTTAGGCGCAAAGACTGCTACTTCGGCATCCGTTTCGGGCGCTCTATTCGGTACTGGATCGTCAACACCAGCACCTACTGGTGGGCTTTTTGGCGCTGGAAATGCATCTGCAACCACTGGTGCTAGCTCGACACCGCAGACTGCCCCTGCGTTTGGACAGAAGCCAAGTGGTCTGTTTGGCACTGTTGCTTCCACGACACCTGCTGCTAAACCTCCTGGATCTCCCTTCGGAGGTGCTGCATCTTGTAAATCCCATTTCTTGTTTTGGGCTGTTATCCACAGCCCTACAATAGCAATATATAACTAACGCAGCATCATTGTAGCAATCCCAGCAGCTCCGGCGCCGACAGCTGGCGGTTCATCTTTATTCGGTGGTACCGGCGCTTCAAAGCCAGCAGGCAGTCTCTTTGGAAATACAATTACTCCTGCTTCTACCCAGGCACCCTCTTCTACAGCAAGTGAGGGGTTATTCGGAGCTGGTACTGGCTCAAGTGCGACGCCTGCTTCGACTGTAGCACCTGCAGCCTCTGGAACTACCTCATCGCTCTTCGGTGGACCTGCCACTAGCAAACCGGCAGAATCTTCTGGCCTACCCTCTATGACCGGTGGTCTCTTTGGCAAGCCGTCTGCTACATCAAGTTCGGCGTCTGATCCTTCTACCCCCGCTACCGGTGGACTCTTTGGCGCCAAACCTGCAGCATCAAGCCCGGCGGCAGCCACCGGTACTACAACAGGTGCAAGCACTACGACCACAACCGCAGCTCCATCAACTGGTGGTCTTTTTGGCACAACCACTGGTGCAGCAGCCAGCGGCTCGACCGCCACTCCGACCACAGCAGCCCAATCCTTCGAAGCAAAAGCCACCCAGCCACCCCCACAATCCCGCCTCAAGAACAAATCCATGGAAGAAATCATCAACCGTTGGACCTCAGACCTAGAAAAATACAAAGCCGAATTCGTGAAGCAAGCCGAAGAGGTGAAAAAGTGGGACGCAGTCCTGATCACCAATGGCGACAAGCTCGTCAACCTTCTGTCCGAGACCACCGAGGCGGAGAAGACGCAGGCACGAATGGACACGGTCCTGCAGCAGCTCGAGAATGAACAGGAAGAGCTCGGCACGGCACTGGACTACTACGAGAGCCAGATTAAAGACTTCTTTGAAGCGCAGTTCGGTAGTGCCGACGGAATGCAACCGGCTGACCAGGAGCGGGAGAAGACTTACTCGCTCGCTGAGACACTGAATGAGACGCTTATCAATATGGAGGGCGATCTGGGAGAGATGATTAAGGCGATTAACAAGGCCGGTGCGACTATCAATAAGACATCGAATGCAGATGATCCTGTAAGTCCCCCTCCCGTCAAAAAAAACATATTGAGGATATGCTAATATTGGTTTGTTGGAATAGTTATCCCAAATTGTCAAGATCCTGAACGACCACCTCAGCTCGCTACAGTGGATCGATACGCATACCACACAGGTTTCGGAGAAGATCCAGGAGGCACCGAGGAAGGTGAATGATCGGTCTAGTGTTAACCTGAGTGGTGAAGACGATTTCGTCCCGATTGCAACCTATCGGGCTACTTTGAGATGATGGTAATGATGGAATGATGATAAGTGGGTAGGGGTGTGGATTGTTAAAGTGCTTTTTTTGCGGTCGTATCTGGCTCTTTTCCCTTCACCTTGTAGCCATGTTGCTTTTCTGTGGTTGTACTTTAGTGGAATATTACGATGCGAATGAACGTGCGAACTGTGAAACCGCATGTACACACATCACAGGCTAGATTGTCGTTGGTTAATTGGTTGTGGATGCATCTGCGTTTACTAAAGTCCCTCTCCAGCAACAGCAGGAGCTGGTATCGGTTGAAATGGTAAAAAGACCATTTATTTATCTAGAAGCCGAGCTCCATAATAAACTACCAAACACCGTCCAGAACTAAAACAAACAGCAGTCCAAGAACCTTTTCCCTCGTACCACTCACTCTCCACTTTCCACTTCCGCTTTCTTCCGCTTCTCCCTCGATTCATTCAAGCTATCATCCTCCCCCAGCTGCAGTGGCCCACCTGTCATACCAAAGAAAGATGAGCCACCCCGTGCAATAGTTCCTTCCGCCAACCCGCCCTGCCCTCCACGAGCTTCACTCTGCACACCCACAATCCCGCCGCGGTGTCCTCGTTCTGTCTTTAGAGGGAGGGCTTTGGAACTAGGACTGGATATTCCCAAATGCGATTGTCCGCCGTGTGCCATGGTACCCTTTGCCAACCCACCTTGTATTCCACGGGCATCGCTCTGCGTTCCCACGATTCCGCCACTGTGGCCTTTCTCAATCGAGGGTGGAAGTTCGGGTTCAGCTTGATCTGAGGAACCAGCTGGTGGCGAGGAAACGCACTTTCCTTTAGAGTCTGATGCTCCATCGCCAGTCTGCGAGATGCCGCCAGCAGTCAAGGTCGAGTTCTCTTCAGCCACTGCAACTAATGCGCAAGAATGCCAGCCAGCGGCGGATATCTTATATGCATATGCAGTCGTTCCTGCAATTATCAACATCCTGTCCCTGCATCACAAGTAGGATGAACTTGCCTTCATAATTTGCACTGGCTTCTGAATACGGATGATCAAAGGCTACAATCTGCGGAATGGTCAGAATTCCATCTCGATTTGGCCGCCATTGTACACCCTTTTTTCGAGCTTCATCGAGTGGTCCAAGTCCCAAACTGCCACAACCTTGAGATTCGGTTCCCCAGGACAACACTTTTCCAGTATCTGTCAACGCGAGACAATGCCAATCGCCAAAGGCAACGTCGACGATGTTGTACTCATCAAACCCCTCGACAACACGCGGCGAAACATGGTCTGTCTTCATTGCATCGAGGTCAGAGGCCCGACCCCCTACTTCGGCTAAAGTAAGCTCCTTCGCAGAATCCAGGTTTTCAGCTTCCATGATGTGAACTAGGCCATTTTTGTTGAAGACCGCAAACCTACGGAATTGCCCTTCAACACGATCAATCCGAGGCTGGCCTTGGGGGGCAGAAAACTTCAATAGTTGCATAGGAGCGACTGCCACTTGATCATCCAGGAGATCGGAGAGGGATACAGCGAATACCTTGCCCGAAGATGTGACAATAATCACATAATTCTCCCCGATAGTAAAATCTACAACGGGGTCCTCTTTGTAGAGTTTCCCTTGAGGAAGGAGACTCGACCAGGCATACGGCGAAAAATAAGGGATATCTTTTATGTCGACCTTTCTGACATACTGAGGATCGGAATGGGGCATAAGAGGCGACTCGTCCCCGTAGGGTCGTGCATCGTCGAACCATAGGTAAATCCCACGGCCCTCAACTAGCGCTCCAGATGCAGACCAGCCGGCAACAACCTTTTTACAGGTGCTGTCATCTAGGACACCGTCCGACGAAACGAACCTGATGAGGGCCGGTTTTGCGGTAGCGCCGCTGCCACGAACACTCCATATCTTTCCTCCGTCGGAGAGAGCAAGTAGATGGCTCCTACCACATGAGATCTGACAGATCCGGGTCTGGGGATCCGGGAACCGCAATGTCCTTGGAGCCGTCGTAACCAAAGAGGTAGCGCCGTCCAAAGAACCGCCGATTATGACTAATCCGGACACCATGAGAAGCGAAATACTCCACCCACTGCAGTATGCATTAGTACTAAACCTCTACACAGAGACAGCAACACACCCAGACTGGACATCCACTACACCTTGGTACTGTTTATCCTCTAGCAGCTTCGGATACAGGCTATTTCCAGACTGCCGGTTGAACCCAGGCCGGCCCAAGTCCCCCAAGAACATGGAATTCAAGTTCTTGCCCCAGCCGTAAAACCTACCCGTAGTGAGAGTCTTGAAAGCTTGCCGCCAATTACCGTCCTGACTGAAGTTGTCGAGGCGCATGTGGAACGTCTTCATGACTGCCTCGTGCCAAAATGTAGGCTCTTCGCAGACATCCCGGAATTTCCGCTACGAAAGTCAAATCATGCTGATGGGTATTTCTTCGGACAGACATACACATGTCTCGCCCAATTTGATAGCGGATCTCCAGCCGGCGAAGTGGAGGATGCGGAGTGTGAGCTCGTCGGCTGAGTGGGGATGTTAGTGTGTTTAAGCTTCAGAAGTAGTAACGGGAGCGTACGGAGGTTGGTGAGGCTTGCAGTGGGGTTGGACATGTTGTTTAGTTGTTCATGCGGTAGCCAAAATTTATGGGGCCAAAGTGCAGCTCAAATAAATAGAGAGCAATGAGAAAGAGGAGGGTTTTGACGATGGTGGCGGTGACGGTAATTGAATGGGCTAGGAGTCAGAGTGGTATATTGATTGCGTCACCGCATGCCAGGGTCCGCTGGCAAGCTTACAAGCAGGAACTACTATGTACCCCACCCGTATCGTGTCATTCCTCACAGCAGCAAGGCCATTGCTCCAGAAAGCATCACACAGGAGCGGACGGATACGATCTACGTATTTGGACCATCTATATTAACATTAACTGCGGGAGTCTTCCTCCTCACTGCTTCCATCCCCTAGAGACCAAAAAAGTTCAAGTGCAGCGATGTTCACGATGGCAAAAGCAGCAGATTTGGGTTTAACGTAGGTACCTTGTCAGAGAACGCCAGCGTGTTTGTTCCGGAATCCTAATTTAAAAAGAAGTATCTCATTCGGCATGCTTGTTTTATACATCGTTGTGGAAGCACTGGCATTCAATGGCTGCAGTGACGGTGTAGCAGAGAAGACTAGCTGGAGAAAGAGTGTAAAGTAGTAGCAGCTAGGTAGTGATGATGTTGCGAGCCTCCCGCAAGGCGTTCACTAAACTTTAATAAAAGCACGGACCCCGCTTCCGCATCCGTTACACGCGTTTCTCCAACATCACGTCCACCACACGTCCCATGAATTACCACGAACCCATCACCACGCTCAATGGCCGACGACGTAATCGACCTCACCGGGCTCTCCCCGCCTCTTTCAAAGCTGCACGAAGTAATCCCGCAGGAAGTAGTCCGGGTTAATAGAACCAGTAAGTACTTCACCCCCTCTCCTGCGTCCAACCGCTTACCTCCCAGAGATCCTGCAGCTCGCAAATGACGTAGCAATCAGCGACACCGAGCTTAAGAGGCAAGAAAAAGAAGTTTCTGCGAACTTCTGCCTCCTCGATTTAGCTCGCCAGCGTCTTCCGATCTATGTCGACCAACCCCCGAATGACCCGGTCGCGACTTTCTGTGCGTACGCCACGTTGGCGGGTATGGCGCTGGATAGGTGGAGGGTGGCATTGGAGAAGAAGGTGGAGCTGCTGCGGAAGCTACAGAGCACCTTGGTGCCTCCGGTGGTGATGGGGGTGAGTACCGAGAGTGCACCGGTAACTGGGAGCTGTAATGTCGCCAACCGAGCAAGGAAAAAGGGGAGATGGTGTAAACGTCGAAAAATTGGGGATGAGGATGTTCAATTGCCACAGCCACTATCACCGCTGCCGCAAAACGGTAGAACAGTATCGACAGCAGCATTGGCTGTACGATCTTCAGAACCGACACCACTAGGACTAACACCACCGCTGCCACCGCTGCCACCACAGCCATCCACAGCCATAGCGGCGGGCGAGAGCCCGAGCACGCAACTCAGGACTGAAATAATGGAGAGCGCAGTTACCGAAAAGGCGAGTCCCGTTTCCAAGCCACCACCACCTCACCCAGTCAACCCAGAAGATGAAACCTCTCGGGCATGGTGGGCGAGGCAACTCCGCATTGGTTTGCATGTAGGTTATGTGTTCCGTCTTTAACGTGCGCTTATATGTTGACATGACATTGCGTTGAAGGAGATGATCCCACCGGGGTCTAGGTTTGTCGAGTTTGGATGCTCACTCGTACCGCGATCATCTGAATCACCGCTAGAAGGACCCGCCCAAGCAGTTCAGGCTCAAGAAAACCCCGCCAAAACAGTCCAGTCCCCGGAATGCCGGGAATCACCGCCTCCTCCACCTACCTACCTATCCTCCTTTCTCTCTCCCACACAACCCTATAAACCGGAACCGCCGATACTCACTCGTCTAAAGCGAGAGTCACCATCATGGCAATCAAAAACCCCCTCATCCACCATAACCATGCCAAATTCGCAGCGTACTTCAACCGTCGTGCTTAGAAGTGATGTGAAGGAGTATAGGATTGGGCCATTTGTTTTTCTTGATTCTGATTCTGAGGATGAAGATACCAGTAACCAATATCCAGTCTTTGTTCCGTACCGCCAGAGGGGAAAGGATTGGAATAAGGGACCTCCGATACCTCCGGATCTTCAAACAAGCTAGAGAGGAGGCGGAGAAATTGGGATGTACGGATGTGGGAACCGCTCGGAGGAGGGTAATGGCGAGTATTGGTGTCACAGGTACTAGAGCTTTCTATACCCCCATGTCGAGTAATGACATGGGGTAGTCTGTCAGGCTAGACAGGTAGCGTACCTGAAACATGCTTTTCATCCTCATATCATGGCTCATTTATAGACATTCCATCCTTTCCATCACTACCAGAGAAGAAAAATTGAACCGAAAGCAGCCAAACGCCATACACATTGCCTTACAATAAATGTCTATCCTTCATCAAGCCTGCTGTTGCGTAGTATCGGGTGCCTCGATAGCCGCAAAGACCCTCTCCTTGACCACATTGCTAAAAAAACCGGCAATCTCCTCCGACGTAATTTTATTGCTCTCCTTGACGATTTTCTGGAATGCGGACTCTGCAGCATTACTACCAGATCCCTTTCCAGGCGGCATCGAGGACCTCGTCTTGCCCGCAATCGCATTCTCGCTCTTTCCAATCTTCTGCGCCAGATCCAGCATTTGCTTCGTCGAATACTCGCGGTTATTGAGTAGCGGCGACTGGGAGAGCGTGGCAACCCAATACTTATTCCAGAGCAGATCGAGCAGGCGGGTATCAAGCGAGCTCTTGAAATGCGACACCTCCAATGAATAGTATCGACTGCTGTGTGCGCCAAAATCCTCAATCTTGCTGAGGGGGATAGTCTGGTACTCGTCCTCCTCGTCCAAATTCGGGGGTTTGTAGCTATCCGGAAACGTCCTGAAGCCACCGATATCGACCTTCCCCGCGGAGATGGTCCTATCGGGATCCACAACGACCGCAAGGAATGGATCCATGAATTGCTGCATCGACATCTCGGTGTTGACGTCAATTCCGGATAGCCAACAGCCGTAGCCCGGGTGCGAATGGTACCATCCAACAACATTTTCCTTCCGTCCACCGTTGCGGGAACACTCTGAATACTCCGCCATGTATTCGTATGCTTGCTCGTGGGCGTTGACACGCGTCTCGGTGCCTTCGACCGGCAGTGGAAATGCGTCCATTACTACAAAGGTCTCGTGCGCGATTTTTCCCTGCATCAAACCCATCACTTCGATGCTCCCGCCTGAGCGGGCGTGCATCACCATTTTTAGCAATGCGACGGCGGAGATGCGGACGTATTTGAAGTAGTGTGGGTTGAAGGCCCAGGGACGGGCATCGGTGAGGATTCTGTGGGGAGTTTGTTAGTGGATTTTTATTGACTGATGGGTGGATGGGGAGGTGACTTTTGCTCGGCTTCATCGTAGTTGTAGAGACCGTCTTTGGTGGGGTCGACGATGGTGATGTTGTTTTCGGCCTCTGTATTACGTTAGAAAGAATAGCTTGCTGTGGTAGGGAAGGTGGAGATACCAAACTGGTTCCTAGCAGCTGTATCCATGGTTATGATGGTTAGTGGTGGTGATTGATGGAGCGTTTGTGGAAGCTGTGGCAGGATGGAGGTGAGCTTTGAGTTGGTGGGGTTGTTAACGCGGTTCGCACGTGCATTCGAACTCAAGAGCTTCCCGCCTTGGCGCTCGCTACTTTCGTCGACAACCTCATACAACACACGCACCATGGGAAAAGGTCAGTGACTCTACGTGTTTCCACGCGCAATCTAACCAACCCACTACACAGGAACCGACAAACTCTACATAACGCATAGCGAGTGGGCATCCTCTGATAGCTTTGGCGCCTCGCACGGGTTCCAGTCGAAAACCGCACTCCCGTTCAAACGCCTCCCGTTCAAATTCTGCTCGCTCTCCCTACAGCCCTACGAGAATCCCGTATGCACTGACACTGGTGTTGTCTTCGAGCTCATTAACATCATCCCATGGCTCAAAAAACACGGCACCAATCCCGTCAGCGGCGAGAAGCTTGCCTACAATGAGCTCCTCAAGCTCAACATGCGTAAGAACGAGTCGGGCGAGTTCTGCGACCCCGTTACATTCAAGGTGTTTACAGACAACACGCACATCGTGGCGCTGAAGACCTCAGGGAACGTGTTTGCGTGGGACACAATCGAACGGCTAAACATCAAGGCGAAGCTATGGCGGGACCTAGTCTCAGACGATGAGTTCTCAAGGAAAGACATCATTACACTACAGGACCCGCACAATCTTGGCGCGCGCGATATGTCGGCGTTCAAGTATATACAGGAGGGAGCGTCGACGTTGACAGAGGAGCAAGAGGCTGAGCGCGCAAATCCGCTGAACAACATTAACACGGCAGCCATGGGCTCATCGGCAAAGATCCTTGCCGCCAAAGCTGCCGTCGCAAAGGCACGCGCCGCAAAGTCGTCAGATCCCAACAAGAACCCGGCCGCCGCGCAGAAGTCGGGCGCCTTGTCTTCCGTCCGGAAGGAAAATGCTGCAAATAGTAACCGCACCCCGGCACCCTACAATGCTGCGCGACATACCACGGGGAAAGCCGCGGCTTCGTTAACGTCGACATCCCTGACACCACATACTGGGAATGAACGTGCACTGCTGAGCGACGAGGAGTATATGCTCAAGCCCAAGCGGATAAAAATCAAAGGTTACGCGCGGATCTCTACAAACCTTGGAAACCTTAATGTGGAGCTGCATACCGACTTTGCACCCAAGGCGGTCTATAACTTTGTTAAGCTCGCGCAGAAGAGCTACTTCAAGGGCGTTAAATTCCATCGAAATATTAGGAATTTTATGGTAACCCTAACCACCTAGAAGTTCATATGCTACTTGATGCTAACGGTGTAAGTAGATTCAAGGAGGAGATCCGACAGGTACCGGACGTGGGGGGACTTCCTACTGGGGCAAAAATTTCTCAGACGAATTTGAATCACCCCTGTTACACGACGCACGTGGTATCCTCTCCATGGCGAATAAAGGCAAAAACACCAACTCTTCGCAGTTCTTTATCCTCTACCGGCCAGCGAAGCATCTAGACCGCAAGCACACCATTTTTGGAAAGGTTGTGGGAGGCTTGGATGTGTTGGATAAGATGGAAGCTACGCCTACTGGAGACGGCGATATACCGCTGGATGACATCGTAATCCGTGAAGTGGTCGTGTTTGTGGATCCCTTTGAGGAATTCTTGAAGAAGCGGCGGGAGGCGGAGGAGGAAGAGATGAGAGAGAAGGAAAAGAAGAGACTAGGCACAGAAGAAGACCGCGTTACATGGACGGGGAAGAGGATACGGGAGGATGGTATTGTTGAAGGTGGTGGTGGTGGTGGTGCAGCTACGGTTGGCAAATATCTCAAGGCACTTCCAAAGGAAGATGAGATTGTGGAGGAGGTGCTTGAGGATGACGAGTTTGTGTACCAAGAACCCGCCAAAAAGAAGGCCAAGTCTGCTGGCGGGTTTGGGAATTTTGATTCCTGGTAAACGTTTGATGTGGAACACAGGTGAACGAGGTTGGAATATGTACATTACTGTATCATTGTTATTCTTTAGAGTGGGAGGTTGAAACGGCATCTGAACGATTCATACAACATCACTCGCCTTATAAAATCCATTGTGGGCCCTCTACCCTCGGCGATGTAACGCCTTATTTGAGTCTGTGTTTGAGTCTCCCCCTCCCCGATCCTCCTTCCTCCTTCCTCCTTTAGCGCTGCTCCAGCCCCCTTAAACCTCTGTTTCTTATTAACCTCCCTTCCCTCCTTCCTGTCGCATTCTAATCCACCACCCATCATGTCGATCCCAACCCCCACCACACACTCCTTCACTCCAGAGCAACAGGCTCTCAACGCGGCCATCGCGTCCCACGCGGAAGAAAAAAGCAAATTCAAGGCGTCGTGCCGCTCACTGTTAGCCGACTTCTCGAAGCTGTACGCGGCGCTACTGGCAGCCAAACACGACGTGTTAACGAAAGACGAGATCGAGGCGCTGCTGAATCAGTGCGTTGCTGGCTCCAAGGCAAGGTGCGAGTTTGTGGAGTGGGTTAGAGAGGGCGAGGGTGATAGGTAAGTCCGTGCGTGAGGAGAGAAGGAAATGGGGGCCGGGCTGATGATTATATAACAGTCCAGTTACCCAGACGTCAAGGATGACGAGTGAGTTGTCGACGGGGTTATCGAGGGAGCTTGTTTATGGCAGTAAGGAAACCCCAGTTCATGCGGTGGTGGTATTATGTGTTGCTAAGACCTGTGGAAGACCACAATTTTGGGAACTTGAAAGGATTTGGCACTGGAGTTTAACCGATTGATGCAGGAGTTATGGATGGATGATGAATGTCCCTCGGAACGCCACGAACTGGCCGACATCAAGTATACAAAAAGTGAAAGTCTTGCCTTTTGGGGTTGCTCTTTGCAACAGCCGTTTCCAGTGCTTTCTGGGAGACATTTTGTACTTAACGTCAGTTCGAAGCATGGTGGTTTATTCAGACCTGAATTGTGCGTGTTGAATCATCGATTAACATCCCCCAGCCAGTGAGCAGATCTCTTCCTTCTCTTCCAGTCCTGGGGGGTAGATGATAAGACGGCATTGCGAAAGACTCTGGAGAATGGAGTATCCTCCAATCCATATCATCGAGTCTCACTCGAGGATGTCCCAACCAAGCCGCTTCCTCGTGCTTCCTCCCGCTCAGACGATTGGTCTTAAATTTTGAATATTGTGCAAACCCATTTAAGTTAGTTAACATCATCTTAAGCTAGAGGGATTATCTAGAGCGCTTCTAGTTTCATTGGTCTAAAATGTGGCGCATGCACATGCCGTGGCTTCGTCGCTTCGCCACAGTTTTATATGGTGCCTAGTTTCTCATGTGAGCTGTGAGCGGCGATGAGGACAGACAGTGAGAGCACTTGCACACCCTCCCTCTCACCCTCCTCTCCCTACCTATTCGTCCTGTTGGGGTCTTCGCAGCCACCCGATGTATCTCCATCGCTATTGGGAGTTTACTCTTCGGGGATGGCCGCTTACCGCGGCCAGCCATTGCCATCCCTTAATACCGCTCGTATATCCCACGATATTACTCTAGGATTTCAGGTGGCCATGGCCAATTGCCCGAAAAACCAAGTTGAGCAGCTGAAAATCCCGCGTAGGAAGCCCCTGAGTCTGAGGCCGTTGGCGTCGAGGGCACGTGTGGTATAGGAATCGGGTGATATTTAGTGAAGCTGCGTATTGACCACTGAGCATGGCTGCATATGAACTTGCTGTGAAAGCCGAGAAGCTCTTTGAATTCGCCGGAATTACTGGGTGCGATCCCTGTGTGCAGGTGGCAGCAAGCATGTCTATATTGGTTGGTGAGTTGTGGCCAATTGCGGATGTTTCATGGGCGTGCAGTGCATTTCGAGTCGAGTCATTCATATAGACGGCTCACCGAGAGCCATACACACGATGTGAAAGATAGACAAACGGCCCGTCTAGCAGCGAAGATTTTGCACATCCGATTACAGCCTTTCTTCTCTCCTTTCATAGTCAGCTTGAGCTTGGACTTGTCCGGATGTCAGCAGAAGTGGGTGCAGCGCTTGTCAAGTGCACTGCGTAATAATTGTTCGTATCTTCATTCTGCTTAGTGTCATCTTATTCTTACGCCTGTACCTTCTTTTACCTTCACCTTCACTTCACCTTCACTTTCTCCCATCAGCCCGCTTGCCTAGTACCCACATGGGGATCAAAGCTTCGTGGAAACAAACTCTGCACCATCAACACCCTCCACAAAGCCACGCGAGCACTACACGACTGAGAACATCAACAACTGCTACAACCACTGCTGCACCTAGATGTCAACCAGCTTTTTCAAAAAGTTCACGCCCGCAGGCAGCACACCCATCGTCGCCCAAAAGCGTGTTGTCAAGACTTCAACTACAACTACCACCGCTCCCGATGACCATTGTCACAAAAAGTTGGCACGGGCACGTCACCCTACATCGCAGCAGCAGCAACACCCTCGAAGGGTCACATCCGCGGTAACATTGGCGGTGACGACCCCCCCCACCACTACCACTAAGAAGCTGCCGCTGGCAACTGCAGCAACAACCCTGAAGCGTAGCCTTGAACCGTCCCGTTCGGCATCGACGCCGAATCTGAAACGTCCCGCACCGTCACGGGACTCCCTGAAACCTCCATCCCCGGAAACTCTCCCGCGACACTACCACCGTAGTGCTGCATCTTCGCGCTCACCACGTTCCCTCCGCCTCGAGTCCAGCAGCGAAGAAGACTCAGACGATGAGCGCTCCTCGAAACGGTCAAAGATGGGATCGGCATCACCGGGAGCGGTGGTAGATACCTCGCGGCGAATCGTGCATCCCGTCAGCTTCAAGACTAAGGATCCTAAAACTGGACAACTACTTGAACGCTGCAACTTTATCCATGCGCATGAGATCGCTAGTGTTAAGCTTGAGGGCTGGTCGAAGAGGAGAGGTACACCCTCGGTTCCACAACCACTACCACCACAACCACTACCGCTCAATGCTGACTTGTATTAGAGTTTAGGACCACTGACGGGCACCTTACAATCGGCCTCCACTATCCCGGTATCCCTGATCAAGAGCGCTTCCAGCTGGTCCAGAATAGCGACCCTGACGAATTCGATCCCTTGGCCGAGATTCTCACAACCATGGAAATGGTCGCAGACCACCTCCTCCCGCAACCCATCGCCGACAAAATCCACTCCGAGACATCAGGCGGCATCGTATACCGCATACGGCGCTCATTGAAAAGTAGTGACGCCACAAAGTTTCTGGAACACCTAAAGGCATATAATGAACTTGTCCGGGAATCACGAAGAAATACAACTTTCAGGAAGCGTATTGCAGGCATGACAACCATCCCCTTTGCACTGGTGGAACATATACTGCAGCAGAGTTATGCGCGCACCGTGGCGCTGGAGGTGGAGGGTCTAAAGGACTACCAAGCCTTCAGCAGTGAGGTCTACGGCGAACTTCTCCCAAAGTTCACAACCAAGATTTTTAAGGAAGCCAATCTGACCTCCGACAAGGTGTTTATGGATCTCGGCAGCGGCACCGGTAACGTGGTCCTCCACGCAGCCCTGGAATGCGGCTGCGAATCCTGGGGTTGCGAGAAAATGGACAAACCGGCACTACTCGCGGAGCGGCAACGGAAAGAATTCATAGCGCGCTGCCGCATGTGGGGGATCAACCACGGCGCGGTATACCTGCGGCACGACACGTTCCTGGAGAACCGCAGCATTGCAGAAACACTGAAACGCGCTGACGTCCTATTAGTCAACAACTTTGCGTTCGAGCCGGATCTGAACCAAAAGTTGCTGGATATGTTCCTGGACCTTAAAGAGGGCGCTCAAATCTTCAGCTTAAAACCGTTCGTTCCCGCAAATCACGTTATCACTACGAGAAACGCAGAGAATCCGGTTAATAGATTACGCATGGTCGAACGTGAGTACTTTTCGAGGGAAGTTAGCTGGACAGACTCCGGCGGGAAGTACTACGTTCATACCGTTGACACCAGTATGCTGAGGGAGTTTATGGAGAAGGAGACGAGGGAGAAGAAGAGAAGGGCTCAGTCGACGTGAGAGGACCGGGGGGGGATGTATGAATTAGTCTACTACTATTATCTGACGTCTACATGAGCGATTTGCATTTTCGGAGAGTTGAGGGATGAAAGATCTCTGTCGATTTCTGTTTTTTTGCTTACCCCAGTGGCATTTAGAATGGGGATGATGAGGAGGAAGAGGTTGTGGCGAACATGTATGTGTGTTGAGAATGGGTGTATGATTTACGCCAGGACATCAATGCGAAGAAGAGGATAGCAGACATTGGATGTTGGATTGTGTACTCTAATATGATACAGTGTGCTTTTGATAAGGGAGTGGATATGATGTTGTATGCTTATGGCTTTCTTGCAGAATATGATAACGGGTATTGAGATAGCTTGCGGAATATGATGATGGTATTGAGATAACTACCAAGGTACTGCTTCTTGAATCAAAAGTTCTACTATCATGCAGGCTGGTTTGTGTTCCTCTGGGAATGCCTATTATAAGAGTGGGTGAGCCCTGAATTGATGCAGCCAGTCATCACAACGTACTTTCACCTAAGAGATCTCAAAGGTAGTATCAGAGAATGTGGTCTGAAGACTATAATCACAGAAGTAAGGAGGAGTGGGGTTGTGGGCGAGCCCAGAGGCCTGAGATGGGGTGCTGCAGCTGAGATGTTGATATTGCATCGAAAGCTCTCTTCATTAATCACTGAGTTCTACACACAACTGCGTATTAAAAAATGAAGACGCGGGGAGTCATCGAGATTTGCGATTCCTCTGCACTTTGCCATTTGGTATATCAATTCCCATGATAGGGTTTTCCCAATAAATAGCATATCATTTCAATCCGTCCCCCCCACAAAACAAAACGCCCGCAACCGATATTTGTGACGATGATGTTGTTGTGCACGGTTAACACACCCGCAGCCCATGTAACTTTTTTAGTTATCGCACAAGAAGACCCAGAAAGCCCGGAAGAGAAAAAAAAAGGAAAGATTCCCCCGATGCGCTGCCCCCCATTTAACCCACCAACTCGATCACACCACCAGCCTCCTTGATCTTCTTCTCTGCGAGGGCCGACACGTAACGTGCCTTGACAACGACGGGGACCTGGGGCAGCCGGCCCTTTCCGAGGAGCTTTGCGAAGCCGAGCGACAGCAGGTCGATGACGGGGGCAGCATCACCGGATGCACCGTTGAGGTATTTCTCGCGGGACTCGGCGGGGACAAGGGTCCACAGCTACATCGCGCATCAGCAAAAGTTGGCGGGAAAGAATGGAGAAGGGGGGTACCTTGTCGAGATTGATGGTCGGTTTCCAGAACTGGGACTGCACCTTGTGGAAGTATCGCATACCGACCTTTCCAAAGTAACCGGGATGGTATTTGTCCATGTTGGTTCTGTGGTGGTGCTGACCACCGGCCAAACCACGACCACCGGGATCTGTAGTTGACGAAATCCATCAGCCTTCTGTCTTTCTCCCACCAATCCCGAGTCCCGCCCTTCCCAGCCCCGAATCTGCAATCCGGTCCAATCCGAACATCCAGAGGGCATGTAGAGACATACGCTTGCGGTGCTTGCCGACACGACCGTTACCGGCACTGACGTGACCGCGGTGCTTTCTCGTCTTTGTGAATCTGGTCTAATTTCCACCGATCACCCACGGTCAGCGTCTCCCGTTGCAATATAGCAGTATTTCCGTAGACATCGAGGAAATGAGCTGGTTCAAAGAGACGTACAGGCATGGCTTCCGGTTAGTGGGTTTGTTGTTGTCGTGGGTTGTCGTCGGTCGTCGCTCAGATTACTTTGGCGTTGAGGAGCTGTGAACTCAACCGCCGCACACACAAAGGAAAGAGCAGTCACCAGAAATCCCATAACATTTAGCGAGGCTTGGCATCGAGTTTCGTCTGGTGAATGTACTCTCTTCTTCACTCAACACCATTTTAAATGTCTCGAATCACAGAATAACCGAGTGAATAGTAAGTTTTCGAGTGAAAGACAGCCAGGATGATTCATGTCTCCAGCGCGAAGCGCTGCTCCTCGGATTCAAGAAGCCCAAACGACCGCTTTTAGATTCAAATCTACAAACCAGAATGCATCTACTTTCCGCCCTTACCCGTAGGAATATAGAAGAACACGGCTGGCTTTCCATCCTTTGCAGGCTGGTCACACCTATAGTATCCCTTCCTCTCAAACTGCAAAATATCATCCTCCTTGACATCCGCAATGTTGCAATCCGCCACAGCAAGCTCCTTGAATAGCGTATTCTTGTTGACGAAATCCTTAACATCGTCATCATCCTCAAGTTTATCTTTAGTAATCAAGTAGTCGAAGTCAACGAGCTCAACGTCGACCAATTTCTGATCCTTGGCAAGCCATGTGACTTTCTTCTCCGTCTTTTTGAAGTCACCCTCCAAATGTAGCTTGAGCTCGAGCTCAGTCACATTACCTGCCGGGTCTGGGCGGACAATCTTGGTGACAAACGCATTGCCCCAACCCATGAGCGTGATCTCCTCGCCCTCCTTGAAGTTGCGAGCATCCGCCTGGTCAAGAAGAACTGTGGATCCCATAGCAACTTTTTTGGTCCCGACATCAGGGTTCTTCAGGTGCTTAGGCTTATCCTCGGTCACTGTAGGCTCAGGACCTCCGACCAACGTTGCGGCAATCCTTTTGAAGTCAGTAAGAGGTAGAGAGCACATCAAATAGCATGGGACTTACAATCCCTCCGTTAACAGAGCGGTGTGTCTGGGAGCAATAGGGTCAATGACCTTCTTGTTGAAAGCCCAGATAATGGTCCAGTCGAGGTTGACAACATTCTTGGAAGGACCCTGTGAGAGAATGAACTGCTTCAAGGCTTCGATAGTCATTCCTCGTCTGCGGATACCTCGGACTGTTGGGAATCGGGGATCATCCCATCCAGTGACATGACCCTCATTCACGAACCATGCCAACTTCCGCTTGCTGAGAACAGTTTTGATAAAGTTCAGTCTCGCGAAATCCCATACGTGAACCTTTCTCAGGCCCAGTGCCTCGAGGAACCACCAGTATTGGGGATTGCGATCCCTATACTCAATTGTCCGTAAGGCGTGAGTCACACCCTCGAATGAGTCGACCAGAGGACAGGCGAAATCATATGTTGGGTAGACCTTGTACTTGTCACCAGTGCGGTGGTGCACCTCGGGATTGCAACGGTAGATGACGGGATCACGCATGGCCTTGTTGGGATTGTCAACGGACATTTTCGCTCGCAGACAATTTTTGATACCCTAATGCCAAACTTGTTAATGCACTGCAGTAGCAGATCGGCTGCAGGGCGTAATACCTCCTCAGACGCCTTGGCCATCTCCTCAAATATTCTCAGATTCTCCTCCACACTTCGGTCTCTCCGCTGACTGGCAATACCGTCCATTCTCTCGGCTCGCATCTAATGTAAAGTTAGTAACAGAAGTGACTTAACTCCGTTCAATTTGGCGTACCTTCTCCTGAACTGTATCATCACAATAGGCCTTGCCCAACTTGATCAACTCAATTGCCTTTTGGTAGAGGTTATCAAAGTGATCGCTAGTGTAAGTAACCACATCTCCGTAGATGCCCAGCAACTCGAGATCCTTCACAATGCTGTCCTGGAACTCCTGCTTCTCCTTGGTTGGGTTGGTATCATCAAACCGAATGATCAGCTTGCCCTTATAATGCTGGGCGAAGTACTGATTGAGCATGGCAGCCTTGGCATGTCCGATGTGAAGGTATCCTGACGGCTCAGGAGGGAATCTAGTGACAACACCCTTGTCGGTATCCAAAAGGCCAATCTCAAAGTTCGATTCCTTGCTCTTTGTCTTTTTCTTGGAAGTAAGCTCCGCCTTGAAATCATCTACCACTTTGCCAACTCTGTCAATCGAGCCGACATACTTGAACCACCGAACCAAGTTGGGCAGATGGTTTCTCTTGATCGCAGAGAGTGCCTGGCCATTTGCGCTGATCGCACCATAGACGGTGATGTCAGCAATGGTCTCAGAGTACCCGACGAGGAAAGTGCGGAGAGTGAGGTGTCTGTTGAGCTCCTCAAGTGCAGCAGATGTGACCTTGAAGTCCTTTCCTCCGAGGCGAGTAAGGCCAAAAGTGACCCAGTTGTTCTCCTACGTTCTGATTAAACACAACACAATGATAGCTGTGGGTTCCGACTCAACTTACAAGCTCAGGATCCTTGCCGTAAAGAATTTGCGGGAATGCCGCGAGCAGCTTCTTCAACACCGCTTCCACGCCGTAGATGGTATCCTCTCCCTCAAATTGAATCCCGATGGTAGAGGCTTTGTTGGACTTATCGAGCAATTCAACGTCTCTATAAACCAATGCTATCGGAGTAGTGCTGAAGGATGCGTGTGTGTTGACAACATTGCTTGCGATGAGTGCTGGATAGAGGTCGGCTTGAGGTGCCTGTAAATTGATTTAGTATTGAACCCAGATGGAGGAATAGTCGCATAAAACCTTCTGGGCGACAAGGAGATTGAACTGCGACATTGTAGATAACCTCTTGGTGATGATGTTGAGGTGTGAGGAGGAGGAAGGTGGTGGGGCTCTGTTACTCGACCCCGCCGGATTGCTGGTGTCAGGTACAGGGCTAGGTTTACTACCAGGGCCTTAGCGGGTCTTGGCGCATATCTTCCACGAAATTTTGGACATCCAAACTGCGACGGTAACGGCGACGGCGGGTGTTCAAGTATCGACCACCACCGTCATGGCAATCCAAAAGAAGGTGAGATCATAGCACGAGCCTCCTTGAATCCGGCCCTAGGAGAGCAATATCTAATGGATTAAAACACAGCATGGTAAAGGTCGTCTCGACAAATGGTATGGTTCTCGTCCTCGTCCTCCTCCGAACTTTTTCTCCGGCGCTCAATGCTAATCCACGCCCGCGATGTAGGTACAAACTCGCCAAAGAGAAAGGATACCGCGCGCGTGCAGCCTTCAAGCTGATCCAAATCAACAAAAAATATAACTTCCTGCAGAATGCCAAAGTGTGTGTCGATCTCTGTGCCGCTCCCGGTTCGTGGTGTCAAGTCGCCTCGGAATGTATGCCGGTGAACTCCCTCATCATCGGAGTCGATCTCGCTCCCATCAAGCCGATCCCCAGGGTCATCACCTTTCAGAGCGATATCACCACCGAGAAATGCCGCGCGACGATCCGCGGACACTTAAAGACCTGGAAAGCAGATGTGGTTCTTCACGATGGTGCGCCCAATGTCGGTACCGCCTGGGTACAGGATGCGTTCACACAGTCCGAACTTGTGCTGCAATCCCTGAAGTTAGCGACCGAGTTCCTGATACCCGGAGGAACTTTTGTCACCAAAGTTTTCCGCTCCCGTGATTTCAACAACTTGATGTGGGTGTTCAACCAGTTGTTCAACAAGGTCGAAGCCACTAAGCCTCCATCGTCGCGAAATGTCTCCGCGGAGATTTTCGTCGTGTGTCGGGGATTCAAGGCACCAAAGAAGATCGACCCCAAGTTCCTTGACCCTCGAACCGTCTTCGAGGAACTTCCCGACGTCACACCAAACAACGAAGTCAAGGTTTTCAAGCCAGAGAAGAAAAGACGTAAGAGGGATGGTTACGAGGAGGGTGATTACTTGCAATTCAAGGAGGAACCTATCAACAATTTTATCGAGACTACGGATCCCATACAGATGTTGGGTACGCTGAACAAGCTATCTTTTGAGGAGAAGAAAGGCGGTAACCTGGCGATTGCCGCGATTTCGAAACTCCCCGAGACAACCCCCGAGATTCGAAACTGCTGTGAGGATCTCCGAGTGCTTGGAAAAAAGGACTTTAGGAAACTTCTGAAGTGGCGGCTTTCGGTCCGGGAAAAGTTCGGACTGACCGTTAAGAAGAAGCAACCGCTGGTAGAGGAAGCGGAAGTCGGGCCTATGGACGAAGAATTGCAGATTGAAGAGGATCTGCAGCGCATGAAGGACCACGAAACTGCAGAAAAGAAGAAGAATAAGCGAAAAGAAAACGAGAAGAAACAAAAAGAGATTATTCGGATGCAATTGCACATGACTACACCAATGGATATTGGTATGGAACAGGAAACCGGCGCTATGTTTGGTCTCAAGACCGTGGATAAGGCAGGCCCCAATGCACTCTCGAAAATTGCAAGGGGAAAGATGAATATGGTGGTTGAGGAGGAGGGAAGGCCCCAGCATAAAGATGTTTACATGGGCGAGCTACTACCAACAGAGGGCGACAGTGAAGATGACGCGGAAGACAGATTGGAAGCAGAGTTGGATGAGCTGTGCGTTTCCTCCGTATTTCTCATTCGACGATATATTAACATCTACACAGCTATGTACGGTATCAAGAGCGAAAAGCCGAGTCTGACGCTAAATTTAAAGCCAGAATGAGCCGCAAGGATCATGAAGACGGCGAATGGACAGGTTTCTCTGAAGATGAAAAAAGCGATGACGATGAAGATGTAGTAGAGCACGAACAAAGCAGTGACGATGAAAGCGACGAGGAGGAAGATACCGACAGAAAGATATTAGTCAAGAGGCTAGACGGACAAGATGACAAAGGAGAGAACGGGCTCAGCAAAAGAGCGGCGCTCTTTTTCGATCAAGACATCTTTGCAGACATCGTCGACGACGAGGAGGAGGAGGAGGAGGAGGAGGAGGAGGAGGAGGCAGAGGCAGAGGAAGAGGAAGCTGAAGAGTCATTTGCCGGATTCGATAGCGAAGGGGAAGACGAGGAAGCAGAGGATGACGTGGAAATGGAGGACGCCAACGGCGCAGCCGAAGAAGACGAAGAATCTGACGACGGCTTTGAAATCGTCAAAACCCAAAAAGACACCCACTGGGACGGCGACGACGAGCCCATGAAAGACGGTCGACCTGGTATCTCCCCTCCCTCTCCCCCCTTTTCTACCACTAACCACTAACAACCCAGACATCGACATCATCACCGCCGAAGCCATGTCCCTCGCCCAACAACTCGTCACCGGCGAGAAGACAAAACACGACCTAATCGACGACGGCTTTAACAAATGGACATTCCGCGACCGGGACGGTCTCCCCGAATGGTTCCTCGACAGCGAAGACAAATACGCCAAGCCGATCAAGCCTATCACCGCCGCGGGTGCCGCGGCCATCAAGGAGAAGATGCGCGCACTCAATGCACGGCCGATCAAGAAGGTTGCCGAGGCGAAGGCCAGAAAGAAGTACAAGGCCGCGCAACGAATGGAGAAGCTACGGAAGAAGAGCGCACTGCTGGCCGAGGACGAGGGAATGACGGAGAAGGATAAGGCGCAGACTATTGGGAAGATGATTGCCCGGGCGGCGAAGAAGAAGCCGAAGCAGCAGGTTAAGGTTGTGGTGGCGAGGGGTGTGAATAAGGGTCAGGGACGACCCAGGGGTGTGAAGGGGAGGTATAAGATTGTGGATGCGAGATTGAAGAAGGATGTTAGGGCGCAGAAGAGGGTGGCGAAGAAAATGAAGAAACGGTGAGCGGCTTGGAAGTTTCTATAATGTTGTACATACCTACGGCGGCCAAAAGCTTTAGAATTATAAGGCGGTGGGATTGAAGTCTATCATCTAGCAAAATACCTAACCCACATTCCAACCTCCATCTTTGATACCCCATCCACACGTGGATGAGGATGCTAGTCCTTCGGGTAGGACATACTCCAATACACCCTGATTTTTACAGAATTGCGTGTGTGATCCGGTGACATTGAACGACAACCGTCCAGATCCAGGTGGACTTCCAATATCCCCCGTCTACCATGCGCTGCAATATAATTCAATCATTGGAGTGGTAAACTAGTACTATGTGGAGCCTAAGGTATACGTATAAACAACATTCGAGAATCCAGTTTACATTACACCTCCAATTTCAACAAGCGTACCGCGTTTTCTCCCAAAACGGCCGCACTCTTTTCCTTATCCCCACTGAAAGCATTACTGATGGCTTTGTAGTTAGTGGTAACACTCAACCATCCACCCTCTCCTTCGTCATCACCCAAAGGCGGAAAGAATGGATGATCCGTGCCTAAATGTTGTTAGCTTCTTTCTCTTCTTGTCCATTGGAAGTGGTTTGCATGGCCAAAACATGCAACGGTGGTGCTATAGGAATTCCATCACGTACCAAAAAGCACCCTCTTCTCACCACTCGCCTCTATTGCCGCCCTCAGCCCCACATGGGAATACACAACGGCATCCAACAAGATATTTGTCTCGAGCACATCCCAGATATCGCGGCGACCCTCGAGCTTCCCTGACTTCTTCAGGTGCGCGTCGTGGGCGATGCACGATTCCAGGCGGCCGGCAAGGAAGGGGAGCGTCCCGCCGCTGTGGGCGAGGAGGAGCTGCAGCTTTGTGTGGCGGTCGAAGACGCCAGAGAGCAGGAGACGCGCGACAGCGATGGTGGTTTCCATTGGGAAGCTGGTGGGGGGTGTTAGTATCCAATGTCGTCGAGGGAAGCTTTTTGGGTCACAGCAGCGGACTCACCCCATAGCCAGCGGCAGCACATGTCCATACTCATCCGCCCTAGGCCCATACACCTCCTTCGGCAAACCATAATGCGGATGCAAAAACACCGGCAACCCCACTTCCTCCAACACAGCCCACACCCTTTCCATCCGGGCATCATCCAATCCCTCCCCCATCCCACCAGTGCCCAACACAACACCCCGCATCCACTTCAACCCTTTCAACCGTCTCACCTCCCGCACGCACGCCTCGGCACCTGCACTCACCGGCAGCGTTCCAAATGCAAATAACCGTGCGGGGTAGCGCTCACACATGCTATCAATATCATCATTGATCTGCCTTGCAGCCTCGGGGGCGTCAGAAGCGGTGAGGAAGTCTAGCCATGGGTTTGCCAGCGAGATCACCGAGATCTCGATGCCGTGCTGGTCCATGAACGAGATCTTCTGCACGATGTCGAAGTATTCGGGGCCGATTGGGCGGCCGCGGGAGGTCGACGGGTTTGAGGCGTCATCTTCGCCCGGGAGGATGATGAGGCGTGCAGTTGTGTCTGGCGGGAAGGTGCGGATGTAGGGGACTTCGGATCGGGATTTGAGGACTGAGATGATGTGTCAGGCCATAATTAAGTTGGGGGGAGCGGAAGCTTGCGTGCGTTCAACGTAGGAGGGCGGGTAGACGTGAGTGTGGATGTCTACTATTGGGGTTGACATGTTGTAGCTGGTGGTGGGTTGAACAGTTGTTACAGACAGCTATCGGAGGGTTTTATAGAGAGAGGGCAGCGGTAACAGAACAGCTACAGAAACGGCTATTAAGCTGCAATTGCTAGGATTTCTTGCCTCGAACCACTCCTGGCGCCAGTAGCGGTTCGAGACAGAAGGATTTCCAATTTGGGTTGGTCTTCATGTGGGTTAGTATATCAAGGTTGATTGTGGTACCTAACGAATGAAGTCAAGACAGGCAATGGCATGTAACCGCTGATGTTGACACAATGGGAAGCAGAGCGAGCGACGCCGTATGTATCCTTTTGTTGTACGAGTGATATCACGAGCATCTCTGTATCTTCCCGAGACTTGACTTGGCGTCTTCTCCCAGAGCTCCTTGGTTTATACAGAGTCGTGACTGTGGTTTGACAAATGCACTTGGTAGATATAGCTGACGTCTGCATTGTGAGGTATCTCCGACTTTAAACGGCGGATGCCGAAGACGGGGATGGCAGGAGGATGCGGGCATCTTGTGTTACAAACCGCTTATCGATAAGTACAGCCAGCAGCCGCATGAGGAAGGTGGTGCCTCGATATCGGGATGTCGATACAGTACGTACCTCTCGTACGAAGATGACGCTCGATCTCGAACACGAGGAGGAGGAGGAGTACAAAGGGGCAGCAGCTGCACCATCCTGCATACCCTACTTGAGTTTTAAAGCCCACTCTCCAGCTTCATCTTCTCCCACCCTCGAGACCCCTCATACGAATATAGTACCAAAGCATACCTACAATGACAGTCACCGCCGAAGCAGTAGCCACAGGAGTTGCAAAAGATGGACTCTTCATCCCGGTATATCTCCATTTGTCTGTCCATGAAGCAGTGTTGTAACAGTCCCGCGAGCTGCAGCTCATTGACTTCGGCATGTTCCTGAACGGCAGCGAAGCCGACAAGCTCGCGGTAGTGAAGGGGGTTGCGGAGGGATTTAAGGATGCCGGGTTTATGTCTGTCTCTCTCTCCCTCCATCCCTCGCCCTCTAATACCCCTTCACAGCTACCTCAAAAACCACGGAGTCCCCCAGGAAACCGTCGACAAAGTATTTGCCTCCTCCGCCGAGTTCTTCCGTCGTCCACAGTCGGAGAAAGATGCACTCAGATGGGTATTCCCTTCCCTTCCTCCCTCCCTCCATCCCTCGCCCCCCTCTCATTAACCCCACCAGAGCACCCCCGAATCCAACCGCGGCTACTCCGCGCCCGGCCGCGAGAAAGCTACGAATATGGTAGACACCGATGAAATCGACGCTCTCCGCGCCTCAGTGCCAGATCTAAAGGAGTCGTTCGAGATCGGCCGGGACAACCACCCGTCACTAGTCAACCACTGGCCGGCCAGCGACGACGCCTTCCGGCAGACGATGAACGAATTCTACGCGACGTGCCAGACGCTGCACGTGCAGGTGATGCGGTCGATCGCGCTGGGTCTCTCGCTCCTCGAAACCCATTTCGACCCGCTCATCTCCGCCGCCGACAACACCCTTCGCCTACTGAACTACCCGGCGACCCCCGCGTCGGTGTTCAGGGATAATGCCGGACAGGTGAGGGCCGGGATGCATAGTGATTATGGGAGTATCACGCTACTATTTCAGGATATGAGGGGAGGACTGCAGGTGCAAAGTCCGCAGGGGAGCTGGGTTGATGCCATCCCGATTGAGGGGACGATTGTGGTTAATGCTGGCGATTTGCTCTCGAGATGGAGTAATGGGATTATTAAGAGTACTGAACATCAGGTGGTCGAGCCGCCGAGTGAGCCGGTGGATGGACAGCATCCGGCGAGGTATTCGGTTGCGTGGGTTGGCCCGGTCTGAAGGGTGGGTGAATGAGAGGCTAATGGTGGATAGGTACTTTTGTAATCCGGATGCGGATGCCATTATTGAGGCGCTCCCGGGGACGTTTGAGAAGGAGGAAGATAAGAAATGGCCGGCGATTAGGTCGGACGACTACTTGGTGCAAAGACTGTCGCAAACATATGGGTACTAAGTTGGTGGACCAGAATTGCATAAATTATCCAGTTCAATCCCAATGTGTACTGTATGGTGGATTACTATGAAAGTCCTTAAATACCAACTTCTGTCGAGTGTTGAGAATTTGGGTGTTATACTTTCATGCCTCATGCAAAAGCACTCGACTCTAAGTCTTTTGGACAACCATTCCTGGACATTGCGGAATCTACTGGAAAGGCCTAAGGCAACGTCTAATTAATGAAAGCAAGTAAATGATCCCTACTCCTAGGAAGCAACACCTAATTCAAATAAAATACAGCGCTCCCATACAAACCAGGTATCGTCCTCACCTTCGCCTCACTATCCATCCCCCATATAAGCATGACCTCTCATCCCACCGTTAAGTCCATAGCGTCATGAAGCATCACCACCTATGCCTTCTTCTTCCCCCTCAAATTCTTCCTCCGCTGCGTGATCATATGCGTGTACTGATTAAACAATCCTGCGCCCCATTAGCCCTCGTTCCCCCCTCTCGCAGGAATACCAACCAGGCGGATACGTCAACAAAATCACCACCAAGAACCAATAGTACCCCTGACTGAGTTCCCACGCCTCGGGGAGCGCCTTCCAGATACAATACGCCTCGCTCCCGGCGCCCAGCGGGTACAGCACAAAAAACGTATTATACCTCAACCACGACAGCGCCTTACTCTCACCGCCCGCCAGGGCAACGATGTAGTACGAGTACCGACACACCTCGGTCAGCCCCCACGCGAACAGCATGCTCGCGTACGCATTGCTATGTTGCGGCGCCGAGAAGCGGTCGCAGATCCCCCACACCAGCAGCATGCGCGACGAAACCTGGATTGCGGTTGTTGGCAGCGACGACCGCAGCAGGCCTAGGCACAGGTGCACCACTTCGAGCACCGCTAGCGTTTGCGTCCATTTTGTGTACGTCCCGATGGAGGCGTAGACGTTTGGGGCGCCGGCGGTGGGGACGAGGAGGAGCGTGCGGAGGAGGACGCCGGACCAGAGGAGCGTTGAGAATGTGTTGTAGGTTATTAGACTATCTGGTTAGCTAGGGCGAGGTGGGAGGGAAGGGGGAGAGGTACTAGCGGGTTGTGAGGGAGACGGAGGGTTGTCGTTCTGCCATTTCGCGGTGGAGATGGTGGAGAGGGAGGTGGGGAAGGGAGGTGGGGAAGGGAGGTGGGGAAGGGAGGTGGTGGATTTAAAACCTAAGTGTGGGCGGCGACTTTTTCGTTGGGGAGAGCGCGTCAGAAACGTTGAGGTAGAACGGGAAAATTAGATGTTCCGAGGTTGGTGGTTGCCAGAGTGACACGTGGGGTTAGACCTTCGCTATGGGTCCAGCGCATACAGCTATCTTGGTGAATGAGATTCTATGATCGCGATGGATGTTCGTCTGTGGATGATGGTAGTTTAACATGTCAGGTCATGATTTTTATACTTTAACGTACTTCCTACATCGTCGTCACAGTTCCGGTCCCAGTCCAGCTTTAAACTAAAGTACACCTCGTCACCGTCATTCATCATCACCCACAGAAAAATCAACACGAAATATAAAGAACTCCCCACACACAAAAAACAGATGGTATCACTCAGTAATGTATCAAAACAGTGCCCGCCGCTATGCATCCCCGTTTATCTCAAACAAAGGAAAAAAAAAGGAACCAGAAGAAATTAAAGGACAGGTAGAGAGGTAACACCTGTAGAACAAGAAGAGGAAGAAGTATACAGCCCACATCAACACCGCTCAAGGGTACGTCATGGTCGGCTGCCTTCGATACCCGCCATCACCGACAACCCCACTCCCCGGTCCCGCAAATCTCCGCCGCTCATCCTCGCGATGGCTGACTTCCCGATCATCCTGTACAAGCGTACACATTACGCAGCAGTAAGCCTTGGCGCAGTCGTTGGTCACCGATCCCTCTAGTCTATAGTTCTCACGGATTCGTGAACGTTGGAGGGTAGTCAATATAACTATTCGCCGACATCAGCACACTGCATACTGCACATCAAACCACATTCGGAGAAAAAAGATGAGCTTACAGGAAACGGGGGCCAGCAGACAAAACATAGCGCAGTGAGAATTGCAGGAGCTAAACTCATTGAGGTTCGAATTTGGAACGGTTTTCAGGCGGTGATACGTCCGGGAGTACAATATGCATGGACACCAATAGCCAGTGCAACCTGCAAGATCTCACGTCAGAAATCGGTGTAATCGCATCGGAATGCACGGAATGCGCCGGGAATGCGCAGAAGGTCCAACTTACATGTGGGGATGTCACTGAAGCAATCGCATAGGCCGTGGTGGTATTTCTCAACTCCGTGCTGCTGGTTCGGATGACCAATCTGTCCTGGCGCATGCACACCTCCGTTGGGTCCGGCTGCTGCCCCTGGTGTATACACGGGTGTCTTTGGTGTCACTGGTCCCGTGCTGGCATCTGAAGGATTGTATGAAGGCGTGTGAATTGGCTCTGGTGGTACCGGGGGACGGTTTTGCTGTAGGTCGTATGGGTTGGGATCGTGAGGATTGAAAGCTGGAGGCGGTGAGTTCGGCTGCTGCGGCGGAGGATGCGCCGCTTGATATTGCTCGAAAGTAGGTGGCGGCGATCGCGCAGGTTGCGGTGCTTGCGGGGTCATCATGTAAGTCTCGACACCAGGCAATGGCGGCAATCCTGGAGATCCTGGAGGTGAGCTGTGCGCAGATGGTATTACAGGTGTGCCAGCGGGATGCGGACTTCGTGTGCCGGTGGAATGGTGGCTCCGTGTGCCGGTGGAGTGTGGGCTCAGTGTGCCCGTTGAATGTGGACTCAATGATGCTACTTGCGCAGGATGAGAAAGCCCTTGTGATGGCATAGGCTGTACTTGATACTGATCGGCTGAAAACGCCTGTGATGGCATTGGTTGCGCTTGGTGCTGGTTGGCTGAAAACTCTTGTGACGACATAGGTTGAGCTTGATACTGGTCGGCTGAATATGGAGATGCGGTCTGCAAGATTGAATGGGGTGGAAAGGACATTGGCTGCTGTTGTGTACTATATACGGGCGAGTGCGGCACAGGTTCGCCAGTATCTCGCGGTGATGGATGGAATGGATTGTGAGTCTGGGGCTCCACTGGGGTGTGGAGTGAATGATAAACCAGTGGCTCATCGGGGGAGTGGAGGGTGGAATAAGGTCTGTTGTAATTCGCCATGATCCTAGATATGCAACAACCGGCCGTCTGTCAGTTTTGTAGGTACGAACAAAAGATGCAAATTCGGGCGCCCTCGCGTTCCTTTTCTCTCTACGGGGAACCTCCGATAGCCAGCCAAGGTCGTTATATTCTACAATACGACCACCAAGAGTACAGCTGAAGAATTTGAATCCAACATAAAACAGAACAGAGACGCCAGCATTCTTCAAACTTGGGAAAATGAAAAGGACTAACCTGGTTTCTGCGCGCGACAGTTTGGTACTTCAACTGACAGTGGTGAATATTACAACTGAACCACACGAGTGCAGGGCCAACAGCGCTTATGGCTGGCCAAAATCCAGCGCGTACAGGACGGTAAGTGTAGGGCTGCGCGAGCCGGCACCTAAGTTATTTGGCGAGGGCCGCGAGGCGACAAGGATTCAATGCAAAGTGGGAAGGGAAGGACGGTAATCCGAAGACAAATGTTTGATGAGGGGATGGGAGGATGAGATGATAAGAAAGAGGTGCGGAGTACAGAGGCGAAGAGGAGAAGGTGGAATACTGAGTACATATCTCCCTTATGCTGTGGCCGCTCTTGCCCACTCAGTATCCAGTCGCGCCATCCAGACTAAGAAGCAGCCAGTGGGTCTCATCTGAGGTACCTGGAGTAACTAGGACCACAGCGATTGGCTGCTTCTTTTATTTAAAATTCCTTCAGTCCTTCTTTTCATTCCATCCCATCCCAAGTCCTGTGATTCGTGATGGGTTTCCAGCGTGGAATGAAATGGGCCCGGAGCTGGGGGTTGCCGTTGTAGTGTGCGACAGGGATTATCACGATTGGCGATGCTCCTGGTCCAATCGTCCATGCCGCCACCGTCTGTGTGTTCGCTCCGCCCCCGGCGCCTAGAAAAGGCCCTGTTTTGTTTAGAGGCCAAATTCTCAACCACCTGGATACGTTTGCATAGGTATTTTGAATAGATACTTCTTACATCATGGACGCGTATGCTGAGGAGAGTCGCCTGGGTGCCCGTTGTTCGTCCGATATTCAAGTAAAGGCGCCAGCGGGGACCTAAATAAGGCACAAAGCCGGGCGCCGATATTCCACAAAGTCAGTAATAACAAACTCTGGCAACTTCTTCATTTGTCCCACGGGAGCCTAGGCAGGCAGGTACATATGTCGACACGAGAATTTGAAGGCGCTCGCATTATTCTGGCTAGGATCCACATGCTTCGCCTTGCGCTAGTCTAGCTTGGGAGATTCCAGACAGCACGGGCTCTGCCGGCCAAGCATTGGCACATCGGCGGTGTTCCCGGAATGGCCGCTGTGCTGGACGTCAGCGTCGTTTCCCCGCAGTAGGCGGTCGAGTGTATTTGATCAGATACCTAGTCTAGAAGGCGCTGGAAATGTATCCACTGCCCACCAGGGAGGGTACCTGGTATTTGGTGCCTGCAGCTGTACAGAGGTTGATAACCGACCTCGGGAAGTAACCGAAGCGCTTGCTCCAGGGTCGCCCCACCTTGTTCGCTTGCATAGCGCCTGATCAGAGGTGTTGGGCATTGAATCGCCTGTTGGGTGCATAATCTCTGCAGGCGTTTACATATTCACCCCGTGTGCATGATAGCGCTGTGGTGAGCGGTGAGCGGTAGTTCTTGGTATTGTTCTTAATCGCCTACGCCGAGAATGCCGATAAAGACTCATGCTAAGGCACATACTGTGTGAACGTTGGCACAGCGCTGAGGTAGCGAGCAGATATCACGAATAGGTCCTGAGTAGAGACCGCTCTTCTCATTAGTCATGGATTGAACGAAGACCGCATTGTGAGCAAGCATATTCTTGGTAATATAGAACCTCCAGCCGAGGGACTATTTTCTGGATCTAACTGTGAGCCATAGATGATGGAAGCGGAGGCCATAACTGGGGGAATCGAACGTTTCAAGATTTCCAATGTCGAGTCGCCATCACGCAATATCACTCGACCAAATGGAATGCATCGGATCGTTATGGTGGTGGTACAGTGCGCCATACGTAGCATCTAAGGTGAGATGAGTCTCAAGAAGCTGGAATTTAAATCACATTTACGACATGCACAAACGGTCACTCGGTATCGAGGCGCGCCAAGGTTCTTTAAAGCACGCTAGTTACCCAAAACAAGAGCCGCTTGCTAGGGAAAATTCCCGGCCAATGAATCAGTGCACTTTATACCAATACTTCATACCAAATACTTCATATCAACTTCACACAATATCGCTTAAGACCAGAACAAGAGTCGCTTCTCCCCTCCTGGCAGTTATTCGATCTCCGGGCGTATACGTACATGAATAAACAACCACCGACAGAAACATAACTAAGCGCGTCGTTCGCGCTGTAATCATTTCATCACAACCTACCTTCTAGCTGCCAACCATGGCGACACCTCCGTCGCCCCTATTCGATGTTGATAATGACCTCCAGATCCTTTCGGACACCCTGGCAGCCTTACCTGTTCCGAAAGAAGTCGATCCCCAGGGCTTGAAACAGCTACTCGACGCCAGGATAGAAGACTTGAAACAGCTCCTGGACAACCCTCCAAAGAATGATGAGAGCCGGAAGAAGCTCAATGAAGGTGCGGAATCTCATGAGGCACGGTGGGGCGGTGGCTAGAGGACGCTTTGCTGACTTCGGGCGACACAACAGGAAAACTGGAGATTGGTGGAGTAGATTGGGATGTGAACGAGATATTCAAGCAGGAAGCCACACAACTATCGGATGACTTCAACATCGACGAAATTTTGGCGGCAACGTTTTTGTTATACGGAGAGCAGGAATCGCAGAGACTGGACCGTACACCGTTACAAAGCGCGAAATTCCTGTACCACACCAGACGAAAGAACATTTTAGACTCGATTCGGCTGGTATTCGCTTACATCGTTGAGGAGAAGACTGAGGGGGACACACGAGACCTCTTGAGCAATGCGGCGGAGTCTTTGCTTTCGTCCGGGGGTACCGGAAATGGGACGCCTACGTTTGTGGATCGGTGTATCTCGGCAATGGGAGAGGTTAGACAGGCGGTTCAGCAGTTGAGAGATAAAGAGAAACATGCCCGAACTTTGGGGATGGCGCCAGACCCGGGATTTAAGGAAGATTTGGAACTCCAACTGCGTTTCCTGCGGAATCAGCATGAAATGCTGGCTAGCATCGTCTTCTACATCGTGAGATACAGGAGGACTGGCGTTTCTGAGTTCAGGCGGCTACTGGTCGTTCTCAAAGGACTTGACCGCTATGATGCTTTTACGGCGCACCACATTCTCCCGGTATTTGCATTCATAAGTGTATTGTGTGGAACGGAGTCGCCTCTGAGCTTTGAGGAAACGATTCAGTTGCACAAAGAAACACTCAAGAACTATAAGGAGAGTCCCTGGCCATTGCAATATTGTCAGGCTGCAGTGTTGATTTGGTGGTTGAGCGAATTTAACGGATTATGCAACGACCCACCGCCGGGCAACGCTCCTAGCAAAGACACGCTGGATTACTATAAGGACATACATGATCCAGCGAAGCTCGCTCTTAAGGATGGTGGGTTAGAGCTCATTATGGGTATGGCAGCAGACATTGGCCCGGAACCTCGTCTCAATTCGGCAAAAGAGGATTTACATCGGTTTCTACAGACCCGGGTGCCACCATTGGAGGATATTTCGATGCTTTTGTTCGAATTTAAGTCTTTGCTTACAGGCCAATTTGAGCTATTCATCGACGGTTTTATCGCAAACATGGCAAACCTGCTACAGAATATCAAGACAGCGGAAGAAGAAGACGATATCATGAATCAACGGACGTATGATCACGAATTGGAACGGTTTTTTTTGATTGTGCATTATGTGTACGACGGACGACAAAATGCGGGAATGGATTTTTGGAGCGATCCCGAAAGTAATCTATTCGGATTCCTTCAATGGGCAGCTAAGAACCAGACGCCTTTTATGGTGGCCACATTCTGTTACATGTTAGCATCTCTCTCCTACGGTAGCGAATGTGCTGAAGCGGCACACAAGTTTCTGGTGGACGAGGCAATGCCAGGAGCGAATAGGAATCGCAGGGGTGAGTCTTTGACGTGGAACTACATTTTTAAACATATGAGAATGTACTTGGCAGAGCTTGAGAAACGCCAAAAAGCTCTTATACCTAATCCCAGTTACAGGGCACCCCCATTGCCCAATGAAACTGCTGAGCCAGCACCACATCTTAGTATGGAGTTAGATGGGATGATGCGTCTCACCAGCCAAATTACCTCCGATTGCCCGGATGCCAAAGCATGGTTAGATGGAAATCCCGACTTCAACTTCATACTTGCATTATTTGAGTTGCTTAACTTGCAAGCGTCAACACAGCTCTGGGATTCCATTTTTTCGACGATCATCGCGCTTTTGACCGACAAAGACGAATCCTTTGGGAACAAAGTATGGACAGCTTTGGATAATTGGGCTTTAGGACCAGCACCAGCACCGTCAACTGCACTGCAAATCGGCGGCTCAAGTACAGCAGTTATGAGACCCTTTGCACAAGGTGGATCCGATAATTTCGACTTGATAATTCGATCAGTTCATCCTGCTGAGGCTTTCACACGTCTGCTTACAAGATTAGTAGAGCCACCGGAAGCGGTTGCCGGTCTTAAGGATGCTCTCCCCTTCCCGGAGAATCTCGGTAGTTCTAACAGGATATCTGGAATGGTCCCATATGTTGATTTTATCTTGGGGACTATATTTGCGAATACCACAGTAAAAAACCTTCCGCGGGACTTGCCCCCTAATCTCGATCGAGAAGAAACTGTCTCGGAAAAGCTCTCTCGGGTTCACTACAGGAGATCCCGACCGGCACTCCAACTGAGCTGCCTTCAGTTTGTATATGCCTGTCTCGCCAGCTTTAACGAAAATCTCCTTGACATGGCACATAAGGGCTTGTCGGTAGACGGTGGTATGCGGTCATCGTCGTTATTGACCTACGCCAAGTTACACCCATTCGGGCGAGTCATGGAACATATTCTCACCGAGAAGTGCCTGAATGTGTTATTCGAAATTCTTCAGCTAGGCGTGGAAGACTTATTTGGGAGCACTGACCCACCGGTGGCGATTGTCGACACTATTTTATACACGATCATGATTCTTGATTTGGCTATTCAAATGCAACCCACATACTTCCGCATTGTACGACCATTTATCAAACAAGATGAAGGGCCGCGACGAACAGTTCTTGCTGGAAATAGTTTTGAAAAGCTGGAGAAGGCAGTTCATTATCATCTAGATACGATAGTCCATATTGGGCTGTATGTTGGGGCCAGTCAACAAGAAATTGTCCTGGCTGCAATCAAGTTACTGGAGAAGTTTAATATCTCTCCGGATTTTGTATCTGCAGTGGAGCCGAGCTATGGACGAGCAGCACAAATAAATCGTGCACTTGGAGCGGTAGAGCAGAGTGATGAATCAAGAAGAATAGTATTCAACTTCATTCAACAGTGGGATTTTCAGGATGAACTCTTGCTTGAGGCTAGTGGCTTCGATGGACATTTCCCTTTGAAACTACCAATACTCCGGTTTCTGGACAACTCTCTGGCAGCCCAGCCAAACGCATACACACTTGCTCATTTGATACTTGGCTTTGGCTACGACCAGAAAGATGGTATCCAACTAAGCACAGCCGCCGGTGGTGTGGGTACTGGCGTGTCGCTGTTGCACTGTATTTTGAACGCCGCCTTGGACACGAAGGAACACAACAATGCGGATGAGATGATATATGTACCAGCATACTGCGAGCTGAAAAATGCATGCTTTTCCATCCTTAGCCGCCTATGGAGCGTTTCGTCAACCTCGGGTGATGTTCTATTCATTCTGCGGGCCAACAAATTTTTCTTCGAAGGTTTTGTGGCAGAAAATACTATAAAACCAACAACTCTTTGGGGTGGAGTTCCTATCGGTGCCACGCCAGAGTTTTTCGATCAGGGTGCATCGGCATTCTGTGATTTCTTGAAGCGTAGAACTGCACTGTTTGAATACACAGCACTTGAAATCCGACAATTAAATTCGCAGGGTGCTTCCACGATGGTACAGAGGTATCTTGCAACATTACTAGGGGCTACCACGTTACCCGATAGGGGCCCTGTTGCAAATGTTCATATTCTGGATCTGCTGGACTTTTTGGAATTTATCTTTCCGGAAAGGACTAGGCAACCACAGGTAGAACTGCTCGCCGATGCTAATCTGTTAGCTTTCGAAGAAGAGGATCCTTCGGGTGTAGAATTGTTTGAACTAGTGAAAGTCTACGAGTTTCTCCAGATCAAAAAGAATGGACTACTCAAATCTGGTGCAATCGGTGCAGAACACGAGCCTCTGGTGGACAACGAGATTGAGATTATCCGCAGTCATCTGTTCTGCGAGAATCAGTTGCGAAGATGCAGAAGCGCGAGGCTACAATGTTTGACAACTTGGGCAAATCTAGTGATCATAATGCTGGAGGATTGCGATATGGAGCGCATGTCCAAGACCAGTTTCGTGCTTCAGGCTCTGCAAACGATTCTGCCGAAGCTGGAAATCTTCAGCGTGGACGACATCGAGGCCGCCGAAATCCTCAGTTCGCTCGCCCATTCACTCATTTCACATCTCAACTTCGACACGGCAACGTTTGGCGCAGGAAGAGGCAACGACTTAGCAACCGACAGGTTATACCAGCTGTTCCGCGTTTCCTTGCGGTGCATACAGTCTACTTCTGCTACTGCAAAACTCCGAGAGGATTTCTACAATGTTGCCTTGCGATATTTGAACGGAATGGCTGCAACCTTTGGGCGGAGTTCAGATGCAAGACGACACAGCACGCAGACTGTCAAAGCCTCAGGAGATAAGCTGCTTGAAGTAATCTGCAATGACGCATATGCAGGTGAAGGAAGCTGCAAGGTGGTCTCATTATTACTTCTGCAGGCTTTGGCTGTAGTTGGCACGGAAGAAAACTCTTCATATGTCGTGGAGACTTTGGTGAGACAAAACTTCCTTGTTGTGTTGGTCGACTCCATCAAGAATATAGTGTTAGACTTGGCCAACACCAGGTCAGAAGGTGATTACTCCGGCTCCCAAGTGTTACTGAAAATGCTAATGGGCGGATATATAGATGCTCCTATGGTGATGAAAGCTTTCAACGCGGCAACAGGATTCCTGTTCAGAATAGCACAAACTCGAGTCGGCGCAGGCCATGTCATCAATGCAGGCCTCTTCCAAGCGCTGCGAGAGTGTGAGCTCTTCTCTGTCGATCCGGATTTGGGTCTCGGCTTCAGCGGTCCCCAGGCACTCCAGCAATACTATACCCTCCTCTTCGACATCATGCGCGTGGTACTGGCTTGCATCCTCAGCCGCGGACCACAGAATCGCCAAGCGATCGACGCCGGGAAGTTGTTCCTGATGGAGAATAGAAATGTTGCTATCACGGTTTTTAAACGCCATGTGGGGATAGGTGGGAAGGTTCAGGATGGCGTCGGCGATCTGAAGCAGCTGGTGGATATGTTTGTGTTGTTGTTCTCGTTGACGGGGTTTATTGAGGTATGTTCTTTCCTCTGGTACCAATATTGTTCGTCGTTCTAACTTGCTCTCTTTAGGATGGAGACGAGGGTTACTATGGGTGATAGATGACGGAGAAGCTGGGTGGGAGGGTGAGATGGATGTTGCTATGAGTGGATGCTTGATATATGGGTTACCTTTTCATGTGTGTAATATCAGCTGGTTAAAAGTTGCCTACACGTTTTTTTTCTCTATTGTTGTTTTCCTTTTTGTGTTGGAGTACTGCTAGGAGACCCCTTTTTAAGAATGTTGGAGATAGAAGTTTGAACGCGCGAACATACACGGCCCCTAGGAATTTTATGTACTTATGTATGCATCTACTTAATTCCGGAGTAATGCTTCAGTAGAGGTATCACAGTCGACGATTTCAAGCCGAATGGTCTAGATGGGGGCACAGCTGAATCCTCAGATCTCAAAGTACTGCCCATCAAGTACTCGCCACTATCGACACTGTCAACCGCGAATTGCCCTCCAGCAGAACCCACATTTCTCGGGCGAGTGAGAAATCGTGGCCTGTGCCATACGCACCCCGGAAGGTGAAGAAGCAGATTCGGTATAAACAGTAAGCCCAACAATAATGGGCACCAAAAACGCCCACGCCATAGCAGATACAATGCCGGTCCGCCCAACCATCATTATGTCCTCTATCCTCGCCTCGAAGCAACGGCTCGTAAAATCTATTGTTGTAATATGGTCTCCCTTTCCAACACACTCTCGTCAAACTTTATCAAAAACACCGTCTTCATGGGGAACTGGTCGGTGGGGACACTATGGGCCGTGACCCTGCTGGGGAATAAACTCCCGTCCAGAACTGCCTCGATGATCCCCGCGATGAAGGCGGCGCAGTTGAGCTGCGACATCTCGCGCGGAACCGAGATGTAGCTGTTCACGGCTGGGTCGTGGTCGATCAGCATGTACTCGTCTTCATTTTCTCGCGACTTCTCGAGTCCGTCGGCTGGCTTGCCGAACAGGTGGCGGTACAGTGTTTGCGCGACGAATTGAAGGATACCCAGGACGTGGATTTCACGCTTTGCGGACCGCCCTTCGCGGTGGAGGAGGAGCTCTAGTAGTCGTTGGCCGATGCTATAGCCTTGCTGGTTGAGTCTAAGGGTGTTAGTGGATGGGCGGGGGAGGGGAAGAGGGGATGGAACTTTTTCTCGAGGTCCTGGATCCCTGCTACTTGCTTCTGTGCGTATTGGATCATCTCGCTGAAGAGGAAGGAGAAGGAGGCTTTGGAGAGCTCGGCGCGCTGGGTACGGTTCAGGTGCCGGTCGTAGATGGACTTGCGCGACGATGCATAGCGGAGGTTGGAGGAGCCCAGTTGCGGGGTTTTTTGGGCTGAGAGGGGGGGTGTGGAGGTGGGGATGCCGGGTTGAATTGGAGAGAAGGGGACAAAGGGGGAGGTAGGTGGTTGGTGGAGGTTCGACATGGTCGGAGTTGTGGTTGTGATATGGTGGAGTTACAGCTGCTGTGAGGTGCACGAGCTAGGTAACCCTAACAATCAATACTCTAGCGGCGGGCCGCAATTTGGCGGTGGCAGGGTTAGACGTGTCTCGGGCTACCCGGCATCCGGCTGCACGAACAACGTGCGCGAGCTTGACTAACCCCTAACAACAACTCTAAATCAATAATAAACTTTACTCAGACACCTCACCACTTAAAATCACCATCACCATCCCCGTCATCCGCAAACCCTCCAATACATCCTTCCCCTCTTGAGTCGTAAATACTCACCAACCATCACCTTAATCCACTACCGCCTCAACTGCATCCTTCGATCAATCAATCCTAATGGCGGACCAGTTTATTGGCCTGACGGTCTTCCTGACCATGACGGATCCGGACCATACTCAACTGCGTGGCCTCGTAGCCGACGTTATCTGTCAAGAGCTTAGTCTCACTAATGGTTTGTTTCCTATCCGCATCCTACCGAGGTTGTATTTTGACATGTTGCCTAGTCTTCTTTCCCAAGACTGGCTATGTCATGACTAGCTTCCGTGTGAGCGGCCTCAATATTCAGGACATCGAAATCGTTGACCAAGATTATGTTCCCCCGCGACCGCCGGCGCAAACTCCGCTACCGGGGTATCCTGTTCAGATGCCTCCGATGCCTCTAGTCAACCCAGGGATGCAGCGGCCGCCACCCCAGTATTACAATGCCGGACCTCCCTACCAGCAACAGAACATACCACCTACGAACTATGTCCCTACCCAACCTTTTTCTCGACATCCACCTACAGCTCCTACAGCCCCGACACAGCCAATTGCGCCGGCATTCGAGGACCCAGCAATTATCTCCATGACCCGAAAACCGACCGTAATTCCTGCACCCCGTGCGAGCCCTCAGTTGAAGCCGCCTCCGCCGCCACCAAACTTCGCTGTCAGCACTCCTACCCGCGCGCCAGTTCAGCCAGTGCCATCCGCCATGTCCAGAGCAGGATCACTGGGGTCTCGACAGCCGTCAACGCAAAGTCTGAGCTCTGGCGCACCGTTAAATAATCTCAGCATTCCTAAGACAACGGCAACAACAGCACATCCTCGATCGGCCAACGCTGCGTTGGAGACCGCTAGGGTTCAGCAACACTTTAAGGAAATGTCGCTGCGCACCGATGCGGCGGCGGAATCAAGCGCGTTTGACGAAACGGATGATGCGGCAAGTTCGTTTGCACCACCACCACCAAAGATGAATTACAACCAACGGAGCAAGTTCACTGGGAAGCGATCGCGTCGCGGAAAAGGGTCGCTGCAGAAGCAACAGGAGGACCAGTTCCTGGAGCCGATACAGCAGGAGTCGGTAGTCTTGCAACCGGGAATGTTTGCGGGCGCTGTGGCACAGGCGGCTGCCGCTGCTAGCGGGTCTGCACAGCTCGGGGCTAACAGGAAGAAGAGCAAGAGGAGGCAGAGATGTGATAATGGGCATTATGCCAATGCGGACGAGGAGGGATGGGCTACCGAGGATGTAACAGATTTCAAGGAGACTGAGTTCGATTTTCAGGGGAACTTGGATAGGTTCGATAAGAAGACTGTTTTCAGTCAGATCAAGGTGAGTTGCCAGTCAGGCCTCCAGTTTATTTCGGCTGCTCATTGTTACGTCTATGTGTAGGCTAAAGATACCACCGCTGACGAAGCGCGCCTTGTATCGTTCAATCGCCTCCCTAGACGGGACAAAGTCCCGCCAAGGAAGAACTACCGCAACACCGAGAACGTACTTGGAGGTTACGCGAATGGACAACCCTTGGCCGATCGCGAAGGTTGGCAGACACCTGAGTTTAATGCTGTGCAGTCTGAGGACACCGACGACGAAGATGAGGATGAGCTTATTCGGGGCCGCATCGTTGGGGCCGCTGATAGCGGACGGAGTAGTCGTAGGGCCATGTCACGTCAATCCATCTCGAACCTTCTAACTACACGACAACTAAGTAGCAGCAACATTGCGGGCAGAGGCTCTGCAGATAACCTACAAGCTCTATCCAGCAGCGGCAGTGCGGTCATGAACAAACCCGGCAAACCCTCCTTCCGCCTGGCACCCTCCAACAGACCCTGCCCTGTTGTTAGTCCCCTCCAAATGCTCGATGTCGAGAGAATTGCAGAAGTGGAACTAGGATTGACCGATGACATGATGACCGAGAACGGTGGACGCGGAATCGCAACCGTCGCCATCCAGGCCTTTGGCAAGCGGATCTCAGCCAGCAACCACAATGCACTCCCGGTCGTATTAGTCTTTGCAGGAAACAACAAGTCCGGATCGCGTGCCATTGCAGCAGGAAGACACCTCAAGAACCACCACGTCAGAACAATGGTCTGCGTCCTCAGTCTCGAGCGGGAAGACGAATTACTCGAGAACGTTCGGCGCCAGTTAAACATCTTCCGCAATGCTGGCGGTAGAGTCGCCAGATGGGAAGAGATGCAAAGCAACATTAAGGCCCTCGATTCCCCGCCCGAGCTCATCATCGATGGCTTGCTGGGTATGCATCTGAGCTTTGAGGATCTGAGAATGGATGACCAAGCCACCGCATTCGAGATGGTCCAGTTCGCAAATAAGAGCAAGGCCTCTGTGTTGAGTGTCGATATACCCTCCGGCGTCGACGGAAGCACTGGTTTGTCCTCCCCCTCCCCTTCCTTCTCCTCCTACCGCGGGGCTAGCTAACACATTGGATAGGAGATATTGCACAGCTCGAGGACACAGATGCATTCTACATGCGCGCAAAATGGGTGGTATGCATGGGTGCACCCAAGAGGGGGCTTCTCAACGCAACCGTGACGGGCATCGGTGCCGGCTGGAACCTTTCAGTGGCAGATATCGGGATCTCGGGGATGGCGTGGAGGAAGTACGGGACTCGCAGACACGGGGTAGAGTTTTGCGCGGACTGGGTCGTACAGCTTAATTTTCACAGTGGAGGGGTGGCGTAGTATACGTGCGAGGTTTATATTATATGTGTCTTTTAGCGGTTATGGTTTCTCTTTGTTATGGGCAAAAAATTGCGGCGCTGCTTTTTTGTTTGGGTCGGGGGTTTGTTTTTTTGTTTTTTTTGTTCTTGGTGGGTGGGGGTTTTGTGTGGCTTATCATCTTGTAACTTCAGACGGCTTTAATTTCTCCGCTGGTACGTTGTCGTTCTGGTGGATTAGTTTTTCGATTCTAGGAATGAAATGAAATGGGTTGGGTTGGGTTGCGAGTTGTTTGTTTTCTCCAGGTTCCTTCGTACGATGCAAGACGTAGAAGCAGGGGGGGGAGCTCCGCCATCTAGCCGGCTCGCCCGGAGGCGGAGGGGATATCAGGTCCTGTCATACTCTAGTAAGAGTGAATACAGTATGAATAAACAACTACAACGACGTAGAAGCAGTTTCCGCAACAAATGAAAGATCGAATCCGCAGTGGAACCGACGGAGCCATACAAATCCCCACTGCTCCATTAGAAATATTTAGTTCTACACACAATAGCCGCTAAATATATAAATAGGACGAATAGAATGAAGCGGTGAGACCTCCACTGGTATCACCAGTTTTCACTACTACGTGTGGGTCGGAGACAAACATACTTATCCCCTGATTTTTCTTAAACTAGTAAAGCTCCTCCAGTTACCTGATGACTCTCCGCCGTTTGCGAGCCATAGGTACAAGTTATACATTGGATATCTCGCGTATATAGCAATAATCAAAAACATCAACTACTTTTAAATAGGTAGTCTTGATAGACTTAAACATCAACAACCGGAGATAAAAAAACACCTGCAACACCCGTCCAACCCTCAATCCTGTTTGTAATCTCTCCTACGTCTGGTAGCAGCCGTGATTGCTCTCCTCTGAAACTTCTTCAGGACCTGTTTGCCAACAACCTCCCTCAAGCAGTATATCAGTGTGACGAAAACAAGCTATTTCCTCATCAGTCTATCTGTCAAAAAAGCGAGGGTGTTCGAGAACAAACCGGTATTCCAGTCTTCCAAAAAAAAGTATCTGAATGCTCCTTTACGCTTGGAAATGTTTCAAAGTTCATACCAAAGAAACCCGCCAAAAAAGTGAGGGGTAGAAATAAAATCGTGATTGTAGCTAGAATAAACCGTCAGAGGGTGAGTTTTAGGCGGGAAACCATCGATGCCGTACTTAGCTGCTTCATTGACTCGTTCTGGAGACTCCCGATAGTGTTGAATATCAGATCGATCATATTATCAGCCGCTCTCTTCATTGCTTCCAGGTTCTGAAGCGCCTCGGTTTCAGTCATCAGATATCACCAAATGTAGAGGAATATACTAACATCTAAAATCAACAGAACGTGATCTAGCACATCTCCTAGGTAGATCCTTGTCATGTCGCTAACCTCCACACCTGCCACACCCCTGACTTTCGGTACCACCCCTCTTCTGTGGTCCCGTAGAGACGTAACCACGGCAGCAATAGGTGCGATGGTGGTTTTGAGCAAAGACAGCTCGCTGGTCAAGATGTATAGGTTCTGCGACTGCTTGACAGAAGGATCGGTAAGGACGTTGAGCTCCAACTCGGCAATCGTGTCCTGGTATGCGCTCACGACTGGAAATGACAAGTCGACGATACTATCGATGATTGCTTGTAGCATCATACTAGGATCACTGGAGGTCCTCAATAGCGTTTTTTCCGAGTTCAGTCGGGCCAGAATAGGCGGCTCAATGTCATCACCCGAAATCTCAAAGAACGAAACGATTGTGCCATCGGGAGTCAGGAAAATCGATACTTGTTCGACATGAACCATTTTATTGAGGGGGGACAAGCTCGAATGGGCCTCCATGTACGCTATTCTCTCGGAGTTGGGACCACCATAGGCGCTTTGCAAAGATCTGACCCTGTTACGTTGTGTGGTTTCATCGAAGGTGTGTTTTTCGGGGTCGTCGCCATGCTTTGATGACCGCCCCCCTAATAGAATCCGTTTCCAGAAAGGCATTGACTTCGGCTGGTGGTGATTATGTTGTTCGTTACCGTGTTCCGTTGGATCTCCATCAAGCAATTTCAATAGTGGAAGGATAACTGTCATACCCGGTTAGTTGGAAACGGTTGATACGCAACCACAGGCTATTCATACTGAAGGCATGATCAGAGTACCTAATTCACATTAGACCCGGAGTTGGCAGACAGTACGGATCGGACAAATACCAATCACATTTTGGCCGGTTGTTGTCGTGTCTTGCCAATAGATCCTCGAGAGCTAGGTACGAATCCTCAGTCAGTCCTGCGTCCACAATACAAGGAAGCAAGCAGTACATACCTAAGCTATGGAAGTTATAGTAACGTGCCAGTTGTTGGATGATATCCCACGACAGGCCATTACAGTTAATCCACCGTACCTTCGCCCTTTCATCCCTCGGTTTCTCCAAGAATCCCTTCAATCCTTCATTCCAGAAGTCCTGCCGTATGATGTAGTCCTCCGAAAACTCCACAACGGTAATCTGACAATCTGTATGTAGGCTACTCCTATCTCCCTCCCCATCCGGATCCAAACCTGGGTCTTGGCCAGCCGACTGAATCTTGTAGTCCTTTGATGCTGTGGGAGCCCTCCGAAGGCGAAATTGACTCGATGGTCTCCTCCCGGATACTGGCGACATGATCTCGTTTTCATATATAGTTGGTACAGTCGCCGTAGTACTAGACCTTGGTCGAGTCGATGTATCAACAGAAAGGGGAAGGGATTTTGGATCATCGTTTGGAGGGGATGACATTGTGATAGATGCAGGGGTATATAGGCGTGCCTAGATATCTCAATTGCCGTTGCAAAGAGAGTATTATTCCGAGATAAATTCAATGAGTCGCTCGGTTGCAGTTGTAGTCAAATTTAGTCGTAGGCGAGAGGCTAAGGAGAGATGGAGCAGCCAGGAGGGTGTAGGGCGGAATGGACAGGAGGACTTGATTTTCACTGGCGATTGGATTCAGTGCGTGGCAGACATGCACCGCGTGCAGATAAGCAAGCTTACTTGGAGAGGACAGTCATTCTCCGCTTTGAGTGGTTTGCAGAATGTATTTCACGAAGGCTGATGTTTCATAGGCGCGACTCGATTTGACTCGAGCTGAAACCGATGCGGCTTGTTTTGAAGCAAGCGAAGGGTCTCTAAGCGCAATACAAGGCTCAAGCCAAAACTTGGCCCAGCTCTCCGCGTAAGGAGAGAAGAGCGAGAGCGCGTGAGAGCAGAGGCTCAAACCGACTCCTAATAAATGCAGCCATTCTACTGGTCTGTGATGCTAAGTTGTTTTCGCGAACCCTCAGGGCTAGCGGGGAAGGGTAGTGGGTGGGAGTTCCGCCATCTAGCCGGCTCACCCGGAGGCGGAGGGGTTATTAGGCTCTGTCATACTCTAGTAAGAGTGAATACAGTATGAATAAACAACAAACAACAACAACCCTCAGGGCTACATTAGCAGCCGCGATGGCAAAAATCGCACATGCGAGAATTAGCCAATTAAGCTGCACGATGGACTTGGCTTTTTTCACGAGTGGGTTCGAGTACTACTCTTGCGATGATCTCAGTGAATGGATGGCCGTCGGTGTACCAGATTATGGATATCTGCGGTCCCATTCCACCGCAGTCATCACCGGAATCTAATGCATTTGGCTATGGCGAAGTGATATTTCATGAGGGTGAGATTATAATTCCCCGATCTAATCTTATCTTCCGACATGACACGGTGTATTTTGGCCGCGAAACCCTTGTCATTCGCGAGCTTGCGCGTTCTATATTCTTCAGAACCGTTTCTGACCAACCAGACAAGTGCCACTAAAGTCTTAAGGTTGACGAGTGTCCTTTCGTCTGTTTGTCCAGCGAGCATTGCATGTCTCCAACTCCTCTCCTTCATCCTAACAAAGACATCGAGCTTGAGCCCCTGCACAACACAGACACAGACACAGACACCGGCACAGACACTGACGATAGTGAAACTTCCCAAGGAATGAACCGCATTCGTCGTGGTGGAGGCCTTAAGAAACAAGGCCTTAAGAAACAAGGCGCGATGAATTCCTCATCATCGGTTGAGTTCCGGCGGAAACAGCACTCCGTGGATGGCGTATCTTCCGCACAGCAAGTGGAAGCTTTACTGGAACGCGAGTCGTTCACCCTCGACGATGCCCACGATCCCAATAAACCTGCAGCAGCTTCTTTGATGTTGCTTTCGCCAAAAGATCGACGGAACTTCTTCCTACTAGTGTTGCTATACTTCCTGCAGGGTGTGCCGATGGGACTAGCAATGGGTTCGGTGCCATTTCTCCTGAAGCACAGTCTCTCCTATGGCGAGATTGGCGTGTTTTCATTGGCGTCATATCCCTACTCGATGAAGCTGCTATGGTCGCCTATAGTTGACGCAATATGGAGCCCGAAAATGGGGCGACGAAAGAGTTGGATTGTCCCCGTACAATTTGTCAGCTCGGTCATGTTACTGTGGTTGGGAAGCCAGGCGGAGAAGCTAATGGCCGAGGCAAGCAAGAGGCTGTATTTCTTCACGTGGGTGTTCTTCTGTTTGGTGATGCTTTGCGCGACGCAGGACGTTGCGGTAGATGGTATGTTTTTCCTTCCATCGCTGATATCGAGGTCACGTTTGGTACACCCACAACTTTCTCCTGGGTTGCGGGTTTGGATTATTACACCATTTATATTGATCATTTACTAAGATATCTATAACTAGGCTGGGCGTTGACACTCATATCTCCTGAGAACCTCTCCTACGCATCCACAGCACAAACCGTTGGCCTCACCGCAGGCCAATTCCTTTCGTACACTGTATTCCTCGCCTTCAACTCGGCCGACTTTTCGAATAAATGGTTCCGCACGACGCCACAAAAGGAGGGACTATTTACTCTCGGGGGCTATCTTACGTTTTGGGGATGGGCCTACCTCCTTGTCACCATCGGTCTCGCCATTCTCAAAAAGGAAGAGAAGACAAGCAACCGCGATGGGATTGTGAGTGTCTATAAGACTATGTGGAAGGTGTTGAAGCTCAAGCGTATGCATATCTTCTAATATAGATTGGGATTGTGCTAATATAATAACCTCCAGATATCCAAACCTTTGTCATTATCCATCTCATCTCTAAAATCGGATTTCAAGCCAATGACGCTGTCACAAACCTGAAGCTTCTCGACAAAGGCTTCTCCCAAGAAGATCTGGCTTTAACAGTCCTCATCGACTTCCCATTCGAGATCGGCCTAGGATACTACGCTGGTAAATGGTGTGCATACTTTCCACCAATGAAGCTGTGGATGTGGGCCTTTATTGGTCGTCTCGTTGCGGCAGTGCTCGCGCAAGTTACGGTGTTTATCTTCCCTACGGACCGTGTCGTGGAGACGTGGTACCTTCTCGTCGTCATCGCCGAGCACATCTTCTCCACATTCACCAGCACAGTGATGTTCGTAGCCATCTCTGCGTTCCATGCAAAGATTGCGGATCCGGAGATTGGCGGAACATATATGACGCTTCTTGCCACGTAAGCCCCCCCCCTTCTCCTCCTCTCAACTACTGACACAATCAGCGTCTCCAACCTTGGCGGTACCTTCCCGCGTATTTTCGTCTTGAAGCTAGTAGACTACTTCACAGAAGCAACCTGCGTCCCGCCCAAGAAACCAACCGTCGATTTCCCACAAACATTCTCAGCCTTCAGCTGCGCGCTGGAGCAGGAAAAGAACCGGTGTATCAAACAGGGCGGTGCGTGCGATATCCAGCGGGACGGATACTACATCACGAACGTAGTGTGTATCCTCATTGGAATCGTCACTTTCTGGGGTTACATCAAGCCGGCAGCCTTGAGGTTGAGTGCGTTGCCGTTACGCGCCTGGAGAGAGTATGAAAGAACTTAGATGGGGTGATCGACCTACGACGATATCTTGGGTATTTTCTTGTTAGTTTCTTTTCCGGAATATATTTTACTATTATACACTTGTACAGAAGTATTGGTAGGAGTTGGGTGGGGTGGGGGTGAGGGATTTTGGAGGGAGTTCAGGTCTAGATGGATTATGACGACGTGTCTAACATGGCTTTCGGCGTGGGATAGACCGAGTACGTAGAAGGTATCAATCAGTTGAACTGGTGAGGTTCTAGAAGACTTTGCTCATGACTGGCTTGTCTCGAGGCAGTCAACTTCCGGTAGCGCCAAAATTACTTGGTTACCCAATCAAATTGCAATGACAATAAACTTTCTGGGCTATTTGGTTGCTCCTCTGGGGGCTTGTCGCGTCGCTGGGCTTAGATGGGCCTTAAGATATGGTAATAATGTGGAATAACCTCTTCAGCCCCAAGTTCAAAGCCAGTAGCCAATAGCTGTAGCTATAGCCAAACCATTCTTATCTTTATATAAGCAGTAGAGAGTAAGAGCGGTATGCGCTCGAAATCTGGGGACGAGAGCAGGAACGGTATTGCTTTTAGACTCCTCGGTATCCACCACTTACTTTCAGCAATGGAAGCCCAAGGATGAGGTTAGGTGAACAAGAGAGCGAGAATCCAGAACCCTGGCCTGAACGGGAATCCACACCTACCTAGATATAATAATTATCACCATTAAGAAAAGCACAGCAACCGGAACGGGCATGGGTTCAGCCATAACCACAACGATGAGCCGCCCCAACATGGACCCAGCGATTGTACCCATCAAATTGAGTAACCGAATAATTTAGTATACCCGGAAAGATTTGACCATAAATACAGCTATCGGTTGAAAAGATCGGGAAACCAGGGCCAGAGTAGGGGTTTACTTCAGGGAGGATTTCAGACTCAACATTCAATTTTGAGTTATCCCCAATTGTGCTAGCTACCAACCCCAAAACAGTGGTGTGTTAGCCAGGACAGGGAATTCCCGATCTTTTCAACCGATAGCTGTATTAACGCCCTGAGACAAGCCGGCTCATGGTGAGGCCCCGAGGGCGGGTGATGATTCCATGATTACGGTCTGCACATGAAGGTGGCAAGGTGGATGCAGCCGAGAATCGTAAGCGTTGCACAGCGATCTAACACTTGTATCTCCCCTGTGTAGGAGTAGACGAGTGTAACTCCAATTTATATCCGACCGCATAGATCTCTGTATTGCGACGCAACCCATTCCACTTTCTTACCCATACTTATGCCGAGAGCATGAAGAATTCACATGGCTACGGCGAAGGAGCGGAGACGAGTTCCGGAGGTTAGGGTCTGCCATATGTATGAATATTGGGGGGTATAAAGGGCACCCCTTTTTGAAAAAAAAACCAGAGAAGAGAGAATTCAAAGAGAGAGAAAATAAGGGCAAACAAAGGATCCCAATTATCAATGCACATATAAATAATCAATCCAAAAAAGTCAAAAAAAAAGCATGATGCGCCACAATCTCCTACAAACACCAGATAACCCACATTTCCATCCCAAGCACCCCTCGCCCATCATCCAATCAACATTCGAGTCAGGCCCACTCCCATTCCCCCCACATCAGCAAACGGGCTATATGGAAGTAAATCTAAAAACACCCTGAGTCTGGACTCCCATCCACCAACAGCTCATCCCGTCCGCTTCCGGCAGACTGCTGGATGGCATCCAAAATGACACTCTCCTCAAACACTGGTCCCTGTCCATCGCAGCGAGCCAGGCTTTTAAGACGATCTGAGATATCTCCGATATCGACGAGACCCTGTTCGTAGAGCGGGTGGCAAACGATCAAATCCCATGCTGCGCCGGCACCAAGCAGCTTCTCGCCTGTTCCGGGGGAGGTAGTGATGCGGTGGATAGATCCGCTACGGTTCGGATGGGCATTAAAGATTGGCGAGGTGAATTTAGCGGGGGGTTGTCCGCCGAGTTGGGCGACGAGAGATCCCGGGTCGAGAGGCTTAAACGCCATTGGTCCTACCTCGGGCAGCGGCTCCGGCGGAGAGTGCGAGCGAAGCGTGTTCTCGTGCAGCAGCCGGTTCTCAAGACGCGTCTTCTCCAGCTGCTCCTTGAGTTTATCGTTCTCTGCGACCGCACGAGAGTTGGCCTGTTCCAGCGAAGCCAAGCGAGATTCGAGTTCTTTGACGTGCCGCTCTTTGCGTTCGCGGAAGGCTCGTTGGCTAGAAATTTGTAAACGTAATAGTCAGCTAAATGTTGAAAGAGGGAGGGGGGAGGCAAACGCTGCACGGTTTTGCTCTTTTCGCCGCCGCTGCCCAGGGGTTAGCTCTTTCTCTTCGCTGGACCCTCGTCCGCCCCGTGAGTTGCTGCCATCCAGAAGGGCGGGCGAGTGCTCTCTGGGAAGTGCAGCGGCCGGCATCGAGGCGTGGTGTGTTCCGGTGGTTCCAGTGGTTCCGGGGATGTCGAAAGGGCTCCCAAAACCGGCGAATGAGGCGTCGTAGTAAGGCTAGGGCAAATTAGCCCTTTGCGGTGAGGAAGTGGTGATATCATTGGAGATGAGCTAAGGGGAGGGGATGGGATTTTGCCGAAGCCAGAGCGGACATACCAGCGGTGAGAACTCGTCTTGCTGTGAATTCGGAGTCGGGGGGAATTGGGTAGTTGGTTGGGGGTGTCCAAAGAACGCGGGGGGTTGCTGGTAGGAAGCCATTTTAGAGTGACAAGACGTAAGAAGATCAGTTGGTGAGAGGAAGAAAACTAAGACGACGACCTGGGCGTTGAGGTGATATGTATGGTTTCAAGTCCAGGGATGACGGACGGATCGTGGCGCAGTGTGTAAGTGAGATAATGAATGTCTTGGTGATGATCCTTTTCAGAGGTCCTGCCCTGATTACATTTATGATTTTATGATACGATTTATACTAGATAAAAAGCGACTAAACAGGGACATGAGACTGATGGACCTGTGAGGAGAAAAGGAGAGCCCTCTTCCCCGCGTATGTATATGAGCGTCAGTAGGTGATACAGAGTTGGCACGAACAGGTATTTGAATGGGTTTGGGATGATGCAATAAATAAAGTGCATGGGAGATGTCTATTTATTCAGAACCCCTGTGGAGGCAGGCCGCTGTCACGTCAAAGCTCAAAAATCCATCAAACCCTTAAACTAAACTTTAGTTCAACCTCATCTCAACGTTCCACCTCAGCATAGCACAGCACAACCAGCACAAGCACTGAAAGCGATATCGAGACGAATCCCATATTTAATCTACGGGTAGGGCACTTTCGTTATCTGCTCCATATCCGTTGTACCATCTAGCGATTTAGAGCGGTCTCGGAGTGCGGCACACGATTTAAAGATGACAGCTAGAGCCCTAAGCAGCATGGGTCTTCCTTTTCCAAAAAACAGACACCTGCCACCCGAAGATCCCAACATACAATCTCAAGCAGTTGCGTATATTCTACGCAAGACACAGCTACAGCGTACTTGCCTTTATCCAGACAGACAGAAAAATAAGCTTATAACGACGTCGAGCCAGCTAAACGATATAAAGGTTCTCTGTTCTATGGAATCTTTAAGCCTGCATGACACCAAACTTTATTTAGTTGCCGCAAGTTTATAAACACCCCTCTGATCCACCCGAAGGCTCCATGCACATACGAGCTTCTTCAGCCTACCGGTAACGTAAAGTCAGGTTACCGCCGATGAGACGCGACGGCCCCGGAGTTAAAAGCCCTTGCGTTTCGTTCTACGGGAACGACCGGCGGCATTTTGAGCAGCTACTATCTGTTACCTTTAGTTAGCAGGTTGGCTTGAGGCTACAGCGGGTCGAGCACTGGCGTACTCTCGATTCATCACCAATTACCAGTTTGCATGCATTTTAGAAATATCCATTGTGCAGCTTCCCCCCTTGGCCTACACTCTTCCTCCCTCCCGCTCTTCCATCATGCGCTGTGCCTACTCTCGCTCAGATATCTCTCCTTCCGCTCTGGCTTCCTTCACATTCGCTCCCCTCGCACTCGTTTTCCCCACTCTCGCCCACGTTTATCCCAAGCCTCGAATTCCCTACCTCAGGCTCCGACCTCAATCCACTCCCCTGCAACCAGCCCCAAGCTACCATAAGTGGACATACGTTCACGCCTGCCACGCCGATCAATACGTTATTGGACGTTTCATATCCAGAGTTCACTCGTTCCATAGAGGGTCATCAGTGTTCACTCGTTCTGTCATGTGACATTTAGTTTAATGTGCAGAGTGATGAGATGTGATTACACACTAGTTACTCTCATCAGGACCATTTGAGGCCACAAGTTAGGGAACCAGGTCACGAAACGCGGACACATCCTCATCCTGTAATTTCCCGTTCTATAATGAACTCTCACGGAGTCTCGAACATGAAAATATCACAACTCGGAGATCACGACCACAGATAGGGCTGACAAACCTGAGTCAGGTTGGGGGGGAAAAGACTTTGGTCTAATTTCTTCGGGACGGCATGTGGACGCATGCAAGATGACTGCACGTACATAGACTAGAAGTCTTATATCAGACGCCTATTGCCCTGTGCGCATGTAGTCAGATTATTGAGCTTCGGTGGGCGGTAAATCGCCAGGTACAGTCCACAGTGTCTTGAGATCTGGCAATTAACGATCTGGAGATGGCCACAGTCATGTGATCTGAATACAAGTCTGGACTTTGAACATTGCGGGTTTCCTCGACTTTAGCTCTCGACCCATGCTTTAACCTCAGAAATACCTCGAGGAGGCGTAAGTGGAACGCTCTAAGGTTGTTCAGATATCCTTGAGATGCTAAACTTTCCTAGTCAATAAATGGTGCATGGCGGGATGTCCGGTGAAGCAATTGACAAGGCCAGGCGCGAGACGAAACAAAACCAGTCACAGAAGCTTTAGATTAGGTCAAGGCTGAGTGAGGTAGAGTATATTGGTTATTCATTTTTATCGCAGGAGCACCTAACTACTTAGTATGGTTAGTCTGACAGTCAATAGCTAGATAGAGTACGTCCCTACTTACCTATAGCTAATATCACCAATCAATCTCAGCATTCTCATCCCCCTCCCCGATGGCACCCGAAAGCTAGTTTTTAGCTTTGATTGCCACGGCGTCGTCTGTCGTGGCATGCATATCCTGTATCAGCCCTGTAACTATCTTAGCAAAATGGAATCAGAAATAGGCCATAGAACCCACCAACATCCTCATGCTTCCCCATAGTCATAACTGAAACCTGGCAGCTTTATTACGACCCCATCTTGCCTGCCAAAACTCGAATGTTCCGTACTTCGAGATTGCAATGAAGTTGTACTTGAAAAACTTCTCCATTCCGATACCCTCGCAGAGCTTCCAAGGTAAGTGATTCCGGATCCGACGACATCATTTCCAAGATCAGTATGAAGGCACCGTGGAGGGCTGCTCTTGTGTTTTGGGCGACTCTAGTGGTTCTAACTGTTTTGCATGTTAGCAATTATCGAATTTGATTGGGTATTGGCACAAACCCTGAGCTGTTTTGATGGAGTTTTACTATATTTGCACGGTAGCATTCAAGCATCTGTGCTTAGATCGGCTGTCGGGAAGGCTGTACACTGGAGAGAAATTCGGGTCCCGAGCCTGGTTGTGGCAGGGGTGTTTGTTATCCCCTGGGGTGAGGGGGTGGGGTGGTGGAGTCTTGCAGTGACAAGGTGCGAGTGAGGGAAGTAGTGAAAGAACGGGAGTCTTGTGACGTGCTGCGTGCAAGAAGGGGGCTTGGGTACACAATGGGAGCCTTGCTGGCGTTGGATGGAGCCCCAAGAATTACGGCTTCAGATTCACCTCCAAGCACTCGGCAAAATTTCTGATCGAGCTTGTCAAATGTCCCTGATCTCGCCTGCCATCCCCTACGCTTTGTGTAAATTTCGCCGAGCGAGGCGAGAAGTCTGGGCACGAGAGCAAAATATCCCTACATGCTAAGTACTGCATATAAATGCGTCTCTTAACTACGTATAAACTACGTTCAACATATCCGTCCAGAGAACTTGGACATATTGTTAGACCCTTAACCATGGCCTCCTAGAATATCTTCCGACGCAGACAAGGCCAAGCATCAGTCGGCACCTTGTCAATTAAAGGCTATTCCCACTTGTGTACACCCGGAAAATTTAATCCCAATCACTATCATCACCATCCTCCTCCATCTTTGCCTTGTATTTGCTACTCTTTATCCCCCCAAGCCTGCCCTGTTTTTCATCCTCCTCCTCCTTGTTTCTCAACCTCAAATCCCCGGGTTCTATCACGCCCTGCTCCACCATCCACCTTTCAAAGTCTGGTAATCTTGTCTCGGTACCCCTCATCTCTCCGAGCTTGATTAGGTTCTTACTCAAATCCCCCTCCTTGTATACTAATATCGTCGGGCAATTCTTCTCGGGGTAGTTCTCAATACACATGCTCGCGATCATCTCGCAGAATTTCACCTCTGGGTACTTTTGCGCCGCTTGCCGGAACAGCCCCGACAGGAGGCGAGATTCGACATTTCCGTGGGAGCCGGAGGAAAGATGTAGAAGTACTGGAAATTCCTTGGAAGCTTCAGTGATTTCGCGAGAGTAGTCTGGTTTTGCGATGGGGTAGACTTTTCCGTGTATTGATTTTGAGGCGAGGGAGTTCATCTCTTGCATCCGCTTCTGTCTTTTCCCTTCTATTAGCTCTGACTAGCTACAGGATAGCAGGATGAAGGCGAACCGATAGAATGCAAGAAACTCCTCATCCTCATCGTCCTCAAGTTCGTCAAGCTCTTCCAGGTCTTTTCCCTCGAGTCGGTTTTCGTGCGCGAGTCGTCTGGCTTCCGAGAGGGCTTCTTCAATCATGGGAGTGGGTGAAGGCGGCTTCTCCGGGATAATCTTGTGCTTACGGAGGATGTCGTTCCATTCGGTATCGGCGTTGGGGTCGTCGATTGGAACTTGGACGGGCATATCGGGGAGGCCGGTGGGATTCATGATTGTTGTTGGAGAGCGATTTAGTGGTATAACTGGTTGAGGAACTTGAAATTGAGGTTTAACTACGGGTAGGCGGGGGCGGGGTTCAGGGACACGGAAGTAGCCGTTGGGTGACGCATTTCAACGACTCACCCACCCCAAACGCCGCGTCTTCTCATACGAATCACTTGTGACAGCTACTTTTAATATCCCACCAGTACCAGGTGCCCAAACTTCACTCCTTCTAGCTGTAACAATATCACAATTAAGGTATATGACCGGTGCGTGCTATAAACGCCTCAACAATACAATGAAAACAACGCTAAGCGAACGCCTCAAAAACTCACTCCGAAGACTCTTTCCTAATGCCAAGGGTTCTCATCATAGTTCATCTGATATTGTGTCGTCGATGATTTTCGTCTTGAGCTCTTCTCCTTCTCTCCCTTCTCCTTGTCCTTACCCGAGAGACTGGAACGACTAGACCCCGACCGCTCCAACTCTCTTCCATAGATGCTTCCGGTTCGCTCTGATCTAAGACGCTCTTCTCTTTCATCGTAAATACTCCCCGAGCGCTCCTTCTTTTCCTTCTTTTCCTTGTCGTGGCCTGATTTGCTGGACCTGCTTGAACCGGTACGTTCCAAATCAGGTCGGGGACTCGAACGCGCCGACCCAACGTCGTGACTTGACCGTCGAGAGCTAGACAGCTTTCCTTGATCGCGACTGGACCGACATGGTTCTGACGCAAGGATTTGATCGTGGCTTGACCGGCGAGAACCTGACTTCGGTGACTTGGACTCCCTCTCATAAAGCGTGCTAGACCGTGGCTGCATCCGGAAACTACCATACATATCTTCTTCCTCTTCCTCAATCGGTATATACGAATCCTCCTTGACCCACAAGCATACCAGACCCCGAGCTCTATCAGCCAGTTCGTAGTATGCCGGGTTCGTCGTGGGCTCAAACATGGAACAGTGAGCTCCGACTTCGTCGTCAGCTTTAACGTTCACACACCTGAAGAACTTGCGGCGCAGGGGTGATTCGTCGGCAGGTAGGGAGCAGAAGGTACGCTCGTTGCCTTCGAAGAGCATAGAAGATCCCATGCGGTCTCCTCCAAGACTTGTAAACAAGTTCGCAAACCCGACTCCATCGACGGTTGATGCACGCCCAACTCGGTCCTTCAACTCCTCCGCCTTCATCAGCGCACCCACAAACTCCAGATGCGACGAAACCCAGCCAAAGCCAGCACTGATGTCGTCACGCTTCAAGTACGCCGCAGCAGCACCACCGGCTAGAGCTGCCGCAGCTCCAGAATAGGCAGCGACCTTCCCCCAACTGCCCCACAGTGATTGCTGGGAGAGCTCATTCTTTGCCTTTTCGTTCCGCTCTCTTTCTTCCTGCTCCTTGGTTTTTGCTACTGTGCCTTCGACGGCAGCTTGGGAGGCAAACAGCCCCGAGGCGATCGACGACAAGGTGGAGTATGTCGACGAAGCGGTTTTCCATTTCTCCCCTGCGCTGTGTGCGAACACCGATGGAGCGAGGCCGAGGTATGGTGTATCGAAGGCAAGGATACCTGCAATGTGGGGAAATGGAAGTTTTGATTCTTTCCCGGTAACTGGGTCATCGTCGAGGATTGAGAGAAAGGCGTCCGCAGCTATGATTCCTCCCATAGAATGCCCAACCAGGATTGTGTGGACAGAAGGGTCAACAGTGGGGTGAGGGGTATTGGCAGCAACCTCGAGGTCGATTATTGTGTTCTGGAGCCAGTCTCGGAAGCGGATTACAGCTGCGCCTAACTCTCCCCGCGTCTCGTATTGTGGATAGATGGCCGTGACAACATTGAGGTGCGGGCGGGCGTTCTGGACGAGGACTCGAATATGCTATAGGTGTGGTTAGTGAGCTGTGCTGACAGAATACTCAAGTACGAGGGAAAGGGCTGGAGCTTACTTCGGGGAATCCTCCGAAAGTACCATCGTTGCCCTGAGTCAGTTAGCTACTTGATTACAGATTGTATTTTGTTGTGCGAAGATAATTGCTTAATATGTGCGGAGTACCTTAAAGCCGTGGACGAAGCACAGCAACAGAGTTTGCTTTCTCATGGTCTGACAGCGAGTGAACTGAGTGGGGTAAGGTGGGGTGGAGTAGAAATGACGAGGCTATGAGTACAAGCTTAGGGATACGAAGCACCATACCTAGTAGGGCTTAGGGTTAACTAGTAATCTGAATTGAGCGGGGCAAAAAAGTTCCCTTTATCAATTTGCCCCTCCACCTCGAACCACCAATCTATAACTCACAACCTCCATACTCCTCGATTCAAGCCGCCATGGATATCGATTCTTCAGTCGCATATACCCCCTACACTGCCGAACAGGCGTTGCAGGCCAAGTCAGTCAGCTCATTCCATATATATTCAGGCCAAACCATGTACTAAAATTTCCGGCTATCTATAGCATCCTTTGCGCAACATGTGGCGCCCCCATGTCCGGAAACACTGGCATGGCCATGTGTGAAGACTGCATTCGTCTGAACGTTGATATCTCAGAGGGAATTCAGCGTGAAGCGTCAGTACACTACTGCAGTGGCTGCCAGCGGTGGTTACAGCCCCCACAGCATTGGGTGTCCTGCACGCTGGAAAGTAAGGAGTTGATGGCGCTGTGTCTGCGGAGGCTGCGTGGTTTGTCGAAGGTTCGGTTGGTGGATGCCAGCTTTATCTGGACGGAACCGCATTCGAAGCGGATAAAGTTAAAGATCAAAGTGCAAGATGTATGTCTTCCTGTAGAACAGTAGAAGTGCGTCTGCAGTTCTAACCAGTGTATGTAGGCGTACCAAAGTACATTCCTTGTCCAGACCTTCGAGGTCGAGTTTGTCGTTGTCTACACACAGTGCCCGGATTGCGCCAAATCATACACCCACAACACTTGGCGAGCTTGCGTACAAGTACGGCAGAAGGTCCCGCACAAGCGGACATTCCTCTACCTAGAACAATTAATTCTCAAGCACAACGCGCACAAAGATACCATCAGTATTCGAGAGACCAAAGACGGCCTCGATTTCTTCTACGCGCAGCGTAACCATGCCGTTAAAATGGTTGACTTCCTTTCTGCCGTCGCTCCCGTCCGGTCGCAGAAATCCTCGGAGCTTATTTCACAGGATATCCACACCTCTACCAAATCCTATAAATTCACATACTCGATCGAGATTGTTCCCATCTGTAAAGACGACCTCGTATGTGTCCCTTCGAAACTGGCGAAGCAACTGGGAAACATCCCCCAGCTGTTGCTGTGCACCAAGATCGGGAACGCTATACATTTGATGGATCCCAATACTCTCCGGGTTGCAGAAATTTCGAACCAGGTGTTTTGGCGGGAACCATTCCCATCCCTTGCAAACGTCTCCGAGTTGACCGAATACTTCATCCTCAATGTTGAGCCCGTCGGCCCTACCCGGGGGAAATATGTCCTTGCAGATGTTGAGGTAATGCGGACCTCCGACAACCACCAATTCACCATCCGCTCGCACCTGGGAGGAATATTTCACCCTGGAGATGATGCTATGGGATATCATCTCACGGGTTCCAACTTCAATAACGACCATTTTGAAGCCCTCTCAGAAAACAAGATCCCGCCAGTCATACTTGTCAAGAAGCACTACCCCCGCGGCAAGAAGAACAAGAACCGCCACTGGAAGTTACAACACATCGCCCGCGAGGAGAGTGAAATGCTTCCTCGGAAACAGGACCAGGAACGTGCAGAGCGAGACTATGAACTGTTTTTGCGCGAGATTGAAGAGGATACAGAGCTGCGACAGACTCTTCAACTGTACAAGAACACCCGGAAGAACCCCCCAAAGACCCAGAAGATGGAGGGTGTGGAGATGGAGATGGACACGGAGGAAGAGCAAAGTGAAATGGAAGGAGATGAGACTGTTAGCCTTCCCGAAATTTCTCTGGATGAGCTTCTCGATGAGTTTGAGGAAATGAAGGTGAAGGATGAGAGTAATGAATGATACCGGGAATTGGCTAGTGTAAAAGTTTGGGTTTCGTATGCTGTATCCCATCTTGGATTTACTTTTCTTTATTGGTCGGATTAGGTGTACTAGGATGCTTTTCTTATGGGTCTTTTGTCGACTTTTGCTTCATGACCTTTACGAATTGGAATAGACGGTTGACAATAGCGTAATCTAGTGATATACGAATTATACTTAACACGCGTCACTTCCGGTCGATATGTAATGGTCACACCTGTGGATGCTCATTTCCAACCGCGTCTTGATCTCGTGTCCAGAGCTTTCGTCGGTCTGTAAGCTCGGTCTTAAAACGCCTGAGCTTGCGAAGTGACTCTTGTTTACGAGCGTAACCGCGACTCACCCATAGCAATGCGGTTGTAATTTAACCGTCAGTCGACTTTACAAGCTCCGTTTTGAGATGCGAGCTTGCGAGCGACGAAAAATTCTGAGAATGAGAGCACCATAGCAATGAAATTGATATTAAAACTGGGAGATTCATAATAAAACATAAAACCAGCCGTTATAAAACCTAACCCTAACCTCCCCTTCATCTCCGGAGAACTGACATCTACTAATGATGCTTCTTCCCTTTCTTGTGACCCAACACATTCGCTAAAACCGCACCCTAAACAGCCATCATTAGCACTACATCACCTCTTACGATGAAAGAAAGAAAGAACACTTACAGCCGCGGCACCCCCGAGCTTTCCCAACCCAAGCTTGCTACCTACAAACGCACCGGCAGCGCCTCCCATCAACGTACTCCCCATCCCCCGCTCCCCATTCGGACCCACCTCACCGCCATGCTCCGCTTGCGGGCCCGTCGGATACTGTCCATGCTGCGGCGGGTACTGCTGTTGACCGCCGTGGGGAGGGTATCCTTGTTGCGGCGGATACTGATGTTGCTGTGACTGCTGATCGTAGTAGCCGCGGTTACCGTCTTGCGCTCCCGGCTCTGGGTGGGTGGGCGGGTACTGGCCCTGTGGGGTTGGGTATTGCTGGTATTGGCCCTGCGGCGGCGGGGTGCTATATGCAGAACCCGGAGCGGAGTAGGCAGAAGGATCCGGAGTGGGTGGGTATTGTTGTGGGTGCTGCTGCGGGTTTTGGTCGTAGTAGCTGCCTTGGCGTTGTGGTTGCGGGGGTTGCTGATA